>JGI24159J19872_10006572_pt1 | contig 15170 bp, 10 predicted proteins | sample Ectturendosymbi4_FD_19872 | JGI IMG/M metagenome (IMG submission 19872) | reverse complement strand
ATCTTTGTGCCCCCCCCCCCGGGCCCTCTCCAGCTACAAACCTCCTCACGGAAGTACCCCAAATAACCGTTGGGGCTGCGGTGATAGAGTTCCTACATCTGTGTAGCTTCTCTGTGCATATCGTACTTACGCTTGTCCGGCCCATGCCACAACAGTTCTTCATGTGCCCGCATGCCCACCAGGCCAGTAGCAATAGAGGGCATTCGGGGGCAGTGCCATCCCTCAGTTAAAAGCAAAAATCTTTCCATCCTAGAATGTATTTTTCCAAACCCCCAGAACCTTGAAACCTGGCCACAGGCCCGCCGCCTACCATCTCGTTTCAAATACTTGAACCTTTGTCTGGCACGAAATTGAAAACATTCTGGTCAGCACTTCGAACAGTTGTCAGGTGACAAAAACGTGTCCGTTATTGTGATCGAATCAACGTCGCCGCTGTTGTTGATACTCATTCAGCAAAAAATGTCTGCGAAAAAGAAATACCGTTTCACTATGCGCATCTATTCGCTGGTCGTTCGGCGCGTTCACGTCAGTGTGAGACGAACATGCTCCTCAGTGTTTTCGTTCCCTTATTTTGTGTCGCACGTTTGCATTCGCGCGTCATCGCCCTTATCGAACAAACCACCTCCAGGAAAGTTTCCTCTTGCCACTCACCCGCGATCGGAAGCAAGCGCCTGTCGCCCATCCTCGCACACCAACTGCCAAGACCCGACGCAGCCGTACTGTACGTGCGTATGCAAATCGATCACACTGGCCACAGTCCTGATCGTCAGGTCACGTGCCTAATCACCGCTGACGACAGGAAAGTATGGCCCTGCTGAGTTCGTGCATACACAGCGCGCACAGAATAGGGTGGTAAAGTGCACCAGATTAAGTTTCTTGCGAATTTGCGTTTGTGGGAGAAGCCTTTCGATTGTCAACGCAAAAGAAGAGTCGTCTGCACTTTTTTTAGCGTTTGCGTTAATTAGAAGAAAAGTTCAGTCATCACGCCTATTTTCCTTTTGGTTGTCAACGTCGGCTCTTCACGAATTGCGTTTTCGAATCATTGCTTTGACTTGTTTCTTTCTGCTTGCACTTTAAACACGTTTCGAAAACCAAACCACAATTTCATGTTCTTGTTCCTTCGTTCGCTCTGCCCTGTAAGAGCTTCCAGGCCAAGCAGTGAACGACAACTCAAAATCATCCGAAATTTGCCGCGCGAAGATACTTCAAAAAGCTCGCGATTCGGATTTTGGTGATTTTGTCAGTAGTTATTTACGTTGCTTGAATTTGTTTGGCGAGAAGTAAAGCTCATTTCGGTTCTCACTACGTTTCAACGTAAGACATCTTAAAGAAATATAATTGCAAGCACATTCAAGTGAACAGTACTGTTTTGATATTAATCAAAGAACGTCGAATACAGCTGAGCACCGAGGACGCAATACTGGACCGCATACTATCGGAACAAGTAAGCTCAGGGCATAAAAGCTGCGAGTTGATTGATGCTTGCAATGAAAAGGCCTAAAGCACATTACACTTTATCACAGGCTGTAATGCAAGAACAAGAATGCGAAATACTTGTGTAGCGATCGAAAATGCTCTTCCATTAACGCGAACGCAGTTCGGATTTCCGCATCGTTAAGTAACGCAACGAAATCCACCATTTTCGCTCATGCGCAAGAGTTCATTTTCAAAGGGGTTAGTAGTGCTGCACCGGCTTATCTTGGCGATATGTTGGTTTAAGCCATTTAAAGGGAAGTGATCAGCCAATCTCCTGAACTGGGTTCCAGAACAACTGGAAAACTGGCAAAGGTCAAAGAAACTGTTTACAATTACGCTTCACAGAAGCTGTTATGGGGTTGGCAGTTGTCCCAGTCCCGTCGCCACGGGGGACGTTAGTGGGCATGCCCCTCCAGATTTCAGTGGAGTTCTTGTTAAATGTTAGAATGCCAAGCACCCCTTTTTGTAGACTTTCTGGCAACGGTTCTGAGTTGTCCTATCGTTGTGTTGGAGGTAGTTGGCAGTTGTCCGATTGACAGTGGTTCTATGATACCCACAGCGTCTTTTTATCTTGTCTTTCTATAATTTTTATCAAACATTCGCTGTGTGCGTGAAGTTTGGCGAAACCGCCATTTCGGAAAATTGCTAGCCCTCAACCCAGTCTAAACCTGCTAAGGTTAGAATCTCTACTGCAGGATGCAGTGATGTAGGAGGCGGGGTGGAGGAGTGCAAGCGCACCCCCAAAAGTTTTGATTTGTCAAAACCATGGTTGCGGAGTTGCAGGTAAAATATCCGACTCCGACCTTTTCATGATTTCCGACTCCGCCTTTCCAAAATTTCCGACTCTGGCCTTTCCGACTCCTTAACACAGAAGGAATGAAATTTGGCTGTTAAAATCAATGGAAATCGTGGTGCGCAGCAACAAACCTCTGTTTCAACAAAAGAAACTACCATTTCTACAGGAATTCCCAATTTAAGAGTGTAATTTAAAAAATAAACCAATTGGACGTCCAGAGTCGGACAAAAAATCCGACTCCACCCAAAAATCTTCGACGCCTTACGACTCCGCAATCCTGGTCAAAACTCTTGGCAAAATCCATAAAAAAATTGGGCAAAATCACTGAACATCTGGGCAAAAATGGCGCCGAACGTTGTTTGACTTCAAAATATGGCGACCAACGTTTGCAGAAAAACTAGGCATACCATACGTCTCGTTTTAGCCGGGACAGTCCCGGTTTAAAGGGCTTTTTCCCAGTCAGTCCACCAAAAAGTCCCGGTTAGGCATTCAGTCAGCCAGTATAGTCCTACACCTGGTACATCTGCTTCTGTTGAGATAATTTTTTCTATAACAAATAACATGTGGTCTGATAACAGAAGCAGAATACGAAACCCCTTATCACCTGTAAAATTAATACTGACTTTTGCTGCCGTGATTTTTACATCCAAATAAAATCGAGCAAAGACTTCTTGAAGAAAGTATTGTTTACGCCTGCGGAAAAGTATGATTGGGCGATTGTGTAAATTTACAAATGCTTGAACATTGTTTTGTTTTTTAGCAAAATGCATTGTTTTAGTTTTTATTTGTGTCTTAACTATAGGAATCAAAACAGCTACATACTCAGGCCCGTAGCCAGGTTTTAATGTTTAGGGGGCAAAATAAATTTTTGGGGGACAGGTTTTTGTTTTTATTATATGTTTAAAACATTTTTTTGGACACAAAAAACTTTTAGGAGCTTTGCCCCTGAATGCCCCCCGTGGCTGCGGGCCCGTACATACTCCAGGTAAGATATGATCCACATCTATCTGATAAGGTTCGTTGTTCTGAAGCGGCCCGGTTTTCAATTACAAAAATATGGTATACCTAAGAGAAACAAATGAAGACCTTTTTTGGAAGTCACACCAAAAAAGGTCTTCATGATCTTTGTCGGAGAAAAGTTGCAGACAAAACTCGTACAAAAACTTGTCGGGCAAGTTTGGAGAAATACGGGTAAAAATCCTTCGCACCTCCAAATATTTGCTTGCTCCTACACTTATGACAGGATCTGTCGTTTGACATTTACTATTTCTGATATATATAAATAATATTGTAAGAAGATCCAACGTTAATATTGTTTTAATAAGCTGGTGACATAAATCTTCGTGTTTCAGGAAAAATCAATAAAACTCTACAAAAACTTAGAAACGATGAACTTAAAAAATTGTCTACTGGTTTTGTGCTGACAAATCATGTATCAGCTGTTCCAAAAGTAGTTTAGTGCTCATGAATAACCCTGAAATTTTTTTCTTTTTATACAATCATCAAAATGAAGTAATATAAAATGTCTTGGCATTATACTTGATGAACTCAATTGGAAGCTTCAAACACAACTTCGTAAGTCATGCAGAATTATGTTCAAATTAAAGAAATACGCCGGCATTTCGATGCTCAGATCTATTTATTTTTTACACTAAACGTTAAAGCTAAAAGTGTTGATTTCATTGTAAACCAGTGGCTACGTTTAGACTCGTGTAGAAACATTGAAAGCTCACGGAAAAATTTGATAAACGAAAAAGAAAATGTCATGAAACATCTTTGCAGTATCGATTTGTTTGTAATGATAATGATGAAGTGGAGAAATATTTTTGCTTAATTTGTAATGAAAGTTTGGCTGTGGAAAGCATGAAACCCTTCAAAAACGGTATTTTGATATCAAACATGCGAAATAATCCAACAAACCAATAAAATATTTTGAAAGACTTCTGAAGCTTTCAGCAAACATAAGCACTTTACATAAAATATTTAACTGTGAATGAAAGCTAATTGCGCGCGTTTTATGAAGCTAGTTATTTGACATCGAAACCCAACAAACCTTTCTCGGTTGGTCAATATCTCTGTATAGTAGCAACTGTTGATATGTCACAAACAGCACACGAAAAAAGTATGGAAAGTCACAAAATTCCCTTATCTATTGACACTGTCTGCAGAACATTTGCTAAAATTAGTGATGATCAGTTCCAGCAGCTAACCACACTACTTAAGAAAAATTCCAAAGTTTGCAATTCAGCTCCACGAAATGACAAATGTATCAAATATGGCACAGCTGCTGCTATACGTGCTGTATGTTCGCGAAGAAAGTATTGAAGAAGAATTGCTTTTTGTTGTCTTTTGGTCAGCCACACCAGAGGTGAAGATATGTTTGTTAACATCAATGAAGTTTTGCAACTGTACAGTAGGTTTGCAATGAGAAAACTGCGTTTGAATCTATACGTTTTTCTGCACAACATGTTTGTGTGAAGCGGCATTCTCCAAATTGATAATCATCAATTCCAAAAACCGATCCTATGTGAAAAATGTTAGGAATTTTCTTCGTCCTACTACGAATGGATGATCTGTGCAAAAATCATCAGTTGCATCCATCCCATCAGTTGTGATTAATAACATTTAGCAGCTGAATTGTTTTTTCGTCAATTTTTCATTCACTTTACTGTTTCTATTGCGTGGTTCTTTCATTACTGCATAATTACTTTCATGGATTGTGTGCATTTGTGCAGTATAATTGCGCCTCAGACAAAAATGCCACTGGAGATTGGTAATGGGACGTTTACACGTATCATTAACATCTAGGCTATCATCAAGGGGTCACACGTCACATAGAAAATTATTTTTCAAAATGGGGTCACAAAACAAAAACGTTTGAGAAGCCCTGCTCTAGATCATATATGCGTAAGAAATGGGAGTGCAGGAAGAGTTGTACCCCTCCCACTGTTTTGCTTTCAAGCAATAATAATTTTACACATGGAAAAAGATTCTTACATCAATATTACAAACTTTACCTGTTGATATTTGCATTTGCTTTTTTTTGTTGTTTTTTTGCTATGGAATTTCATTTGTATTTTGTTGTTTTGCATGAACTTGTGGAGGCAGTGACTTAAATGACAGCTACGGCCGTCGCTTCGTGTCCCTGCATTCCTGATGAAGTATTCTGTGCTTGGTCGGGATGCAGAAATAAACTGAACTGTCAATTTTTCTTGTTAATTCAGGTGGTGAGACTTGCCATAGATGTGTCTTTTGTTACTTTAATTTAAAATTTTTTTGAAAATTTACGTTTTGAGCATGAACACACTTTTTCGAACATAATGCTGTAGCCCCCCCCACATTTTTTCGGCCTTCTACTGTACCTCTATGGTCTCGAAAATTCTGTAGCATCATACGGCAGGCCTGATTGAAAAATCCCAAAGGGTGTTATTTGAACCGCGGGCAGTAGCTTGCAAATTCCTAAAATAAGATCTTATGATGAACAAAATACTTCTATTTGACTGTTGCTGAAACTCCCTCATCTACCACCTTTACTTCCCTGGCTGTTTTTCTGACACCGACCTTGCGTATGATTTCGCAGTTAACTTCTTTCTGTGCAAACGAGAAGTAGCATTGTGCGCGGTATTACACAAAAACATGAACTCAGATGATTTTGGTTCGTTTAACTATGGCTCATGATATTTAACTGCACGATTTTCTACAAAACAGTGCCTTGACATTGTAATACAGAAACTTTTCTACATATCATTTAGAAATAATCGGATAGAATTAAAACTTTCCGTTGTTCTCATTGTTTTCGAAAAGCATATCTCCGCGAAGCTTTTCTCGTCATTAAAATATTATTCAAAGGAGCTTTGTTGGAGGAGTTTGTAAATGTGGTTAGCAAAAAAAAACTAACCGCTAGGCGTTTATGCCGGAAAGAAACAGTTTGTTGAATCAAACAAGGTTCAAAACGCGTTTTTCCGCTTACGGCACATGCAGCTTCTTGTAATTGCAATCTAAATGTAATCATCCGAAAAAAGCAATGGTTTGTAGGGCATGTCACATGTCAACTCCGAATCACTTTGCGAAGTTACGCTGAGGGTGCAGTTGGTGTTCTGACGTGTCAGCACTATAGAATGGAAGGCATTTGTTATGAAAAGGTAGACAAAATTTTGACAAACATTAAAGATGTTCATAACAATGATTTGCTAAGCGTGCAGTGCAAAACGGAGACAAATCAAGAGATACGCACAGAACAGTCTTGCTCTGTAACCGAAGACGAAATACAAATAAAAATTCAAGTGGCTAATAGCGACGACTCGGCAAGCCCACAGTGCGAAACGGTAAGAGATGAAGACCTTACGTCAGATGACAGTAGTGATTCCGAAGACTACGAACCTTCTGAAAGCGAAAGTGCGAGTGCCGATGATGTTGATACATCCAGTGGCGAGGAAGAGATTGGCGTGAAAATGGAAAAAATATCTTTGGGAAGTCAGACGTTCTTTAAACTGAAATTCGACGACGTGGAACAAAAACGACAAGAATACTTGAAGCGCTTGGGCGGCTTGGAAATCGATATTTCTGATTCTAGCGATTCCGCAAACAGTACTGACCGCGAAAACGATAAAGATGCAAAACCACACTCCCAGTCGAGTACTGTATGCCCATCAGTAGTGGAAGTGAGCAGACGTCAAGTGTTTCTTGAGGACTTAGAGGATTCTTCTGACGAAGATGAACACTTTGATCCGATCTATTGCGGTGAGACGCTATCCGATCTTGAATATGCAGAAATTGAAGAATGCGACACGGAGAGCGAAGTAGAATTCGAGGAACAGGGCGAAAATGCTTTTGACAAACGGACAGGTGAAGCTTTGCTGTGCATTCGCATGACTGAAGATCTGCAAATACCTCCAGACGACACTCCTCAATCTTCTGAAAATGTTAGCATGGTAGAACCAGGTAGTTCATAATCACTGGTAACAATTTTGATTTCAAGATCTAACCCGCAGTGAGCTTTTGTTACTTCCGCGGCGTACTTGTGAAGAACTGCAGCTTCGAATGTCGTATAGGTGCTCTTTGACGAATTTTTATCTACGCAGTTGAGTTCAAGTCTCCAATTGACGAGTGTCTCACTTAAATTCTTCCTAGCCGAAAAACAACCTCAAGCTGGTTGAAAAACTGCGACAGTTTATCGTATCGTTTACTGCATGCACTGTGGACCGAAACGACGTATTGATTGTTTGAACTAGTTGCCGTGCCGTAGTGTTTGCAGATGTACATACAACCGAAGTCATCCACGATATTCAGTGTTATATTGAAAAACAACAGTGTAAAATGTCTTCTAAGAGCTAATTCTGAACAAGCAATCCTCGTACGTCGTCGCGGTATAAAATGTCATTTTATGACGTATTTATGCGACTCCAGTTGAAAGTGAGTCTTCATTCACGATTTCGTTATTTCACTTAGTAGATTTGCTTTAGTTACATTGTAACAAACTTCCCTTGGTAAGCGGAAAAAATGTATGGTGGGGGTCCAATCTAGCCTATTACGTAATAGTGATTATAGCAGGACGTCATCTATAATCAGTCTACCCCGGGAATGTTTTTTGCACAATTGAAATGCGAAAATCCATCTACACTCTGTGATTTTAATCACAGACATTTACAGATTTTATCAGCACGACTTCCAACAGACGCATGGTTTTCCATGAAGTAAACATGCCGTAAAAATCCCGATTGGCGTAAAGAAGATTGGTACACAACTTTTAAATATGCCCATTAATAAACAATAAACATTCCAAACAGGTTCCCGTCATATCCGTTCTTGTTTCATATCCGTTCATGTTTTCAGGCTCTGGACCCAGCTTCTTGTTCGAGTGACATGTATTTAGAACTACGTAGCATTTTTTAGTTTTACGGCGCACACGACCATTACGAGTTTCCTTATAGCAAACAAAAGTAATCAGGCCATCAGTGAAAGACTGAGTAATGCGTGTGCGGTATAACGATACAAGGTTGAGGTGAAAATCAGCCTGCCTTATGGACAAGCACTCAGTAAAATTGTGGAAATGATGTACTTCGTAACCAGTGACGGATTTACGCACAGGCCAAATAGGCCATGGCCTAGGACCCCGCGCTTTTGGGGGCCCCACGCAATTCTTCCTGACGACTCAAATTTGCAAAACTGCGCAGAGGTATAACTTTGCAATTTACCTTAATACAAGGGGAAATGCAACTGTCTACTCTAGACTCTTATCAGTACAGTAACAGCACGACAATATTGTGCATCTGGGCGTGAGAGAGATGCAGGCCGTCTATATGAAAGCGGTTACAAAAAAGAATGAAAAAAACAGTACTTAAGCACAATTTTTCACTGACAAAAAGCTCGCAACAACGCAAGACGTCCAGACACTACAAAATTCCGATGAAAAGCAATATTGTCAGTATTAGATTCTATGTTTGGTTGTTTTTGACTAGATTTCCCGCAAANAGATTGCTTGTTGAAGCTCTATATCTCGGGTTTCCATTTTTTTCCGACGGTCACATAAGCTGTTNNACAACAGTCTAAGGGCCTGGCGTCTCACGTAATGTGAATTGTTTCGGAATATTGTTATATTTTGCTAAATCAAGAAATTCTTGGTAATATATAATTTTTTCATTAATATTGACAAATTTTTTTCGCGGGCCATAGTTTGGAGATCCCTGATCTAAGGCAATCGTAGAATCAATGTGGGCACAAAAAATATATATTTTTGAGGGGGCACACTTTCACGCTTTAAACAAACGGCTAAATAGGTCACACCTGCGCGGGGCCCCCAAAACTAAGATGGCCTAGGGCCCCGCGCTGCCTAAATCCGTCCCTGTTCGTAACTAAACTTCGCAATAAAACAGCGGAGTACCTTGTATCTCGGACGACATGCCCCGACTTGCTTTGCCGACAATAACGAACATAAGGTAGATCCGTAAGTGATGAAGACTACGATTTAGTACCCCATATTCGCAGATTAAAGCAAAAGCGCAGTCTTGTACACCGCAGTTAACCACTGCGTGTATAGCATGGTGTAATAGTAATATGGCTTCAGTACTGACAAATAACGACGTCTGCAACCATTATCTCGTTTCATCGTTGGAGTTGCTTGCAATGACTTGTCAGTGGTTCCAAGGTGGGTCGTAAGCTTACATCCATCATCACTTCCTAGGATTTCAAACACCTACTCAAACCCAACCGATCTCAATACACGTGTAAATGAGTAGCCAAGAATAGCTTGGTTGACTTCATTAAATGAGGCAACAATTTTACGCGCAAAATTCGGTTCATACAGGGCAAGTGAGCTAAACAGTTTTAACTATTTTTATGCAGTGCGACGAGGTCCCATGCAATAGCTAGGAAATCTTATGTATTAGCTAGCTAGCTAGCAGCTAGTATAAAGGTCGTCAGACATTAACTACGATGCAAAAGTCCGCTGAGGCGGTTGTGCAAATTGTCAAGCCGCACAATCTTTGCCCATCAGCTGGTGTACAGTAGAACTTTTACAATTCGTCAACGATTAATTCGTGAATTCGCCTAATTCGTAATTTTTCGTCGGTCCCGGCAGAATTCCTATCTTTTGGGTGCTTTGTTCGTTTAATTCGTCACCTCTTTCTAAACGTTTTGTTCGGCTTATACGCAGTCCCGTCGCCACGGGGAGCTTTGGTGGGCTTAGCCCCCCCCAAACAAAGCTCCAAGCCCCACCAAATTGAAATATGAAACACTAAATACGTGGAATTTATCAAAATTGAATGTCACGCCACCCCTGCACGAACGTAAAGCCCCACTACCGACGACTTTCAGGCGACGGTTCTGCTAATACGTTATTTAGTTTCGCTTTTGATGTCTAAGCAGCTAGTACGTGTGGGAGGGAATTCACACAAATTAAACAAACATCTTTTATCCGAGAATTGTCGCACCTCGCAATTTGTTTATCGAATTTATACACGAGGTGTGAAGCGCGACCCGACTCCTATTGAATGTGACAAGTCTACGCAGTTTGTTGAAGATTTAAAAGGTGCTTGATTAAATGGAGTCCAGATGGAGGAATTAATTGTTGCATTCAATCACGTAACAGAACACTATGATAAAGTATTAGCTTCCGTGATGTTTTCACCTATTTGCTTAATTTTTAACTTTTTTCTAATCCCCTTGAGGTGACGAATTACATTTAAACATCAATTTAATAAACGCTAACGGCTCTATATCCTACGGGAGCAATCCTCATACGATTTTCAGGATTTGTAAAGCTAATCAAAATTCGATCTCTCACGATTATTCTCAATGAGATAAATACAACGGTTGCTCCTCAACACCTGTCCCGAGACTTAGTGCCGCCTCGCAGGGAAATCAACAAGTGGCGCAAACATCACCAAGTATACGCTGTCCACATCCGCATGTCTCTTACTTGAGGGCATGGAGTCGTTTGGGACTGTCCAAGTAGGATACAGAACCCGTATTCACACGCCACACCCTCTAACCACCGAACTGACATTCACTTAGCAAAACCCCGNGAGTACACACTAATCCAGCANGAAATATTTGCAAATGTTGCTTTACATAAGAATGCCTTTCAAATTATTTACCAGATGCCGTGGTAGNTAGAAAAAANCTCATCCCACAAGGCATTTTATAACAAAATACCGAATAAAAGGTACTGGTTCCAGGAGTCTCAACACAATTCGGAAGTAACTCCCGGTTTTCCGGGGACACCAACGAATGTGTCAATATACGACGAGCTGTGTTGATTTACGACTCGTGCTCGGCGAGGACGGCATATGGAAGGCGCGACTGAGGCACTTGATACAACTGGAGAAACTATTCTGCAACTATGGAATGAAGATAGCAACTGCCTGATTGCAACGACTTACAACACAGTTGATCAAGTCGCTTCAAATGCGACATTTNATTTTTTTTTACAAATTAGCCTTTTGAGCAGCATCTCTGGCTTTGATCTTCTCCAGCTTTGCAATCCGAGCGACTGACTTGTTCCCCATCAACTGACCGCCCCAGTGACGACGGATCTGAGAAAAAACACAAGCCGATAGATTGACAGGCAGTTCGCCGCTCATGATACCTTGACCGTGACGAAGAACAAATTCACAGAAGCGTGTTGTGGGAAATGGGACTTCAGGGAAGCAAAACCGCGCCATACTTGTTAATGAACGTACCTCGTCGAAACGATCGTTGTAATTTGTGCGTACGCTGTCAATCAACTTGCTCAAGGTCCCTTTATCTTCGCTGCAAACATCAAAACAAGGTTAAAAGCGACAGCCGAGCTGAGTTCAACTCAAACATGGCGTTAAACGAAACGTCTCAGCGATCTTGGTGGAAAGCTGTAATCATTGAAAATCAATATAGCAAATATTATTGGTCATCACAGACTTCTTTACAGCGGTTCAACTCGGCACGCAGGGCTTACTTGTTGACGTCAGTAATGGCGACACAGGTGCAGGTCTTGCGATGGACCAAACGGCCGAGACGAGCCTTACCCTTCACGATACAGTAAGGCACGTTCATCTTGCGGCAGAGAGCCGGCAGGAAGAGTACGATCTGCGGTAAGATTGAAAGGTTAGTTGTGGCGTTGCTTCCAATCGACGGATTAGTGTTCGAATAGCCAGACGTGGTTGTTGACTTGCAGCAGGGGCGTGTCCAGCCAGCAAGTTTTGGGGGGACAATTTCAGCATTATTTCGTAGTCAAGTCTCGTTAACTACTGTAAGAGAGATGAAGTGCACTTCACAACACTGCTGCGACAAAACAATGGACGGCAAAATGATCTTATATCGCGAATGCTGTTTTCCAAATTGTCTAAAATCATGGTAAGTTACTTTCGTAGGTTTTAGAGTGGGCGATTGCCCCAATCGCCCCCCCTGGATCCGCCCCTGACTTGCAGTATGTTTAACTGTTGAAGCCGAAGCAACGGGAGAAACGCTCGGCGACTAATATTAAAACGATAATTAGCCCATTCATATTATAATTGAAGACACTGCACGACGAACCACGTACAAGTAAACTAGCAACCCTACATCGAAGTTGGTAACAGCTTCACCCATTTAATATTGAGACTTTCTTACAGCCGCACAGATTGGAAAGCATGTCCAGTGCTGTCTCAGATAAGACGGGTAATTCTCAGCATCTGCAAGAACACTTGCACGAAGATGGCAGAATTATGGAGTCGTCACTGACAGCACACTCCATGGAAATTAAAAGTATTCATGCGTTTGGTTTTCATTACCGCCGCAATGGGAAAAATGAATGTTGCATTGTTAGTAACTCTAGCTGTGGATTATTTGGTTTCGGACGAATTGCGTTGGCCGTATGGTCACATTTTCCGAATTGAAACCAAAGCGTGCAGTAAACACGTTTATCTTACATGATATTTAGCAGGGTTTTTATTTCGGTCATAGATGTTTTTGAAACGATTGAACAAGTAATTTCAGGTAGAATGTCTGAAAATAAAGGCTAATGAATACTGTTACGGCTAGTTTTAACACAATTGTGAGTCAAATGACCGTCTCAGCGAAAAGAAAACAGTTCAGGCCTGTGCATTTTTCTAGGAATGCCAACTTTGACCTACATGCGGCCACGCCTGTCTAGTTTAGGGAGTATAAATGATACTGATTTTGGTAATGTTGTTTTGTCACGAATTCCTTTTTTAGGCATTTATTCGTAAATGTTTCTTTGATACGAACCACGTTTTGCGAAAACGCTGAGACATGGCCTTAATTGAAAACCTAAAATACTTCACAATTTAAGAGAATCAAGCAATGTGGCTTAAGTTGACAACCTAAGACTAAAAACTAGTGTTGATTTGCAGAACTAATTAATAACTCAGTCTTGAAACCGAACTTACCTCTATTGGCTCAACGTCATGAGCGATGACAACCAATTGCGCCTTCTTGCGTTCGATGAGATTTGTGACTGTGTTGACACCACTGGCAAGGACAAGTGGCCGACGGGTTGGAGTGTCTGGTTTGCCAGCAGCTCTGGAAAAACGCAGTTGTTATGTCAGGTTAACAAGTTTTAAGGATAGTTTGATAAAGATAGATCTTTGAGAAAAGCTTGTATGTTGAAACTTCATACACATATACGTAGGGTGCATCATCAGTTCTAACTTAGTTTGTTTCAAGCCTACCTTTGTAGGCTTGAAACAGTTAATTCGGCCCATGATAGAAAATAGGTTCCTTATCCTTGCTCTAAGATAACCTAGTGAGGTTATCTTAGAGCATGGATGAGGAACCTATTTTCTATCATGGGCCGAATTAACTGTAGAAAATCGCTGGCAGGCAGCATAAATTATATAACTTCATCTCAAAATTCTACCTTTAGGCTATCTTCCCATGGAATACAAGGAGAGAAAACTATGTTAAGGAGCGAGAGACTTCTGTTGACTTACTGTCTACATGTCTGCTTGCCATGGAGTTTCAAAAACATTTTGGCATATGACCGAAAAAAAATCAGGTCCGACACTATTTTTCATGTTTTTGCCCTCAGAGCGCTGTGATGCTCCTACTTTTCCACATTGTTATGTACATCTTACGTTCTACCTCAGTATGCACACTACACAACAGCGGAATCGTTCAGAGCAATGTCCGCGTCAGGCAACCTCGCAGCATACCTTTCCTCGGCGCGCTTCTTCAAACGTTCCTTCTTCTCCAGCTGCGTCTCGGGTTGATACTTCTTCGCAAGTCGGAAAAAAGACGTCGCTGCGCGGAGAGCCACGTGTCACAGACAATGCAACAACAGTTTCGCGAGTTGAGTGCGAACCGTTTGCAGCTGTTGCATTGTTGCGAAGGCGCTACATTCTAGAATGCACGCATTAAACTTGCACGGCCGTGGCCGGTGCAAGGGACAGCAAATATAGTAAGACCTGCGTGTATAATCACTGATAACAGTATCTGTTGTAACTTTAACAGGTGAAACTTTGGTTACAATTGCCTAACGCACGAGGAGCGAAATTTAGAATTCCATTAGTAGCAGGGAGCAACATTAAAGAAATTTAACACTCTTCATAATTTAGGACACTGAAACGTAACTCAAACCTTGTGAAATGAAATGCGACTTTCTATATTAAATTTAAAGAAAGCTTAACACTGCAATTTGCAAAAATTTAATTTTGGTCATACGATGGCTGAAGATTTCAATAATTTAGATTTCAATGGTTGATTTCAACTTAAGTTTTCATTGATAAATTATTGTCGATAAGAAAAACGTTTGAAGCACAAACCTGTCTGCCTGTCCAGTGCATTTGTAAACTGGTTAATCGCAGGCGGTACTTTGAGTCGACGCTGCAGTACAGCTTTCTGGCGCTGCAACCGGATGTACTTTGGCCATCGCACGAAGTGAGTAAGATCTCGTTTTGGCTGGATATCTTGGCCTGAATAGTATTAAAAAAACTCACGACACTGGTAATTATAATTACTAGGAAATTTGATTTTATATTTTAATAGTTGTCTCAGCAATACGGGTTAGATTGACAGCATCTGCAAGGTTTCTTGCATATTGTTGGCAGAATTAGCCATTTTGGATCATCATTGACAACACGCATTACGCAGATTTCAGTTCAATTTGCACTTACCTATACCATAGTTTTTTGGTCGCTTCTCAAAGAGAGGGTTGACAACTTTCTTGGCAGCAGCTTTTCTTGCCAAAAGAGGCGCAGGTGCCACCTTTTTTCCACGAGCTTTTTTTCCTTTAGGCTGGTAAAAGAAATCAAGTGTTAGAATTACATCATCTTGGCAACCTGTGTTTGCGTGCCTATTGTGGGTTTGTTTTTCTTGATGAGTTACCCATATAAACTTAAAACTTGTTTTGACTTATTGGCTTGTGATTATGCAACATTGAAACACAAGTAACAGTTGCATGCATTGGGACTCTGTGTCCGGATTT
>JGI24159J19872_10006571_pt1 | contig 15170 bp, 9 predicted proteins | sample Ectturendosymbi4_FD_19872 | JGI IMG/M metagenome (IMG submission 19872) | reverse complement strand
CAGTGTCCGTTTGATCGATGGCGTGTCAAGCCACAACGCTTTCGCATGTTACCTAGACTAGACCAAGTTAGGAATTAGCGCCCTACTCCGCAGTAGTGCTGCAACAAGTGTTACGTGTTAGCTAACAATAGTATTAAGAATGTGTCTGTAACCCTATGGTTCTGTCTTCACTGCAATTGCAAAAAGTTTCTGTAACCCTGTGATTTCGCCGGCTTCAATGTCTTGTACTACGTTCTGTATTGTCTGTCTTATCAACCTGCGTTCTGCAGAGTGTGTGTGTTCATAGTATGGACTTCGTGTCTGCTATAAACAAATAAATTAAATTTAGCAGTTCTACCTGATCTGCTTTGTATATTGTGCCCTCTCAAATAGTTTTGGTGTTTACTGCTGTGGCCTGGTAGAAAAATTTCGCATATTAGTTTTCTTGAGTTTTTTAAAGCTCTGAACAATCGCGAAACAAGCAACTGAAACCACTGGTCAGGACCACGGTTGTTATACTGTTGCTGCAACTGCTAATTGTGCTTCAGTTTTCTCCTAATAGATTTTGCAGCACCTAGGCCAACCAGAGGTTTTACGGTCGGTGAAGAAACGTTGTTAGTTTATTAGCAGCAACTTAATTGGCGTGCTATTTTTGAAAGAAGTTGAAGATGTTGCGCTAATGTCACACAAAGTTAATAGACCCTAGCATCTTTAGAATGAATGCCAAAAATGATCAGCAAAGCAGAAGTAATCTAAGCATGACACAAAGGCATTTGAGTGGCGTGGTCACGAATTGAAATAATTCGACACTCACGCCCTATTCAAGTTACAACTTTACCGTTTGAAAATGTGAAGCCAAGACAGGAAGTAATGGATAATTGCATGAAAGGTTAACAATCGATTTACTTGTTTTTGTCGAAATCTCTCAATGAGATCATTTTTAAAATCAAATCAAGATCGACGTTTAATTCTTTAGCCTGCGACTTGTAAAACAATTACCAGAAACCAGATTTATGTCAATGCTTGTCTGCACCAGTGCAAAATGAATAGTGAAAGTTTCACGCTACGATCAGATGACTTGAAACGCTCCGATGTCTCTGTTTTGGGGGAAGTTGGTTGGTCCTCTGCGAAGAGGTGCTGTAAACGTGATGGTCGCTACAACACAATGACAGCCTCCTACGACATGGAAACAGCAGCTCATTGTTTTCAACGATTTACTCGGGTTCGTGATAAATGCAAAACAAAGCTAGACTTGGTGCGTGTGGAGCTTCTGGTTTGCGCGTTGAGAGTAGCGTGGTGCATATTTGCATTGAGCACCTCCTGCAGGGTTAGGCCAAACTTGAATCTGTTGCCCCAAAGCAGGGTCACCAACCTTTTTTGAAACTGAGAGCTACTTCTTGGTACAGATTCATGCGAAGGGCTACCAGTTTGATACACACACTTTCGAAATAAAAAATTGATCAATTTGTCTTCAATTATGTTATCAATAAAAATTAAAGTACTCATCAATGTCAAGACACTAAACATGTTTATGCTATTGTCAGAACAAGCCCGCGGGCGACCTGGTGCCCGCGGGCACCATGTTGGTGACCTCTGTCCCAAAGCCAGCCAGCCTGATCGATGGCGAGTTTTTCTTGATGAACAGTTTCGTGTCAAGCAAGTCGCTGGCCACGCGCCGAAATGCAGGCTATTGACTGGAGAATACACAACTTGGGAACATATCTCAAATTGAAATTTACTCAGAATTATTTCATAAAAGCTTTTGCGTCTTCCATTAGTAGATTTATTACTATATGTCTCTTCAAACTTTTTGCAAAACTAGGCAAGCATAAACATATGAACTTTTGCCGCAAAAGTGGCGTAACAAACAACAACTTTGCACAAAAGAAACGTTAACCATTTTTGAACCGAAACGACGTAGCAAGGGTCAAACACTTTACTGCGGCCGGAATTGAAGTGGCCAACTCAGACGTCATTTAAGCAATCAAATTTATCACACCGTGTTGAAGCACAGTTAGCTTCACAGCAGTGAGTTATTTAGAATGTACACACAAAATTTAATGATGTTGAATGATCAGAAACGTTTAGATTTATCTTAACTTAGTGTTACAAATGCATTATTTCCTTCAACAAACGTCCTCTGAAGAATACAATGTTAAAATCACAATGATAACGTGATGTCCGCTTAGACCTTATCTCTTGAAAGGTTTCCACGAATTATACAGGAAATAAAATCAGCTGCAGATAAAAGCATTTAGGCTAATACGAAGAATGCGCTTTATTATCTACGCAATGATATAAGGACAACAGAAAGTGAAAACAATCGCAAAACAACTCATCCTAATTTTTATTGAACTATCAGATGTATGGTACATTCTGAAAAACTCCCGAATCCATTTATGGATGGGTTTGTTTCATTCAAAAATGAAAGCAGTGAATTTACTGAATATGAGTGAAAATAAAGTTTACGAAGCACGTTTAAAATTCTATGTTTCATCGTGTGAAAATAAGTAGGAAAAAACATTAACATCTTCAACGTTTAACCAAAAGAGAAGATTTATAAACTATTGCGTGATTTTTGACTTATGAAAGGCAGGGAAGCTTTATCATCCAAACTGCAACAAAAACGTTTTGATCACATTGCAAGAATCTTCATTTATCTTCAAAACAGCACGTAGTGTTGTGCAACTTTTATAGAAAAAATATAGTTTACTTGCTTTTAAAAATTTCTTTTGTTGAATATCTAATCGTATGAAAGAGTGTTTCGTATTACTTTCATAAAAAATGAAAAGCCCATTTCGAGGTATTTTTGTTTCTTTTCAGGCAAATCAATGCATTTCGAATCGAGTCACAAGCCCTTCGAGTCAGAGTGGAGTCATGGTTTGGTCGAGTCAGAGCTTGGTCACAAAAACTGCTGAGTCATTTTGAGTCATTGGCTTGCAACCTAGAGTCAAATAAAATGAAACATTTTCTGTATGTTGCTTTGTTTCTAAATACCAAAATGTTCACACCAAGTTGTTCCAAATAGCTTATATTTGACGCCAAAATTAATCATGCTCGCGTCAATTAAGCAAAAAAAGCTTATTTCTTTGTGTGTAAACTTGCTGTGTTGGTCAATAAGACGTTTAGAGATTTTGAAAAAATGCCTCTGGCTCGAGTTTCGAGTTATTAATTGTGAATCTTGTAGAGTCGAGCCATTCGGTAACCAACGTGAGTCGCATCGAGTCATCACAACATTGTTTCTAAACGTGATTCGACTCAAGTCGAGTCACTAAAATCCTGACTCGGGTCATTGATTCGAGTGTATAGAATCGCTGAATAGAAGTTTTGAACCTTAACGTATAATGTTATTTTTTACTTTTGTGTAATTTCGGTCAGTTTTTGTGTTTGGGTTAAATGTATTTTGGGTCTTATATCTGAGATAGTATTGCACTGCAAATAAAGAAAACGTTGTGTTTAGGCTTAGAGAAGCTATTGTATTAAAATCACTAATGAATTTGATCTAACAAACTCCTAACCCTCCATTACCTTCAATTTTATTTCTAAATGTAAGCTCAAAAATATCAATATTTTTGATCTAAAGAAATCTTTATATAGCAAATCGAAAAGAGCATCATCCTTTGTTTGTTGTTTTTTAGTTTGTTGAACTTGTTTCACTCAAGATTTTTCACACATGTAGAATATGATTTTTGGCGAAGGTCCTGGGTAAGCAACAACCTAACAGCCATAAGAACAAGGTCAGTGCCAGTGAACGACAACTAATACAATGTCACCCACTTCTTGAGTAATTTCCCCAACTACTGAAGGCATTTCGTAATGCAGCTACTTTGCTTCTGCCCTCAGTTAAACTTTTGGTCTCTTAAATCTTTTCTGGGACTTATTCTACACAAGCATGACCTCCTTGGTGTTAGTGGAAAACACTTATTAGTTGATCTTGTATCAAAACTTCAGTAATTCCTTTGCAATGCTAATTTCGCAGAGGCTGTTCAATCAACAATAATCATTTCATCACTGAGTCGCGTTTTGTGTTTCTGATATAGCCTCTTTTTTCACACTATTGATGAGTTAAAGCAATTTCCAACTTTCGAACTACAGTCGTATATTTTTTGTGACGAAAGCGGTTCACACAGTCACTAGATCATACAGCATTACGTAGAATATAAGGCAAAAGCTATAACATATTTTAGAGCAAAGTTCTACACAAGGAACAGCATTGGCTGGTTCCTTTCTTACAAAGGATTAGTGAAAAACTATGAGGTCATCTAGTCTACCAGCTCTGCAGTACGATTTTTCAGTACCATCATTAGTAATGAGTAGGGCATACAATTTTTTGACCTAAAGCTTAAAATTGTGACTTAATGCTTTACAAATTTTGACTTTATTTGACCTATCAATCTCCAGCATTTGCAACTGAAACGCGGAATACAAACTATATGTTAGAAATCAAACCGACAGTTTAAAAATATTTATTTTGTTGATATCAAACAAAAATCAAAACTTTGAAAGACCCAACGAAGCTAGAGGTAACAAACCATAGATGAAAATCAATCCAAACGCACAAGAGAAATATCCAGTGTGAATAAATCTCCTGAAGTCACTGAGAAGGTTCTACATTGTTAAACTTCAACATCAAGTGATACCACACCCGTACTTTCAATCGTCCAGTAGTGGGCAAAAACATTATTACGTCAGACGTCGCAAAAAAATCCAGTGCTATGTCAGAATTTCAAATGTCCATATCTGTTGTTGTGGCTTTAATACAATGAGAAAAGACCTGTGCTGCAAGAAATTTTGACATAACGAGAAATTTTGACCTAATAATTAAATTTGACTTTTTTGACCTAATAACGTTGGGTCGCTCATGGTATCGGCGTGACATTTGGTTTTTGGACGTTTCACATACTTTGAAAAAGCCAGAAAAACTTTGACTTCATTGACTTTTGGTTGCCCTAGTCATGAGAAAAGAAGACAAGATGATAAAATAAGATGAGTGCATGCCTATGTACACACAGTTATCATGATGACATTGATGAGATACAGTATATAATTTCATATGTGTGGAGGGAAAAAAGAAATGAAGTTAATGTGCATTTATTTGAGAATGCAAGTGATCATAAGAGACAAAAACAAGTTGGAAAAAATATCAAATGGCGGACATATACACAAGGTCGAAAATTGGCAAAGCGTTGTTCGAATGGGTTCAAGTCTGGATTCTGTTTCACGGCAAGGTGAGTTTTTTGTTTGACTGGTGCAGGAGTTCTACAATTTACCGCAGACAGTAACACAAAACGTTCATGCAAAGTCCTTAATAATTATGTTTATACTACGGATGATTCTAGCGTATAAAGTGGAATTACTTCGCACAAATGTAGCAAAAATTGGAAAATTACATCGCAAGTTACTTTTCGAGCCGAATTGTAGTTTTATTTCGCACATTTATTCAGCAGCGCAAAATAAGAAAGAGAAAGAAGTCTCAAATTTTCCGTAGAGCGACAGACGTCACAACGTTATACGTCATTCTCGTATGGACGCGGAATATTATTTTCTTTAAATTTAAATCCTGCTGGGAGCATCCCAACCATCTACAGTCACGAGCCACTACTGTTATAATTGTTTTTAAATATTTTATTAATGGCAAAGCACAGTTTTGCAACATTGGAACGCTGCAATTGGAACAAACTTAGTTTAAGTGAAACCAATAAGCTTTGTAATGAAATGTCCCCACAGGTCTGTGAACAAACAGGAATAAAAAGTAAAATATAAGAAATACCACACTTTCCCATATGTTTCTGTGAGCTCACAACAAGAATATGTGGAAGCAAATATGTAGTAAAATTGAAATACAAGAAAAATATGGAAACTCTAAATAACAACATTACAAGAAAAATGACATGATAAACGAAACGCTTCTGCTTTTAAAACTCAAATAATTCATATTTATCGAACGAGCATAAGACAGGTCCGTAGATGTCTGTTGGCTATATGTCTGTTTTTCTCCAGATTTGCCTGTAGTAGCTGTCTTCATTCCTTTTTGTTTCAGATTCTCAGACAGCATTGGCATCATTTCATCTCAGCTAAAGATTACTCATTCCATTTCGAATGCAACAGAAAAAAATCAAAGCCATTATGGCAAGGAATATTGCGAGGTAGGGTTTGTTCAAGCTAAAATACCATCCGCATGTCAGAATAAAAAATCCCAGCAACGAGTAAATGATTACCACAAGATTGCATTCCATGGTTTTAAATCACTTTTACATGCAAGGAAGTAGCACAACCTACGTAAAGTTCTTAACTCTCATGTAAAAAGTCTGTCAAATAAAACTTCAGTATTAAGCAACATTGCTTTGCAAAAACGAATCAACTGCCACAAAACATCATGTTCCATTGTAATGTTCTGGAAATTTAAACATTTGGAGAGGTGGAAACGTTTTCTGAAAATGTGCACAAGTAGATTCTTTACTCAATGCAAAAAGCAATTGTTTTGTGGTGTAGCACTTTCGCATTAAACGAATCTTTGCTGACGACATAAGCTGCTGTTTTTGAAACGTTCAAAATATGACTTCATCTGCATCTTTGTTCGCTGCTCGTTAAACAAGCGAAACAACTCTTGTTAAAAAATTTCAAAACTTTAAAATATTCAAGTAATTTTTCAATAATTGTGAAGTTTTCCTGACATCTGGAGATTTAACTTTCCCGAAAACATTTTCATGAAACCTCAGTTTTTAGCTAGTTTTGTTGTGGGTGGACAAAGCGACAGTTGGCTACAAACCAAAAGCGGCTATTTATATGTTTTGATCAACATCTACAAAGAAAATCACGTCAATTAACAGAAGCAATCTTTTGTGTGCAAAAATTGGGCACGGTAATTTATCTACCCTTTTGCAGAGCATGTATTTGGTGAAAGTGCAATATTAGTGTTCAATAACCATAGCACGGAAGGAAACAATGTAATATTTTTTAGTATAAACAGTGTTTGTAGTTAATACTTGCTAGACCCACATGAAATCCTTTCAGCTACAATCTGTTGTCAGACGGGGACGAGGCTTCTATGGCAGTTCCTCAAATAAGCAAACAAGATGCTGTACAGATCGCGGTTTCGATCTAGAGGGCATTGGGTCTAATGGCCTCAGATCCAGCGCCTTGGCTACGCTCAGGTATTAGCTAAGCACAGGAATCGCTCTGAAGTAACTTCTGTTACACATACAAATTTAGTCCATTTTCCTGGTTGATTAAATGCATCCGCAAACTAGACATATGCCTTCCATCTGTTTAAAAGAGACACTAGCTTAGGCACTTCGTACTAAGTTGTTATTCACCATTGTTATGCATAGATCTTACAACAATTGCTTGTCTAAACACTCTTGGATGCAATCGTCGAAAAAGAGCAACGGCCGTAAAAAATAAAATGATCTATCTTGAAAAAACAAACGTTTTTTGTCGCTTTCCGGACACTTGCTAAAGTATGCTGCTCAACACGAAGCTAGTGTGGACAGCGTGCCATGATAAGTGTAAAAGTCTGTAAGTGTTGAGTTTTAACCAATGTGATCTACAAATATGCTTGCAGTCATTTTAAAAATGCCGCAACTGTCAAACTTTTTACTCCTTTGTTTCTCCTTGTGGAAGTGGCATTGGGTATCGGGAAGAAACAAGCTCCAATCACCACAGTTTCATCCGTGAAAAAAGTGGCAAATCTGGGTGATGAGAAACACATGCAGTGCTGCAAAGTAACCGATAATGTTTCTAAAATGTGCAGAAGTGTAGCTGTGACAATATCTCTTGCAGAAAAATTCAGTGGCCTAACTTTGAATTGTTTTTCAACTACTGTACTTGTGTGGCAACAAAGTCTTGCAGCGTGAATCAACTTATGAACAAAAAACGTGCATTTACTCTCGCTATTATTCCTGGTTTAACGTCTTTCAAAACTCAAAATATTTTCCAGATTCATCACGTCTAGCTATAACAGACAGAGTTTTTATTTCACTACCTTGCTTCAATTAAAGTCAAATGCAAACTTTATCTTAGCTCATGCACATTGGCATTGCTGTGAGATATGGCTGCTTTCATAACTTTCACAAAATCAACGAGGCTGTTTAGGTAAAACATTTTTCCTATTGTCGCCAGAGATTGGCATTTAGCACTTTGAGATGTTAACGATGTTAACGCAAACCAGCACGTTCCCACTTGTTTCGAAGCATGACCTTTCAAATATGACGAAAGATCAGGAAACCGCCAACATTTTATGGTGTTTACTGTGAATGGCCCATCTCCGCTTTGTCTGTGCCCTGTGTCCAATGGAGTACACAGCGAGTATATAATGAAACAATTTCTTGACTTTTACTATGAATGGCCGGTAGCTATACCATCAGCCTGAGACGCTTGCGACGTAAATAACTGTAGCACAAAGCAGTTTCACAAGCAGTTTGTTATAATGTAGATGCATAGCGCTATAATGTAGCGTCTGACAAATCAACGTTGTAGCCCCTTGTGTAGTGCTAAAAAGAAGTGTGGCAACGTACTCCAAAAAACTAGCCATTTTCAACAGCATATTAAAAGCATTTTTTAATCAGTAGACTATGTAATGAAGTATTCACTTTCATTACAATGAAAACATGCACATTTTTAAGGTGCTACCCGAAAGATAGCTTGTCGTTTATTCATTTATGCGACGTCTGGAGCTACACAGAAAATCTGAGCAAAAATACACATGTTCGTGTCAGGTTACTGCCAACGAAGTGTGGGAACGCGTTCCCACACCCAAAAAAACGGCTTGCCGTTCCCATGTGTTCTCGCCCCACATCACCCCTGGTTGTAGTTAATCTCGCTAGAACGCCATGCAATTGTGACGCGAAAAAAGACCGCGAACGCACACGACAAGACTGGGAAAACTAAATCTTACATCAGCTTTTTGTATTTTTCATACGAAAATAATTATTACCTAACTGACGATGCATACCATCGATTGATATACGTCTTGTTACCACGGGCGTCGGAAAGATTTTTTCCAGGGAGGGCGCAATAGTGCATTTTTCCAAAAGTGTCCAAAAACATTTTCCAGGGGGCCAAAGCGGTGAAATTTCATTTTTATCTTTCGAAACTAAGAAAATGACATTTTTTGCTACAAACGTACGAGGAAAATGTCAAATTTCAAAATGTCGGTGGGGCGAGGCGCCCCTGACCCTCTTTTCCGACGCCTTCGCTTGTTACTATATCTCTTGCAAACCTTGAATCAGGGCCGGCCTTAGCAAGTGCGGGGCCCAATTGGAAACCCTTTTGAGGGGCCCCATTCAGCGGCGTGTGCAGAAATTTTGGAGGAGGGTCATTACGTCATAATGGTAGAAAGCACGAGTGAATGAGTGATGTGAAAGAGCGAGGCCCGAAGGGGTAATGCCACTCTAGGGGTGTCCGGAAGCATGCCACCCACTTTCATCTCTCCAGCACAGACTTTCCATGTCCGTTCCACGGACATCTTCGTATCACCCAATAAATCCATGAGTTACTACACTCAATACCTCCTCTCAGGCCAGGTACCTATCGCGGGTGCGGCAGGCCAATTGAACATTTTTAAGAGAAATTAACAACATACATGATATGATCAGCCAGCAAAGATAAGATGCCACAACTTAGCTACCAAACATCAACAAACGAAAGAGCGTGACAACAAGCCGCCCCTGGATTTTGCAACTTGGTATTTTCCTATTAACTTTTTAGTAGAAAAATGTTTGGCTCTTAATTTACAGTTGGTAAAATGAAAATGAAATTTCATGACTGTTAGCACAATACTGGAAAATGCGTTTAACCACCACCTGGCAAAATCCACTATTGCTCACCCCTGAAAAAAATTCTTTCCGACGCCCATGCTCCTTTGTGTGTAGATCAGGACTTCTCAAACTTTTTTGCACATGTCCAACTATCCATCAAACGCATCATTTTGCGACACCTCAGCTATGCTGGTGTATTAATGCTATTATACAAATAAGAGAGTGTTTTTCAGTTTTCAATTGACTAAATCATTTTGGAGCCGGAGCCAAAAGGTGTTGGATGTTGGAGCCAGATCTGCAGCCAAAAAGCTTAGATGTCTGGAGCTGGAGCCAGAGCCTGAAATTTGCATTCCGGATTCGTAGCCCTACTTTACGCTATTTGCAGTCTACGATACGGAAAATGCATTTGCTAAGATAAACCTATTTTTGTGCTTTAACATTAGCAAAGTTCCTCAGAATTTTGTCCAAGTTTAAGCCTCCGCGAATTTTGGATTCAATGGACACAGTCGCCAAACTATTTATGTGCTCTTGTTGGATTGATTTTCTCAAATAAGTTTGAATAACTTTTAGGTTGGGAAAACTCCTTTTTCCGGATGTCACAGTTATGGAGATGGTCCAGAAAATGCTGAGAGCAATAAACAAATTACGGAAAGAGGCTTACTTATCAGATCTCTACGAAGGGAAACGAATAACGCTATTAAAAGACCAACTGAACAACACACATTTTAAATTACGAACCAAACTTAACCTTCAGAAGACAAATGCCAGTAACTACTGAAACCGCAACAACTATCGATCGAACCGTATGTTGCAGCAACTATTAAACCTTGACCTGCCAAGTACGAAACGCTTATACTGAAACAGAAAACAGCTTCAAAACTCAAGCTTTCTCTGCAACTAGCTGGTACTAAAAAACTAGACCGCACATTATCGAAACACAATGACCACTGTTACGATTCCACAGAACGAATGCTGATGAAAGAGGGCGTTAAAACCGCGCAGTTCACTTTGGTTTTCGCTGGCAAAGGATCCCACGTTCAAAAATACTGCATGTGAGCCCCACGCTGGCACTAAAAAGTAGCTTCAATACAAAGTGTAAGTTTGTGCAGGTTAGTGCGCGTAGCGCGGGCCCCCCTTTGGCGCGGGGCCCGATTGGAAGCAATCAATTCAATCGGCTAAGGGCCGACCCTGACTAGAATAATGGGAATCTATTTCACGTAACTCTACTAATCCTCAGTCCTACAACGTGCAAGCAAAATTTACGACCGAAGTAGCAGAGAAAGCTAGCAAACTCTAGTCTAGACTACAATAAATAAATCAGTACCAAGTAACAACTGGGAAATGGGACTTCTCTCACAACTGTCTACACTAAAGCTGAGAAACCATCTGATTCCAGTTGAGGAGCAGCGAAAACACAGCTGGGAGCAACATGGCGCGGGTGACGCAACCATAGCGGACAGTTAGACACACAAGCAGAATGGCAGATTTGAGGTCGTAAGGTTGGCTGAGGGGCTCTATGAAGGGCCTGGTGATCGTTGAAAAGGGACACACGAAATACCTTGCAAAGCTATGAAAGTGGAGACCAGTCTGCTGGTTTTTCGAAAGCTTACTGCAAATCTAGGGCTTTTGAATTTTCTTTTTTAGGCTATTGGACTTTTAAATTTCAAAACATCGGCTAGATCCAGGTAGTTTGTTTGAATGTTGCTCATAATTTTATTCGTTTGTCTAGGCAAAATACTCGGGTAGATAGGGGAACTCAGCACAAAACCAGTAATAGAATAGTGCCCCAAAGGAACTACACCAATCAGCGCGTGCCATTCCTTCGGCCCCTCGTGAATTAAATGTACCCTACAGCAACACTTTGGAGAGCCCAGGATATTTTCTGTTTTGTTGCTGGATGTTCTCAAATGTGTTATGTGTCCAATTACGTTTCCACCCATCTACAGTGTGTTGGGGCAGCGCCTCTAGTGTACAAGGTTGTTGTTTTTCCTGGTCCTTTCATGGATCCAATGCCAATATACAAATTGAACAGCAAATTGCGCAACCAAAAATATGACGAATCCAATCGGAAAAGAGGACTGGTTTGCATCTTGAAAGAAGCTACTAAAGTCGTCCACAGAAGCCACATAGATGTACATGAAATTATCTAGAAATATCCCATATAGCTGGAAATGACCGACAATTACAATAATTTAGCATCTGTTAGTCTGTACTTTGTCCCTATTCGTCGAGAAGTGTATTATTGATTATGTCTTAATTGATGGAGTACTATACTACTACCACCACTTATACAGTATCTGCTTTACTTCCTACATTCTTATGTTATTTGGTTGAAAATATTTTGCTGACAACCACCTTAGTCTTGCGTGGCAACTTTGTATACATTGATCAGTTTATTTGCCATTGTGTATTCATTTATTATAATTTCCACTGAAAGTTGGTTATTTTTTGCATGAAGGCCTTTTGCGTTGTATCTGCTTATTAGGTGAGCCATATGAAGCAATAAATCTCTCTCTCTCTTCATCTGCTGTCCTGCATGATCATTTGCTGTGTGCAATGCCATCAATCCTTTGCCTAAAGTCTTCGCTATATTTCTTGTAACTGAGTGCAAGAGTGGAGTACAGATCGATTGACCAAACTGAATAACAGGTCGTTTTTCTGTATGCATGTTTTGCAATATTTTTGGCACACAGCTTTCGATACATAGCATTCACAAATCGCCATCAACTTTGGCAAAAATAAGCTTTATAGAAAATTAGTTTTGAATTACAAGAAGCTGCTTTTTAATTTTCATCGCTCGTTGTTGCTTACTGTTTTGCTTTGGAAACAGTTACGAGCAGTGAGAAGACGTTGCTTTGTTACATTTGAGCTTGACTTCGATTAATTAGGCCTTCGAACGCATTGCCTATGGAACGTTTGCTTGTTTTTGGAAGGGTTTTGGCAGCCTCTAATTGTTTTGGATTGTGTAGCACAGCTTTTTCAAGTTGTCTTAAAATTGATTTATTTTTGGATAGCGGAGACGGTAAAGTTTCCTTAGAAACAAGCTTTCGCGTGTTGCAGTTTTCACAAACTGTGGTGCCAACCAGCTCTACGCTCTGCGATAGTATTGCATTCAACCCAAAAACAAACGCACTCCGAAGAACGCATTATCAAAATCATGCAGCACTGTCCAGTTACACTTCATCCAGGCAATTCAAAAAATTCGTCAAGCACACAGGAAATAAAAAACTCACCAAGCTTGTGCCAAACTTAAGGAAATGTATGGCATTTAAGCGTTCAAACAATATGTTAGATAACAAATGTAATGAAAAGATTTGCCTTTATTTTCGCGGTGTCTTATCGTTGTTCGCCACTGATTCTCGGTTTGTACTTTTTGCACTTAAGTGCAAAAAAACCCCTACTTTAACTAGAGCAGTGGTTTTCAATCTTTCTTGTGCCGCGACCCATTACAGCAAGCCACTGACCCCTAGACCCCCGTCTAAAATACGAACAAACCAAATGTAATACTGTTGTGTATAGAAAATATCTACTCGCGACACCTCCGAAAATGGTTCACGACCCGTCTGGAGGTCGCGGCCCTAGGTTGAAATCACTGAGTTAGAAGATGCCCTGTAGAACTTTATGTGCATGGTGCAAATCCAAGAGTGTCAGATCTGTTCATTCGTTCAAGCATTGATGCAAGGCAGGACGAAAAAGTCCTTTGTCACTACAGGCCGCAATGGAATGCCACCAAATGAGATAATTTGCCACTGAACACAACAGTTTCACTGAAATATAATTCAAGTTTTACCGAATATTTTTTGCAGGAAGAACAAGAATCACGAAATCCATCTGTTTCAAAGAGGACCTGAGTTTAGAGCGGAATGGGGACTATTTGCCGGCACTGTTTTGGCGTCAGCCATTTGGTTCTAGGCTGTTTTGGCGCTATAGCCTGTAGCGCTATCTGATTGATTGCTAGAACGCACAGGTCGCTGCATCTGAAACTGTGCGTTTTTCACCTTGCTCGGATGTTTTTCAAAAAGGCAACTGCTTTTTTAGCGAAGGCAACAAACGTTGTGCATTTGTCTTGAGATGAGATTGAACGTATTTATGTATTTTAATCCTTCAACGAAGTGCTTTTCTTAACATTGAAAAATCTTCCGTTAATTTTCACGCATAGCTTATAACATAAACGGCTGAGAATCTTCTTAGCAAAAGGGATAAGCGAAAGTTTTGCCACGATGGGCATATATACGTTTTTGATAAACGCAGCGAACATGACACATTACTACGGTTTTGGAGATGCCAATTGAAATACGAATGCAAATTCTCAATATCTCAAAACATTTTGATTCACTGGCACATACTTAGACAACTGCAAGGTTTATCTTACACGTACGATATGAATTAAAGTTTTATCCTTGTTTTTGTCCATTTTCATTGTACACACTTGTTAATCTCGGCACTCGCGCCAAAACAGCTAGTTGAAGCTAGATGCCCAGGAGATGACGCATCGTGTCTCTCGGTGCAGTTCATTAGTGCGATCGCCTGTGTTCATCCCGACAAAGGTGTTGGTCGATTTCGCCGTGTTAAAAATTTATTAATTTCAGTTATGTGGTTTTCAGAAAGTTCAGCCAAAATTGCCTTACTTTTTCGGTCTTTTAGATGTTGATAAGCTTAAATTTGGCACTGTTCCTGCATGTTAGGATGTATTTATTTTTTTCTGAATTCTTTAACCTTGAAAAGATGTATCTGAACCTAATGCTTTTTGTCGAAATTTGATGAAATGAGAAGTCCAAACGACAACACCATTATTTTGTTGCGGTCGTCATTTTTACAGTAAGTTGCTCAACTAAACTTTTTGTCATTCAAAGCAACAGAAGAAAGACCAAACTCATCTGAATCTCACATTTTACTTTCACTGAACTTGCGCTCGCAAAAATCAGAATGATACTGGTTAACCTTATAATTTGCTTAAATGTTTTCCAGTTTTCCAAAAATTACGTCACGAGTTTTGACTGCACGTTTCATTTGCAAATTTGACAGCCGCTCCTTGGTGTTTTTCTTCAACAAGCTCTTCAGTAAGAACTTCACCTTCGATGAGGTTTGCGCAAAAGCTTAAGTACAGTAACGCTATACATGATTGTATCAAGGCTTTTGGGCCCAAAGGCGATGTAAGGTGAGGTAATGTCAATTCAACATGTGGCCATTTTTGGAAAACAACTCTCTTCCATTGTTAGTATCACCGTGGACTACAAAGCAAAAGTGAAATGTGCACGTCAGTGTGGATTACAAAGAAAAATGTAAAATGCAAATTTTCGTTATAAGCACGATTGGGCAGGCACAACCTTTTTCGTGTTTGGAGAATATAGCTATCAAATGAGATAACAAAACTGAAAATCTCAAGCGGACGATTTGCTGTGGGAGTATATTTTTGTCGGTATAAGCAATAAA
>JGI24159J19872_10006570_pt1 | contig 15171 bp, 7 predicted proteins | sample Ectturendosymbi4_FD_19872 | JGI IMG/M metagenome (IMG submission 19872) | reverse complement strand
AGCATGATAGTCATCCAGTGTTCTCAATCAAAAGTATTAAGGATGCGTGTATAGCAAAGCAAGAAAGCAGTTCTTTAGTAAACAGAAGTTGTGTGAGTCAGCCCCATATGTCTTCTTCCAGTCTCTGAGACTGTTTTAGCCTAATGTCCAGCTTGCGTAAAGATCTTCGAAGTTGCATCTTTAAGAAAACCTTGTAAATTTGTTCATTCATGACTGTTCCAAACTGTCGGAGACAAGTCGAATGGTGCATGATTTCTTTCGAAATGTCCCTGTAAGCCCATAATAGAAAGTTGGGTTTCTTTTAAGACCCCGTGGATATTTTATGTGTTACTCTGCTAGCAACCATTTCGACATATGGTTTCCAGAAGAATTATTCTGGTAGGCTCTCATGTAGATCCTTGGTTACCTGAAGTGTCATTCGCTTCTAGTCAGTGTTTTGCCAAATACTAATGCTTTTGCATTTTTGAAGTTAGTATCGATCTTCGGTTGCACTTCAGGTAAGCAGGGTTTAAACTTTAAACAGACCCGAGAAATGTTGTATTTAATGTAAAATTAATATAAAATATGTTTCGCTTTGATTGTTTTGCGAAAATGGGTAAAAGTTGTGGGAAGGAAATCAGAAACAGTTTGATCCAGCCGTACGGAAGTCACGTGCCACAGAAAAAACGTAATCTAGCTTGGGACTCATCAGATCCACGGTAACCTTATCCGTTACGCCCAACCAAGGTTACATGAACAGGGCTAAGAAAGACTAACTTCAAATGGAAAGTTTTCTACACAAATTGAAAGCTAAACGCTTGTTCGTCCATGACATAAACATATGAAAAATGGGCACGATTATTTTCTTAGGAAATTAATATTTTTTGTGTACATCTGAAACGTTGTTCACAAAAGCATTTGCAGTTTTCCAATAACGTAATACTCACACTTTCTTCGACTCCTCAAATTTCTGTAACTTGCTACAAAAAACTCAAATGTTCGCTGCTATACTCCAAAACGCAGTCAAAAGATTTTTAATCGAAGGTACGAACGTCTGAGGCTGGGGCGTAACAAGGGGGGCAAAGGGGGCGCAATTCTCCCCATAGCGATTCGGCACCGAAAAGTCCCAACAGTGTCACAAGTACTTTCTTCAACATAGTACATTTGCTTGCGAGAGAACTCAGGTTCGAACATGGGGACGCCATACTTCTTGCCCCGGGCGCCATCTGACCTTGTTACGCCCCTGGCCTGAGGTTCTTTCAGTAGCTGAGTTTGTCGGGGTTAACAGGAACGAGCTTCTAACTCTTGAGACTGGTGTGATCGTTAAGCTTGTGAGTGACGTGTTTATTGTAAACGTCAAAAGTTAGTACTCCCACAAAGTCGAGTGCACATTTTGGTAGTCCCAATTGTCTTAGCGACCCACTAATTTTACATTGCTCAATTAAACAGTGTTTTGCGTATATCATGTGCTGAGACACCATATGGTTCCATAGGCGTAGCCAGGGGGGGCCAAAGGGGCCATTCCCCCCAAAATTTTTAGAAAATATAGTCATTTTATGCTTTGAGAGCAGTTTTTATAAGCAAAATAGTGTTATTCGCCTAAAATCAAACATTTTGCCCCCAAAAAAATTTTTGGGCTGGCTACGCCACTGTATGGTTCTAACTTAAGAGCTGAACTTAACATTCTGAAACTTTGTGCGCTTCAAGTGTTTAAAACAAAAGAGTTGGCAAAAATCCACATTGGCCTGCAACTCAGCCTGTCACCATTCAAAGCCTTATTCCAATTGAAAAATAATTGTGTCAGAAAAAAGTGACGCAAAACTACGTTACGTAACAGGATAAACAACCGTCGTTATACACGCAAACCATAACCGCAGGCAAGGTTTTTAAAACACAAACACCACGCTTTGGTCAACGGAGCGCAGGACTATCAGTGTTGCTGAATTAATGTTCGCACAGGCGTTGAAGTACGGCGTGTGAATGTGCAAACCAAATGTTATGAGCAACAGATAAAGGCTCGATCATGTGGATTTCGAACAGGCAATTGCTTTTTTATTCTACTTTTAAAGAAAATGACATTAAAATAATGTTACGTTATTTGCAATATATGCCGATTTTTCGTGTCAACACAACCTCTAAAAATGTTTCCCAAAAAGTATTGTGATGATCTTGCAAATTTGACAGTTGTCCCTCTCGGACAAGCTGATACCGACACGCTTTGCCTTGTTGCTTCTCTTCGAATCGTGCGCTCCAAGTTCCATTGCCATGATTAGCCGACATGGCATGCTGGTTTTATTTCGAAAACGCTTATACTTTTCAGAATATCTTTCACCAAACCTACGGTCTTCTGACAATAACCCAAGTCGATCACCCTCCGATAACCGGGAAAAAACGGACAGCGTACGCAACAGCAGCAGCAGTAGCAGCAACAACAGCAGCACTGCAGCGATGGAACACGAAGCATCCAACGCGCGTGAATGCGATCTCCCAACAGGGTTTGTAAGTGAGCTTCAAAATTGCCGTACTTGATGAAATTTTCAGCGAGGCTCCTGATAATCGTGAGCATGATAACTGTGCTAAACAACTTCAGATCAAACAGTGTCTCAAGCGGAAAGTGAAAACGGAACCGGTCGACGACTTCGTGCCTGTGGTGGAAGCCGAACAACCTTCGAAGCATCTCAAAACTTCCCTGAATTTTGTTTCGCTTTCATCAGGTAAGCGGTGGTTTACGGCGACAGGTAAAATAATGATAATGGCTGGGAAGAGGATGTTATGCTTAAAAACGACTTTGTGAACTAGCAACGCACGTCTGATCAGTGCTTTTCATGCAATAGGGCAAATTTGTGACGCCTAATAAGAGGAAAAGCAAGCAAAGCTGCAGTATATGTCAACATAGCAGTAGTGTAGTCGAGACCGTGATCTCCAACAACTAGACTTGTTTGAAACCCTGAGACCAGAGTTGGATCAATTACATCATTTCAGTTCGATTGCTATTGCAATTACGCCTTCAAATTTGTCAATTACATTACAATTACAATTGTTCTGTGCTAAAACCATCAAATTATAATTACAGTTACTTTCACACTTGTAATTGATTACAAGTTGAAATGACAAATTATTTTAAGAATATGAAAACGATATATGCCGACATGTTGGATTTCATACATGCAGACATGTTGGATTCCAGAAGTTGTGCCAGAACAGGCTTTCTGCGAGCTTTAGAGAACAGCACTCACTAAGTTCTTCACCGCGTATCCAACAGTTTTTTTGCCTATTTTGACACCTCACGAATTCCGCGTATCCACAGAGTAATCTCTTATTTCCTGCAGATGTTACTACACAGCGGTAGTTTTATCAGCGCAAACTTGATCAATGATCGTTTGAACAATGATTGATCTTGATCGTTTGAACAATGATTGGTCTTTGAATACGATTTCTGGAATACAACAGAAACAATATTCAACATTTTTCCAGCGTAGTCTAAAGTTAACAAACAGACCTCACTGTCAGCCAGCCGAGCGTGCGACTAACAATTGAAAATTATGCAAGTACACAATTGTAGTTATTTACAGTAAATTAAACAAGCAGCTCAAACGCACCACTGTCATCCAGTTACAACTTCAATGCTGACTGGCGAACCGCAAGAGTATGTACCAAAACGATGAGAGCTCCATGGCCCAGATTTTCGGTTTTAAAGTTTATGAGATAGCTCGCTATTTCGAATAGCAGCATTTGGGCTATACACATAAGAGCCGAAAACGTCATCAACCGGGAAATAGACGGAGTGGGTCCGAGTGGCAACTTTGTCGGATTATGCACGAGGAGAAACAGAAAACAAGTCGTACGGCCATCGCTGTCGCAAACTGCGCTAATGGGCACAAGAGAGTAAGGAATAGCCAAGCCCGGAAAGCAGTAGAGCAGCCAAGAATTTTGTTCGGGAGGGGCCAATCACTGCAGTTGTCAGTCACTGACGTCTTTCTAACAGTTGAAAATTGGTACAAAGCACCAGTAAAAAACTTAGCAGGTTTGTTTCGGGGGGAGGGGAGGGGCATGGCCTCTTCGGCTTCATTCTGGCTGCGCCACTGCCGGAAAGGCAGCACTATACGTCAAATGCTATCGGGTTGTGGTTTAAGAAGCATTTACAGACTTTTTCACATAATTTACAATGTTCGCTACTTTTGCCAACTGCAGTCCAATACAAGATTTGAAAAACTCTGGATGCTGCAGTCAATCTTTAATGCAAACTTGTTCTGTGTGAGCAAAAGCAGCTTACTCTTTCTGGTAAGTAGGCAAGGAGAGTATTTAAAGCTGTGCCCATGGGCGTCGGAAGGATTTTTTCCAGGGGTGGGCCAGTAGGGAATTTTCCCAAAATTTTTTCCAGGGGGGGGCAAAAGTGGTGAAATTTGTTTTTTGCCCCTCGAAATTGAAAAAACAACCTTTTTTTGCTAATAATTTCAAAATCCAGGAGGGAGGCCTTGGCCCCCCTGCGCCCCCCTTCCGACGCCCATGGCTGTGACATTCTCTGCAAACTCTTGTTCACAAAAAAATTTTGGGAGCAACTGTTTGTCGTCCCCAGTACCTTCATTGCCAGCTTTATGCAGAATAAACTCAGGAAGAGAAACCTGAAGAAATGCTTTAGCCATGGACGAAGCATTATCTGAAACCATTTTTGGTACTTTTGATGTTAGTTTGAACTTTTCTGTGACATTGTCGTAATACTTGGCAATGTTACAAGAGGTATGATTTTCTAAAAATGAGTCTGCTGCCAAGACAAAGGTGCGAAGTTTCCATTCTACATCAATGAAGGGAATAGTGATGTCCAAGAAGCTTGCCACATTTCGGTTTGTCCAGAGATATATTGTTTGGTAAACGAGTGGCAAACGTGCAAGTTCACATCGCATACTTTCTTCTATTTCTTGAATAACTGTTGGTATAAGAGAATTTCTAATTGTAGCAGTGGCGTAGCCAGCCCAAAATTTGGGGGGGCCAAAATGTTTGATTTTTGGCGAATAACACTATTTTGTTTAGAAAAAACGCCTCTCGAAGCACAAATAGACTATATTTTCTAAAAATTTGGGGTGGACCATGACCCCTTTGGCCTGCCCTGACTACGCCTATGAATTGTAGAACGCCTTGAAATAACAAATCTTGGTTCAGCAGTCGACACAAAGTTTCTGGATGTTTGACTGTCAACAATGCTTAATGGCAATTGGTCACACACAATTGATTTGAGCAGAGCTTTGGTTAATGCTTTTTGAGTGACATCATAGGAAACAAATTGCTGACAAGAGGAAGCTTTAAAAAATGACTTGATTGGCAGTTGGCAATCATCTTTATTATCCTTATTTGATTTCTCTTGATGCCTACTCTTGAAATTGATGGATTGCAGATGCAACTTGGGAGAACAAATCTTCAAATGCTTGATCAAATTAGATGTTGCTTTAGTTGAAAATTTGAATTTCTTTTTGCACTTGTTGCAGCATGCCTCGGGTCTGGTAAGGGCTTTAAAAAATTTGGACAGTAGTGTTGGAAGGGATTCAGCTGTGTTTTCAAGATATTCGTTTTGATCATCCATTTTCAAAATGTTACAATTTCTGCAATACAGTATATGGTAATTTTCAAAGATAAGTTTTTGTTTGTGGAGGAATAATGATTGAATAAGTGAACACACAAATACATTTACTTTATCGTAATACTACTAATATTGATCCAACCAAGGGCAACTCCAGTTCAACAACGTCACTCGGGCTCATCACATATTTTGCATACGGTCCATATTAATAATATTTATAAAAATGCAGGGAGGTGAAGTACACGGAAATTATATATCTTTCCGCGATCTTTCTTGTCCCAAATGACTTATTTTTTATACGTAACTTTCTTTCATTTCTAATTTAAGAGTGAAAAACAGCAATAAAAGAAGCTTTGCAAAGCAAACGGATCTAGAAGTCGCGATTATACTGACAGCTGACTGAATGCAACAGTTCGAGGATTGCGTCACAGAAACTTCCATTTGCTCTCAATCTGGCTGGCACTATATTTGCTTTGTGACTTAGTGCACGTAACAATGAATGAGAAGTTCTCATGAGAATTCGTCGATTGTTGTGTAATCACGTCACACAGCAAAGATAACGCCAGTTAGAATTGCACTCGAATGAGGACTGTCCCTAGATTAATGCTCTATGGCAGGGGCTGGAACAGTGTTGCCACTTCTGGTGTTTTGACATCAGATTTGATGTTTTGAGATGAATTTCTGATATCTGATGTTTTGGCGACAAATCTGATGTTGACTGCGCTTATACTCTTGTTTTCCACATTTCTTGTCCTTTTAGGTGAAAAGATGTTAGACTCATAATAATTATTAAGTTTCTTTCATCAATCTTTCACCATCATTTGTATTTGTTTATCATTCCAAGCAGATGCTGCTTTCGCTGCGTTGAGAATAGCATTTTATGTTGCGTATGACTGCAGGGGCGTAACGAGGGGGGAAACGGGGCCGCAATTTTCCAGGCGCCGAATCAGTGCGGGGGCGCTGAATGACTGCGAGGGGCGCGGAAAAGTCTCAACAATGTCATAAGCAGACCTACTTTCCTCAGTACAGTACAATTGCTTCTGAAAGACCTCAGGTTCGAACATGGAGGCGCCAAACTTGCTTCTTGCCCCGGGCGCCATCTAACTTCGTTACGCCCCTACATAACTGATGTTTCCATTTAATAGCGACACTTCGCTCTATATCAGATACAATGAGGTTAATCGCGCTTTGTTAGGAATTGGTAATGGAAGCATTTAGCTTGTATAAAACTGTAACGTAGAATCTGATGTTTTCTGATGTTGAAAAAGGCAACAATCTGATGTTAACGAGACTGACCCCAGTAGCAACACTGGTGGGGAACGGGAACCTATTTACTATCACGGGCCGCATGAATTGTGCATTATGGCCGGCGAGCCGCAAAATCAATTAATTTTATCCAAAACTTCTGTCTTTATCTAACTATGAGGAAGCGTAACTTCTCTTAGTTTACTAAGTACCTGCTTATCATGAAGCTTCATTTTGACGCTATGTTGTAATCTAACTTGGGTAACGAAAATTCTGATGCGGACCATATCAAATGTTCACGCGGGCCGCAGATTCCCCATCCCTGCTCTACGGTCTATGCAAATCCATTTCTTCAAAAAACATTCAATCTGACATGAATTATATTGTAAGAAATACTTCTTTGCAACTGACAGGTCAGACTCTAACGGATGAGCCCGAGTAAAGCGCGAGCGAACGAAGTCGAGAATACGCTTGCTACGAACGATACTTTTTTATTCAGATCACCTGCAACATGAACGCGAAAGGTCAGACACAGTACCAAAGTATATGAATAGTGACAAGGCCCAATGAAAAAATCCAGAGTTAAAAACCTTAATTAATGAAGTGGGTGCGGTAGCAAATATGCAAAGCAAGTAAGCTCGCGTTCTACAATGCAAATCTAAGCCCGAGGAGCCCAAGTGCCAGAGTTGCCACTGGAACTAACTAACTCAAAAATTTTTAAGTAAACACTTCCTCGCAAAAACCAAACACTGCTTCAAATCTGAACAGTTCAAAACGCCTGCAAAGTAGGATATGGACTAATTGAAAAAAATTCTGAACATTACACGCAGCACACTGAGGATGCAACACATCGCTGTCTCGTCGTAACCTTGCGTACAGCACAGTAGATACTTCTACACTGCAGCCATTTGACATTTTTGGATGTTGCATCCAATTTGCTAACTCGCGTTGACCTATCACGTTAGTGTTTTGCGAGTGGCCACGGCCTTATCTCTCTCCATACAAGTGGCTTCTGCACAGGCGTAGCCAGGGGGGCCAAAGGGGCCATGCCCCCCAAAAATTATTGGCAAATATAGTCATTTTGTGGTTTGAGAGGCGTTTTTCTAAACAAAACAGTGCTATTCGCCTAAAATCAAACATTTTGGCCCCCCAAATTTTTTGGCTGGCTACGCCATTGGTCTTGTGGTTTTCCCACATCGCAAGCATTCTCGCTGACTCATTATCTGTCGAACAAGTACGTCATGTATTCGCATCGTTTGTTGTCTTCACTCTGTATGGCCTTGTGTGGCTACCAGGCGTGCAACCAGGGGGGGGGGCATTTAGGGCATTTGCTCCCCACGAAAATTTCAAAACATTGCCTAGCAATTTTTAAATTTGCAGAAACTTTCAAAAAATAAAGATGAAATTTTATATTCTAATCATTTTTTAGAAAAGTCTTATTTGAATTTTGCTTTGTCCTATTGCTTAAGTATCTCTTTACAAGATTTATCTTAAGACAGGCCATCTGATCGAAAATTTCGTAAAAAATTGGTATGTAACGTAACCGCAAATATGCTGGAAATGTCACAACTTGGGCGATAGTTTAAAATGTTGGTATTTCTAAGGCATTTTTTAATCCTTTTGTTCGTGTACCACTTTTTTCTGAGACAGGCCTCAATTTGGACTCATGAAACTTTACAACATTAGGGCACTGTTGAATCGTGCAAACCGCTGAAACTTTCAAAGTGATAAGAGCAATCTTGACATGTTGGTTGTTACTAAAAAAGTTTGTGCTCACGTCAACCCGCTTGTTCTTCTACGACGGCTTTTTGATTACTTTTGTTAGGGGCAAAACGGTCACCAGTACAGGGGTGGGCAATTATTTGGTTCATGGGCCACTTTGAAAAGGCCACGTTTAGCGGAGGGCCGTACTTATAATACAATTGAAGCAAGTCTCGGTTCAAGGGCCACATGTGGCCCACCGGTCGCTATTTGCCCAACCCTGACTTAGTACATTTCTTAAAACACGTTGTTTAATTGCATTTTCGGTTTGAAACCTGGTATTTTTTAACTAAATTTGGCGTGAGGGCTGTTTCACGTTTTGTGTCTTTCTGGATTGATACCAGTACCACGGCTTGGCAAAAAGGGTTTAGTAAAGTGTCATATGAGTGCTAGTCAAGTGTTGATCGCACCAACTTACTACACCACTTTGACTCCAAATGACGCTTTACCAGACCCTAACTTTTGTAGCCAATGCAAGCCCTGAAAGCTCACAGCCTTAAACTTGCTTCTAAAAATTTTCACACATCTCGTGGATGCCAGAAAATGCCGTGTTGCCCCAAACACACCTGGTCCGTTATGCGCCACAGACACAAGACACCTAGTTCGTTTTACCCGAAATGGTAGCAATCAAAGATCCCCTCACCCTTGACATAAGATATCTCTCAAGTTTTGGGATCTTGGTGACTACCGTGTGCAATCGTGCTGTGTGCCCAACAAGCTCTGTGGAGTAGTAGCAGGTCACATAGAAGGTGTAACAATGATTTTTCTTTCCTGCGTTTTCTCGAATTCTGTGTAGTTGTTGGAAACAAAAGTAATTGTAATTTGGTCAATTTATATCGCAAATCACAATTACACAAGAACAAAAAGTCTCCATTACAATTGCAATTACTCGGAAATACGTAATTAATTACACGCAATTACAATTGTAATTGATCCAACTCTGCCTGAGACAGCGACTTTATGTGAAAAAAACTGGGTAAGACGGAGATTTGAGCCCGGAAACTTGACAGCTAGAAGCGGATACTCGCCTCTGTGTCAGTTTCTTCAAAAATAATTTTTTGTTTTCATTTTGCCAATAGCATTACGCATAAATATTTTTTCTTGATGCAAGTAGGCCTGTCGCCACGTTTTGTTGATGTAGTCTGGAATTTAAGATAATGGCTAAAAAAAGCGATCACCACCACTTTTCATCTTCAAATTCAAGGTTGCCAATGTTTTTGTCGTTTTCGTGCGAGCGAGATTTGCATTTTTATGTTTTTTTCATTTTTTTATTCGTCTAGCCTATACACATGGTCCATATCACCGGGGCCTGTCAAAGAACACAAGGATAAAAACTGCTTAGAGACCAAACATCGCAAGGTATTAGGTGATAAACACAGACAATACTGAGGATAAATAGACATTGAAACAACGCACCAGCAACGACCATAGCCGTAGCCAGGCGAGGGCCAAGGGGGACATAACACCCCAAATTTTTAGCATATATAGTCATTTTGTGCTTTGAAAGGCGGTATCCCAAACAAAATAGTGTCATTCGCCTAAAACCAAAACAGTTTGGCCCCTCCAAAATTTTGGGCTGCGGCTACGCCACCGGCAACTATACTGCATTCGATCATCCTCATACAGAAGCTTTACCTATTGGGAATAAATAGCGACTTTCAAAAGGCATCAGGCAACTAAAGTGATCCGACAAAAAGTGAGATGAGATGCACATCATTTAACAAGCATACAAATTGTTCCCTATCAATGCATCAAATATTCTTAAATAATCGGTTTGCCTAGCAGTGCTTTCAAGTGACATTCTAACAAAAAAGAGAAAAAATAATGCGCAAGTTTCGAGACAAAGCTTTCGAAACAGGGACATTCATACTTTGCGAAACGTTTCCAGTGTCCTTGCAAATCGAGACTCACTAAAATGGGTCCTGAGATGAGTCTTGAGCAGGAGTTCAGTGCAAAAGAAGAGGTGTGGGAACGTCGTTCCCACCTAACTACACCTCATAATTTAGGTCAAAGCCGACCTCTAACACTAAATATCGCTCAGATGTCCTCACATGCAAAAAGCTCCTTTAATTCTCGCAATCCATTCAGGGAAGTTGTAACCTACTCCGCAACGGCCTGAAAACTTCAAGACTAATTACCCCTCCGAAACGAAGATAGCAGAGTTACGATACATGCAAACAATCAGACGAAGCGTGGAGTACGCAAGTCGCAAATACCATTCTTGATGTAAGATGCCACAAATAGTAATTACACAACCATGCTCCGGTGCTGTACACGAGATAAGTTGTCATTTATTCATTTATGCTGCTCCAGGTGCTACACGTAGGAATTTAAATGAAAAATCTAAATCTTCAAGAATGTTGCTAGTACTGAAAGGTGTGGAAACGCGTTCCTGGTCTTGAGACTTCATCACGACATCCTAATTGACGTATATCATTTAAGCTTGCAGCTAAAGCTAGCTGCATGCAAGGCGCAGCCAAACCATTTTATTTGAAGAGTCTCTGAGAGGCCATTGCGTTATCGTGGGAACGATTATGTCGCGAAAACAAAATAGAGGGGAATTTCCCTGACGTGAAACAAAAGCTTAGTGGGCCATATGAGGAGGCAAGCTTGATTCCGGGATGTCACGGTTCCTCTGGAACACTCCCATCTCCGTCCATGGCTACAAAATCCTCACCTCTATCAAACTTCTTTGATCAATATTATAATTATCATTTCGACACATATGCAAACCATGAACGATGGAAGTTCCTTATTTTGCAAAACTCAAATCACACCGATTTGGCGATATAGGTTTGGGAGCGATTGTAGCTGCCTTTCCGCCATGATATATCTTCCCTTTCAGTTTGGCTTCAAGGACGCAGGCTGGTCCGAGTTCTTTGCAGTGAGAAGACGATGCTGCATTTTGCAAAGCCGAGTATCCAATAGCCAGTGAACGTCAAAATATCAAGCGAAATCCTGTAAGCACCTTGGCCAAATATTTTGTATTTTTTCTAGAACGTCCTACTCGAAAGAGCAACGACTCGCAGAGTTCTCACAGCCCACCAAGCTCCAGCTTGTCAATAACGTCAGTCTACGCTGATCCTGTTTGGGAGCCTAGAGGTAAAAGAGGAAAGGATGAAAGTTTGAACCAGACAGAACAAAGCAATTTTGTCGGGCCGACTGACGAATCATCGTCTCACGAAAAAATCAACTTTGATAACGATGACACTGACCGAAAAGTGACGTCATATTCTCCGAAACGAGAAAGTCCTCAAGAGGCATCGTCCTCCTCAACTTGGAAGCAAGTTTTGCAAAAAACGAATGCACCATCCTCTGAACTTAATCCAATGATCTCAACTAAAATTCACAGAAATCGTAGAAAAACTGCTAAAACGACGAAGGTTTTAGTACAAGATGACTAAGCAGAGATCTTGGCGATTTAGTGGATTGTTTTGCCTGAGATGGACTATTTTCAAGACTTGCGTTCATGACAAGGTGTTGGTGAAGCTTATGAAGACTTAACAGTTAAATTCAATGCTTAAATAAATCTGCAGTTTTATATGGCATTGTACAGAGCATGCAAACTTTTTTCTACTGTAAATTTAATATCTTATGCGTTGTCAACGACATCCCAGTTCCTGCTGTCATACTTAAGACAAGTCCACCCGCAGATAAATACCAAAAACAACAAAATCCACCTGAAAGCACTCAATTAATATGGAATAACAGCTCGCGTGATCTGTTAAAGCATTTTAGCATGTGAGTTTCCATCATTCGGAGTGTCCAGCAGCGTGTTCGATCTCCTTAATTTTCAGTGTTGCTTTTCTCTGATATCCAGTATACGCGCGAAAGTTAAAGCAGATGTAAACAGGCCCGTAACCAGCTCAGGACACCAGGTGGGGCGAAGAGTTTTCTGAGAGCGGCCCAAATTTTTTGAGCAATGTACAGTAGTTTTAAACTATTTCCATCACATTTTTCCAGGAGGGGCGAAAAAGTTTGCAGGGGGGGTTCACCCCGCCGGTTACGGGCCTGGATGTAACGACTGTGTTTTAGTCAAAACCACTATGCACGCTTACAGGTATTTTAGTTACACTGGACTAGACACAATTTTTCTTGAAAAAATTAGTCGGAAAAGATCACAGAATGATTATCTCCCCACATACTGCATCTAAGAAAAATGCTTGAAAACGGCATTACCGGGTCTGTAACTGGGAGCATGAGGAAGCATACCGCCATATGCCTCACCAAGCCGTCTGATCGGGAGCCCAGATCCAGTAGATCTATAAAATATTTGAGCTAAGGGTTTGCAACCCAACTTATGTTTCCATCATCAACAATCAGTTAACCTGAATGGTGGGGGTCTTTATCTGCTGTGGTAGCAACCAAATAACAAGGAATACTTTTATTCTGACGCGAAAATAATAAAATTTAGAGGAAAATATCTGGAAAACGTCAACTGGAAAAAATGTGAACTGGGTGAAACCAAGGACTCCTAGAAAACATCTAGGAGGCCTTGGTGAAACAGTGAGAGTTTGATACGTTCCGTTGAATGACCAGAAAAATGTGTCATCTCTGTAGTTCAATCCTCTTTGCGTGCTGTGTAGATGTTTATAGATCCAGTGCTATACAGTCCTTGTTTACGAATATGATTTTATACAGCTACGAATTACAATTTGTTACAGCTGTGATGTTGCTAAAAGCTGGGCAATATAGACGGTGAAACTGTGAACATAAGATGGCGCTGATTTCCAGAGGTAACTACAAAAATAACGACTAACGAAATGAAAGTCACAATGAAGACGCTTCGGTAATCACTGTTGCACAAGGCGGAGAGATACGAGCGGCAGCAGACTTTTTCTTCGCTTTAGTTGTCAGTGGGGAGAACAGCGCGGTGAAAATGTGAACGAAAACATTGATGGTAGCGGAGCAGGGGCGCGAAGCATTAGCAGTCACGTGACTCAGCCCGATACGAGCCGGTGTTGATGGCATGTGACGTCAAGGCTGATATACGAAGCTTTGTCACGTACAGGGCATCGAAGGGATGTTTGCGTTAAGCACTAGCTTGTGCTTTTGAATAAACAGAGATTTAAGAATCTGCAGCCACCGTGAGGTGCTGGCTTTCTCTACCAATAATCTCGCGGTTGCAAACATGAACCGATCAGCTGGGTTGACCTGCGTGTACTTGCAGACTGACAAGCTTGAGGTTCGGATTTCCTGAGATAAAACGCAAAGTGTGGTGCAACGCACCTCAGAACATAAACAACCCACTTAACTTTCTCTGGTATTGTCCAGGAACGGATTCGCAATCCACGCAACTTTTCATACTCGACCGGATTGCGTTGATAACCGTTAGGCTCGTATTCTTGATTCAGGAATTAATTTCGGAGCGGGTCTAACGCCTTTATCCGCGTCACGAATCCCTTGACCAAGGCAGGTCCAGCAGCTCGTGTTCGTTCGGACGTCAAAATCGTCTGTTATTCAACTCGCAAGCTATCGTTAGAATCGGAACCTGCATCGTGGCCAAACGCACCTGCGCTTGTTTGCAACTGCGCCGCATCTGATGCCAGTTCTTGTATCTCATAAACAGTTACTGTATTCCCAGGTCTGAGTAAACACCTGCGCAATGGTCGACGCAGTGCGAACGGAATCGTCATCTACGCATTGTACTTTCCCGTGGGCCGCTAACTGTCAAGCTGCGTTCTTTCATTTCATGCGTTTATTGGTCACTAATATAACCACAGCAAAAAACTAAAGAGGTGGAATTGAAAAGAAACAGTGGCGTAAAAAATACAGCATAAAAGCAGCTACGCTAAAAAGCTGGTGAGGTAAAAATGAAAGGCACCGCACGAAAGTGAACCCGCGCAAGAAGCGGCCAGACTGCATAAAAATGGAGGGGGCATTGCTCGCCCCGTACCAACAAATACACAAGGGCTGCGGCTCGCCAATCCTGGACGGTGACACGTGACGTATCACTGGCGACCGGTTCGCAATTAACGCCAATCGACTGTTGGCAGGGAGAAGTGGAAGCTGGACGCACAGGCAGCAATGTATGAAAGCCAAGTTTCTCATGCGACATGAAAACACGATTACCAGACGCAGAAGCACGGTACATGGGCGTCATAACGTATTATGCAAGGCAGCAAAAGTGATTTCAGCGATCTCGCTTAAGATCAGGCGAATTGTATGATATTTGCGACTTGCGATTGGAATTCAATACGTGACTATAAAAGCAGTTGGCAAGTTTCTTCGTTGAGACGATGCTAACAATATGTTTGTGTATGAGCTGCATTGAACAAAATGACTGATGAAGAAAAGGCCGGACTTATAAAACAAAAAACTCTCACATGGCATAGAGCGGAAGCAAAAGAGTGTTCAGCGCTTGTTCCTTGCAAATGAGCATCGACAGTTCTTGGAAGGAATTTGACAAACAGTACGAAAACGTGCGGCATTATGCAATCAGTAAAAAGCGGAGTTGGAAGAAAGTAGAAAAAAAGCAACTCAGAAGCTTCATAACGTGAAGATGGCATTGTTAGCAACGTCCACCAGTGCAATCAGTTTTCGCCCGGCAATGGTTTTGTTGCATCTTCCAGTAAGTCGTACGCGAATGTCTGAGCAAAAAAATCGATCACTTC
>JGI24159J19872_10006569_pt1 | contig 15171 bp, 11 predicted proteins | sample Ectturendosymbi4_FD_19872 | JGI IMG/M metagenome (IMG submission 19872) | reverse complement strand
CCATTCTTTCTCTACATTTGCATATTTACCTGGTGTAAGCTTGAGAAACATCTGGCAAGCAAGTCAATGAACCAATAATTTTGCTTTCGCCAAAAGTGCTTACTCAACAAGGATTTATGTTCCCGAAGAAAAATGTCCATCACAATCTGCAGTTCGAAAACTCGTGAGAAAATGAAGCTTCTAAAGAGCCACAGAATGTCGATGTGATACAGGAGAAAAGTGGATTCTGATCCTATCCGGATACAAAACACTTTAAAAGACGATGATTAAGAGCACGTGCCTTGATAGAATTCACACATTAGTTACGTGGCTTCAAAACTATTTTCAAGTATTCTGGAAAGGTTTTACTTGCCAACACAGCTCGATAAAGGACACGGGAGTAGAAATGATATGCAGTGCCGTTTTTTCACCAGAAGTGCAAAACCTGACTTTGGCGCCGAGCGGCTAGCATGGAAGGGCCCAGGCCCGTAGCCAGGTTGCAAGGTTTGGGGGGAAATAATTTTTAGGGGGGAAATATTTCTGTTTTCCTGTAGGTTTTCAAACATGCAGTCTACGAGTTGGGCGAAAATTCACAAATGATATCTTCGTTTGCCGCTGTTTCATTTCTTTCAAAACCTAACAAAATAAGCTGGCATTTACGGTCGTCTATCGTGCACCTGCGATAAGGTGTGAGTATCCCCACCACACTGGAGAAGCTTGCTTCGCGTTTGGCTGTCGAAACTTGAGCCCGCGCTCAGCAGCAAGCATAGGGTAGGAAAAGCTGCGTTATACTTCCAAAACCATTTCAAAAACTGGTCCAAATTCATACGGGTGTTTTCATTCAAGGCACATCAGGAAGCTTTGATGAGACAATGCTTTTCACAATGGAAGTTTCAACATCGAGAAGATCTTCACTGATACTTTTGGTAGTTGAATTGACCAAAGAGCAAAGAAGTTGTAATTCTTCCTTGTCGACAAAGCAATTCGATGCTGGTGAAAGAGCACGAAACGATTTGATGAGAGACATAAAACTCCGAAAACCAGTGTCTGAATTCGCTCTGAATAGTATCAGTGATTTCAAAGTACGATGCTTTCAAATTCAAACTCTCACATTCATTGTGAATTCCGATGTGTTCTGTTATGACGTCCTCTCTGAATCAGGATGAAACTGACTTTTTGCGCTTGCTTGGACGGTGGAATAATTGTAGTGGAAACTTTTGCAGTATTTTTTCAAACTCTGCATCGTTTCTCAATTTTCCGATCTCTGTGATGGTGGATGGTGGAGTAATTACATCGTAACCTGCAACCAAACCGTTAGATTGCTGTTGCAAGATTTTTCTGCTGGAGTGAGATTGTATAATCAAGTTCATCACTTCGCTTGCCAAAATGAATTGCCGCTTGCTTATTGCTGCAAGCAAACCAGCTGCATCAATGCTTATTTCCGCATTGCTTGCTTCCGAAGAGATAAAATACTCCAGTGTTGTTCTAACTTCAGCAAAGTTTTCACCGAAGACTGGGTGGTTTTATAATGACCAGACCACCTTTGCTCCATTAGCGTGCCATGACGTCACCGCCAAACTTTTCATACATGACAGAAACTTTGGAAGTGGACAAAAATTTTCTTAGCAAATTGCAAATGTCCGAGTGCCCGTGAAAAACAGATAAACCGTCGAACACATGAACAACCATAGAATGAAATTGGTAATTAACATAGTGAATGTAGAGAACGTTACGTTTAACATGCTAGCCAATCAAAGCTTGCACGCCACCGTGTTTTCCCGACATCACCTAAGCTCCATCGTAATATTGTGTTAGGAGATCCCGCATATCAATTTCCCACAAGATCGAAATCATTCTTTCTGAAATGGAGTTTGCATCAAAATTTTGAAGCTCATATATTCCGAGCAGTTTTTCTTGAGGGACAACGTCTTTATCTACAAAGCGAAGAACGACACTTCACAGCTCAACGCCGGATTTGTCGCGAGTTTCGCCGCATTTCAGTGTGAATAAGCCGGTATCTGATGAGTGGAGTTATGCTACTATGCTTTTTCGGACAAGTGATGCTATAGCTCCAATTACATCATCTTGAATTTCTGGACAAGTGTACTTCTCATTGTTTGGGATGCTGCGGGAATTTTTTGAAAATTTTTCATCTTTCCTGAAAGAAAATTTCATCAGCTGCAAAAAACAAGCCTGAATGCAATGAACCAAGATTTTCTTCTGTGCCCCATAATGATAACTCGTTTACTGCAAGGCATTTTATGACACCAACAATAGCTGAAAGATAATATCGATTGCCACTGACCACATCTCGTGACAACGCAAACTCAACTGAAGAACAGCTTTTTCTCTTGCTTGATACTTCACCCACAAGGACAGAGCTTGAATGTACGACTTAGCTTGAATGTACCCTTTACCTGTCTCCGTACTTGTCTTCATGGGCGACGGAAGGATTGTTTCCAGAGGGGCAAAAGTGGTAAAATTTCGTTTTAGACACTTGAAACTAGGAAAAAAACATTTTTTTGTTGAAAATTGTATTAGAAAATGTCAAATTTGAAAATCCTTCCTACCCCCTCACTTCCTTTCGACGCCCATGCCCGTCTTCCAGTTTTGAAATCCAGTTTGTAAATACTTTATCTCTGTCGTTAGAAGCAAGGAACTTGCGACAAGGAAAGTAGTAACAAGCAATAGTTTGAGCTGAATATTGCAGCCATCTACGATTTGTGTATCAGCTTGTTTGAAAAGATCGCATCGTTTTTCCAAACTTGATTTGGGGACTCTAATCATTGGATTGCAAGGTTCGTTGTCCCCTAGATCAGACGGTGGCTGATAATAATCAGTGTCTTTTTTCAGAAGAAACTGAAGCCGTTGTGGTTTTCGACCTGGGGCCGCGACTCCCATGGGGATCGTTTGCCTTTTTTTCTGCGGATCGCGAGAGGCTTTGATAAAATAAAGACATTCGTTCAGGAAAACTCTAATTTAATGCACTTCCTGTGTCCAATTTGTCGGTAGTGATTCATTTAGGAGGGAGTGGCGTAGCCAGAATGAGGTCGAAGGGGCCATGACCACCCTAACCAAATTTGCTAAAAATTTTACAGGTGTTTTGTGTCAATTTTCGACTGTTCGATAGACGTCAGTGACTGACGACATTAGTGACTGGTCCCCCCCGAAAAAAATTATTGGCCGCGCTGCTGTTAGGAGTGTGTGGGCAATCTTTTTCAAGTTCAGTAAAACTTGTTTGATATGAAGGAAGTAAGCCGCGCTGTTATGAAATTTGACAAGGTATGCAGACTTTAAGATAGGCTGATAACAAATGGAATTCCATGATAGAGAATAGAGTCACATTTGCCATTTTGCTGCAACAGTATTTTCTGACTTTGTAAGACAAGCAGGTTGTTCTTGCGTTGTTTTTGTAACAATTAAGTGACTGTCAAGGTTCAGGTGAAATATTTTGAAAAGAACGCACCTCTTGTTCCAGACCTCAGCGGCCATTTGANAAGCCGTCCACAGCACTATTGGTTTGCTTTATACTTCATGAAACGTCAAAGTTTGCCGCTCAATTGGTTTGAATGAAGCATTCAATTGATGCTGCGAAATATTTCAGACGTGACGTCATGGTGTTTGCAAACACTGGAGGTCGTAATGGATCCTTGCTTCTGTACGCAAGCATGCGTTTAGAATTTCACAATTAAGAGTTTTGTAGGGAACTGTGTTTCGTTAAAACGCACGGGGGCAACGGGAATAACGTTTATCCAGAACTAGCAGGAACTCACTGAAAAGTACAGTAAAGCTACGTCGACATTACCCGAAACAATTATGCAATAGCCTATGTGACACTAACATACCTCAGGTAATCGTGAGAGTCATGTAAGGGAAAAGGTAAATACGACATATGTTACGACAAAGAGTTGGATAAGATGAGTAGTTCTCAAGGAGGAGCCACTTGGTTCACTCAGGTAAAAACTTATAAATCCTGGGAGAAAGTTTGTCCAAAAAAGGAATTTGGAAGAAACTAATTATTTTAATCTTTTACTACTCAGCTTGCGCAGGGGCTGATATTTTTTTACCTTTCTAATCGTTTTTTTAGCTTTCATGTAGACAGTTAACAACCATAGTTTTATAATTAAATCATGCATTGGGTCAGTGCTTTTTTTAAGCCGTTTTTGTGTGTCAAAATGACACCCTAAAATTTTGCCATGACACCCTAATTTCTGAAAGCCAAGATATGGTTTTGCCTTGTATTGAAGTAAAACGATTTGAGGAAAGCACGTTTTCCTGCATGTGGCTATTGCAACAGATGGCTGCAATGTTATAGGCCGACACATTTTTCTGGCGCAGAATTTGGAAGCGAAAATTGTAAGTTTGGTATCTGCGCATAGTCATGTGCAACGCGTCGCTTACTGTTTTACCGTTTCGATCGGCTTGCCTGGCGATGCATCAGATCACACTACAATGAAGACAAAAGTTAGGCAGTTACAGTGGCAGTGCGCATGCAATACAGGGTGGTTGTCGAGTGAGGCATCAGTAAGAGCTAGGAGTGAGATGTTGGCTGTTTGGGCCGCACTGAAGCAGCTGGCAGGAAATGAAAATGATGCAACTTGCGTTGTTTTGTTGGGACTTGTAAAAACAAAAATTTTCAATATGGTGCTTTTGTCAACAATGGCATCTCCCTTGACAGAACCGAGTAAAGTTTTTCAGGTGGGATGTTTTGACTCTGCACAGGTGAGAGCTTCCGTAGAACTATGCATCAATACGCTCTACGATGCCGCTGCTAAATCCGAGCTTAAAGCTAATTGCGAAAAGTTTGATAGTGGATTAGGGGAACTTAGAACGCCGGATGGTTTGGCCGACTCGGGTGTGTCAAGTGGCATGGCGTTTTGGAAGAGTGCCAAAAGATTAGCAAATTGACAGTCCCAATTCACAAAATGGAGACAGGAGTTAATGAACCAACTACCGCGGCATCTCTTTGCTTAGCCTCCCAGGGAGAGTGTATGCCAAGATGACGCGCAAATAATTGAACCAAAGCTGGATGATACCCAGAGTGTGTTTTGTCGCGGCCGTAGCACTGCAGAACAAATTTTCACCCTCCAGCAAATTTTCACGAAATCCTGGGATCATGCCAAAGATTTATACACATGGTTTGTCGACCTCGGGAAAGTATATAGCCAGGTTCATCGTTGAAAGCTTAGGGTGATGTTGTGGGAGTACAGTGTTGACGGGTACCTATTGCTGGCCGTTCAGTAACTGTATTCCTGTTCAGAACATTGTGTCCCTGTTGACGGAGTTAACTCACAACCGTTCAGTGTTAGTGCTGGACTCCGACAACGGTATGTGTTGTCAGTCACCACTCCTCTTCATAGTCTATATCAGGGCTCTGCTCTCCACACAACGGCTCGCGGGCCAAATCCGACCTGCGAAGCCATTTCACCCGGCCGCAAAACACATTTTTTCAATAATGAAAAAATAATATTTTTACAAGAAATGTGTTGATTTGCTAGAATGTAACATATCCCGAAAAAATCACATTACGCAAGATGTCTCGCCCTCGAACTGTTGTGCAATAGCTTATGTGGTCTCTCCCAAAAACTTTGGAGAGCCCTGGTCTGTATGAATTGGATAGACAGTCGCAGACGCCACGACAAGGTATTACTGCTGGGAACTGCAGGATGAACCGTTGGCTTTTTGCGGACCCATTGATGTTGCATGCGTCGATCTTCGGAACAGGGTCTTCAGTTCGCATTTGATCGGTTTTCTGTTGCGTGCGACCAAGAAGGGACAAAATTCAAGATTGAGGTATTATGTCTCGCCAAAGGCAGTGTTTCCAGGGAAAACTTCCAAGGCACTGATTCCTGCAAGTGAGCGGAATAGCCTACACTGCAGTAGGTAGAGACGTGTACCTTGGGGTGCTGGTATTCACGAGTGACGGAAGTCGGAACAAAGAGATTGATACACGGATTGGTAAAGCCAACGCAGTTATGCGTGAGCTTTATTGCTCCGTGGTTGCGAAACGGGAGCTTTCAAAAACTGCGATGCTTTCAGTTTTTTCATACTGTCTTTTTCCATTCCTTACCTGTGGTCATGACTCTTAGGTGACGACTGAAAGAATACTGTCAAAAGAATAAACGGCAAAGACTGAATATTTGGGAAGAGTTTTCGGTGTGACACTTCGTGACAAACAGCACAGGTCTGAAATCCGTAAAGCCCAGGATGTCAAGCCACTTCTCCTAATCGAGAGATCCCAGCTATGATGATTCGACCATGTGTGCAAAATGTCCCAGGAAAGAAAAGCGGACTAAGTCCTTCAAGCTACAGTCTACACCAGCTCTGTCCAACCCGCGGCCCGCGGGCCACATGCGGCCCAGTAAAAGGTTTCGTGCGGCCCAGTTGAGGTTTTAGCTGCAGTGAAAGTATCCCAAATACTGACAACCTGTCCTTTTTGATAATCCTAAATTTGACATTTTTGACGCAGTTTGTCCTCAGTTCCACTGCATCACGTCTATCACGTCTGCACAACTGCATTTTGGATTTGAAGGCTTTCATTACATTAGTATAAGCTAAATTTAGTTTGCTAAGATCAAAGTAAGCCATTCAATGTGCGGCCCTCATTAATATGTCATTCAATGTGCGGCCCTGGTTAAGACAGTGACATAATTTTTGACCCAGTAAGCCATTTGGTTGAACATGGCTGGTCTACAGCCACGGGAAAACGGCCTAGAGTTTGTCCAAGGACCACATGGCGTGACTACATCACCGACCTTGCTTCGTCCCGTCTTGGCGTGGAACCAGCAGAACAATCTGAGATTGCATGCTGTTGATCGTGAGGCTTCCGGACTCCCCTAGGGCTGCTGCCCTGAGACTCTCCCCAAACGAAAAGCGGGCACGAAAATGAGAAAATGAAAGAGTGTGTACATTGAACCTTTCTATTTATGAAATTGTCTGTAGTTTGTTTGCCAAAAGTGTATGTCGTATTCAAATAATTAAGCATATTTGGACGAAAACGTGCGTTTTTGTGAAAATGAGTTAAAAGTATCAGACATAGAAAAGAAAATGGTGTTGACACCCTAAAGCTCCACCACGACACCCTTTAAAAAACCTGAAAACACTGCATTGGGTTACCTTTTTATATTTTCCTAACTCACCAAGTTTGAGATGCAATGAAACAAAATTAACAATTTTGCCGCAAGTAATCTTCGATCACTTGCAAAGCGCATCTGCTTTCGCTTTTGTGTTTGTAACCATTCTTGTTGCAGAGGAATGGTTTTTGAAAAGAAATGTCTTGATCTAGTTTTTCAAGCCTTGGAATTGGTGCAGACCTTACCCGTGAATCTTGGCTGACTGCTGTGATAAAGTGTCTTATAGCTTGCAGCTAAATTTGTGAGACAGGGTTGCACTGTAATAATCGGTATATCAACGAAGGAAGGTCTATTCTAGAAACAAAATTAACAATTTTGCCGCAAGTAATCTTCGATCACTTGCAAAGCGCATCTGCTTTCGCTTTTGTGTTTGCAACCATTTTTGCTGCAGAGGAATGGTTTTTGAAATAAAATGTCTTGATCTAGTTTTTCAAGCCTTGGAATTGGTGCAGATCTTACCCGTGAATCTTGGCTGACTGCTGTGATAAAGTGTCTTATAGCTTGCAGCTAAACTTGTGAGACAGGGTTGTACTGTAATAATCGGTATATCAACGAAGGAAGGTCTATTCTAGCTACAAAATGAGAACACCACGACAAACGTAAAAAAACAACAACCCACTGAACACCAAACGAATGTTTAATATCACAATATCCGCTAAAGGGATGTCCGTTTTTGCATTTAGTTTTCCAGGGGGCGACTCGGTCCATGCGCCCCCGTCAGTAACGCTACTGCCTTTGATTCATCAAGGTTGTACATCATGGCCCCTGCAGGAGGTAAGAGCCCCGTTTTCAGGGCAACGGCATGTCGCTCATTTATTGCCGACGTCTTGAGTCACATCCACTTTTTTAAAGAAAACATTTGCTTTCTCCGGCTGGGGTTCTGGAACAACAACGTTGCGAACAGCCACCCTAGCCCTGGTCCACTCAACAGCAAAGTACTGCGTTCCTGTCTGGTGCTGCAGTGCTCACTCCCGCCTCTTTGATCCTGCCACCAACGACACCGTGCGAGTTGTGACTGAATGCTTGCGTCCAACACCAGCAGATAACCTTCCTATTCTCGCAGGCATTCAACATGCGGAGCTTCATCGCAAAGGAGACACATTTTCCCTAGGACGCTGTGCCATGGAGCCTGGACATCTGCTCCACTCAGCGCTCACTTTCCAGCCGGGTGCGAACGCACGGCGTCTCAAATCGGGACACCTATTTTTACCCACCGCACAACAACTCATTATTTCATCTGAGAACAATAACATACCGTGCGGCGCAGTGAGCGGATCGCCGATGGAATACGAAATGGTTGGACAAACCTACAAGACACCGCACTTCATCCTCGACACCGGCATCCACCCTTCTGGAATGACCTTTCGAAGAACAGCGTGGATCCATCGTAATCGCCTCCGTACCGGTGTCGGATGTTTCCGGCCCACTTAGGGTTGCCAGATCACTTGCAAATTTTTCAAGGACATTTTGTTTTCCAAAGACATGCGGTGAGCTACTTTCATGGTTGTCCGAAGGGGGGAGAAATGGGCATTTCACCCATACCCGGGAAATTGGGACTAAGAACCAAAAAGATAGGAACTTGATTCACATTATTTTATTTAATTTTAGCAGTAACACTTTATGTACTGGTGTGGCACTCACATTGCACAAGAGCCAGCTTCATTGTTCCGGCGTGATGCAGTGGTGAGCTTGCAGTTCACGCATGCGCACTACTTCGTCTGCACGCTCACGTTGCGAACGCATTGTTCCACTGTTGCTCTTTGTTGCATAACAATAACATGGCAACGAATCTTCAAAGGTTCACTTCAAGTTACGATAATTAATGCGTTTTTCCGCATGTGGCTGTTGACCTCAGACATCTTTGGCAGGTGATGCAGGGAGACAGTGATTGCTGATCACGGTAAGGCACGTTGTTTTATACTTCGTGAAAAGAAGCAGGGATGAATCTGTAGCAATCCTTCCGCTTCCACAAGTTTGAAAAATTAATATAGTGTGACCAGTGTGCCTGACTGAATAGCTTAATCAAGCGCTACGCTTATGCAGACTTCTTTCCCCACAGTACAGTATAAAGGTACGTAGCTTGTTAGAAATACTTCTATGAAAGGCTTGTGGGAATACGTCTTAATCGTTAACGTTTAGTTCNACTTCNGAGCGAGTACTAAGTGCAAAGCTATATTTGCTGTGGCGAGTTTTCATAATTCGTCTACTCAGTTTTTACACCTGCTTGGTGTTCTAANTTTAGTAAGTTCTGAAGTTGTCTGATGGTCAGGTCAATTAAGATGCAGGTCTGCTTCTCATTGCTTTGAAACAGTTTTGCGAGAGGGTCTAACTTACTTGCTTTTTAACCGCTAATATTGATCTGGTCGTTGATTGTTCTTAAATTATGACTTATTTGTAAAAAGTGCTCGAAAAAATTGATTTTAGGTAGCAGGGGCGTAACGAAGTGAGATGGTGTCCCGGGCAAGAAGCAAGTTTGGCGCCCCCAAGTTCAAAACTGGGATCTTTCGGAAGAAAATGTACTTTATTGAAGAAAGTACTTGTGGCATTGTTGGGACTTTTCGGCGTCCCAGCAGTGATTTGGCGCCCCCATAATGATTCGACGCCCGGGGAATTGCTCCCCCTTGCCCCCTTGTTACGCCCCTGTTACGCAGTTTATGAAAAGAGAAAGCATTTCTGATAGCGGAAGTGTAGAAAACAATTCGGACAAAATATTTCAGAAGTGAGTTCTGTTTAACCGGCACTGACTAATGAGAGAACCGCAAACGTAGTTGTTGATTGAAAGTCCAATTCAGACTCAGTTGTGTGGAGTTCACAATCATAACGAAATTTCTGCGCCAACTGAGCAAAAGCTGCAACGGATGACAGATAGTACACCTAGTACACCTTTGTGGCAAATTCGTATACAGTTGCACTTGAAAAAGATTTCAAAATTGATGCGAATGGAGCGCGTACTTTCATGGGGCATTTTGTGTGGTGTACAAACAGTAAAGCGTTTTGTTAACTTCCATTTGCATTGCAACGTTAGCAACCTTGAAAAGAGCAGCAAAATGTCAACGATGCGCCCCCCCTAGAAAAAATTACGGGGACGCCCATGGCTACTTTCAGCAAGCTTTGACGTGTGGGCAAGTCAGGCTAAGCCAACCGTGTACGTGATTGAAAACCAAACAAAACGTATTCAGACAACACAACCGTTCTTGAATAGTATACTTTTTGCTACACAACTGCTTAAGTAGAAGATGGAACAGATCTGCACAATGTTCTGTTCATTTATATTGTTTATTCTTGATTCTTGAATGTTCAGTGTAATCAGTAGTTCAAAAATGAGCAGTTTAAAAACTATTCAAGAATTTTCAAGGACGCCGGAAAATATTTAAGGACAACAAGATGTTTTTCAAGAATCAAGGACATAACGAGTTTTGATAGCAAATTCAAGGACAGTCCTTGGCGCTCAAGGACGTCTGGCAACCTTAGGCCCTCTCCGGCTTCTAATGTACAATGGTGCATGGCGTCCTCTGCGGCCTGTGAGTGTTGCGCAGAAGAACAAACCGTCGACCATGTTGTCCTCCAATGTCCAATCCATCGAGCTCCACATGGACTGCATGGCCCGACTGTTCTGGACGATGAGATAATCGAATGGCTGCTCAACACCTGCCCCGAGATCTGCGGCCAAGCAGTGGAGTGGACAATAACAACTCGCTCAAAAGAAGGCAAGGACATTTTGCAATAAGCATCAATGTTCGTGGAAACGTTTCTCGGTTTGCTTGAGTTCAACATACATATCAAATTTTATTGTGCAGAAAAGTGATATTGGAGATCGTGTTGAAATTAGTAAAAGAATAACAGCCTGCATGTGCAACCAACTGTGTTACAGCCTGCTGGGCACTGCCCATGGCTCTGCCACATCGAGCACGTTAATGACGTAACAGAGGCTGGTCTACAGAGGTCTACACAGGAAAAGAAAGTCGATGGAGGCAGTGAAAAAGCTCAGCTGGCAACAACAGGGTTAAGCAGCTGCGATTGATTGCTTGAAATATTGTAAGGTGTGTACAGGCGTGCTAGTGCTTCATATTATGTCCGCTCTTTCAGTGTTTTCAGTTTTTGCATTGTTCTCTCGCTGCAACATGGAAAAACTGGGAAAATCATTCCAAGTGTAGGAGAATCATTCCATGATTCAAAATTTTTTCTTGAAAATATAGTCTCACATTACAAACTGCATCTGTCACCCCAGCTTCCAATTAACTGGTCTGTTAACTGATGGTTTAGCTAAAACAATCCTTTGTTGGTGCAGTTGAGACGTGGTATTGAAATTATATGCTGAAAATTTGGATTGATGTGAAACTTCCTGACAAAATCACAATAATTTATTGTCAAAGTTTGGGTGGCAAAGCAAAGAAATGAAGAACTCTCGTTTTCGGTTAAATTGGAGAATTTAAACATTTCTTTATAATTTTTATGACAATGTCTTCTGAAAAACGCCTATCTTCACTTGATAAGCTTACGTGTACGTTTTAGTTCATAATACACTGTGTGTTCTGATACGAACAAAGGTCAAGCGAATTGTTTCCAAGGTAAGGGAGTTTCAAAAATAATCAGTTTTGTCAATCTGTTGCAAATGAGCCAGTTTTAATTGTTCGTGGAATACATTAATTTTGAAACCTTTTTTACGCATAAATATGCGACATTTAAAAATAACATTTCTTGAGAGAAGATTTGCAAGGTTTTTGAAGCAAACTTTTGTATGCAGAAGACAACAGACAGCGTTTCATTGCTGATGAGTCAACATAAGGTCAACATTCGCTTTTAACCTTAGAAGCTCTGTTCGCTTCTTGTAACGGTCATTTTGTTCCGATTTACATACATAACGCACGCGTTCAATGCGTGGTATGGGCAAGAAGCAAGTTAAGTGCATGTGCACAACTCCTGGTTGTGAAGTCGATTTTGTCTCAAAACGTACGTTTCAGGTTTCGCCTTTGTGCAGCAAACCTAGAGCAGTAACGACAACGAAAGTTCGGCTTTCAAGAACATCAGTGCCCACAAACTTTATAAAAAGTGAAGACTTTTGTGCTCCAGCTCAGGCAAAGTAGGTAGCTTTAGCTGCTTTTATGAAGTACAAGCAAGAAAGTGTATGCGAGGCATTGTTTGGTGGACGCCCATCATGGTTTTTAGTACTTTTTCGAAAGCGTAATAGTTTTTCAATATGCTTCATAATAATCTCATTTCATATTACATCGGCAACAGTTCGAGGTTCTAATTTTGTGGAAACCTTATGGAAATCACATCAAAATGGTAGGTTTCTTGTCTTCTAATTGGCGTTTTCAGAACACACTCGTTTGTATTCATACATGTGCAAAGAACATTTGGCAACACAGCTGTTAAAATGGGAATTTGTTGAATCAGAATTTCTAAGACAACGAAAGAGTTTCATTGATTTACAGACGAGCATTGTTAGAATTTACAACTTTGAAGTGACGCAAAACAAAGGAAACAGTAAGTGTTCACAACTTAACCTTTTCTGTAATTGTTCATTTTAATTTTTTCATGTAATTTTTCAACAAACGTTTCTCTGCTTGATACAGAAATTGAATGAGTGTCTTGTCTGAAAGTTGCCAAGAATTTATTTTAGTAGTATTCAGCAACAGAAAGCGCCATCCAAGCCGTTCCAGAGGAAAAGTTCATAATTCACCTTACTGTTTGGTACACGAAAAGCGGAAGTTCTGAATAGCCTTATAATGAAAATCACGGCCAAAAAGAACAATATCAACTACATTTTGCAGACGTTTCGGTAACTCCTGTTCTCGAAACAATTTGCAATCCACTGATGATGATAACAGGAGTTATCGAAACATCTGCAAAATTTTGATATCGCTTCTTTGGCCGTGATTTTCATTAAAACACCTTACTGTTGAATCAAATATTTTTTCTATCATAGATGCAGACTAATGGCATGGACAACAACTAATAATTAATTCTCAATAATATTTTTAGACATTTTGTAAATCTGTTCGTTCAGTTGCTTTGATCAAGATCTTGATACAAAACAAAATCCTTTCCACCTGAAAAAGAAATGTGGTTCAGCTTCAAGTTAGCATCGATCGCATGCAGCCGCTTACATGCTGTCAGACTTTAACCAGTCTTGTCATGATGTTTCTCGCTCTGCATGCCCTAACAACCACACCAGGCTTTCTGCTGCTCAAATGTCCCATGTTTCCCCCTCTTTTTCTCCTCCGAGCGATGAAATTCGTCACCCATCTCCGTTGACGTCATCGCCGTCACAACCACGTCATACTCGCACCCGTGTTGTGCGCAGACCGGACCGTATCACAGTTTTACGCCGCCCCAAAATGCTTTCCTTGTAACGTAGGAAAAATATTTGTGAAGCAACTAATCCAAGTCGATCTTGTTGAAAATTGCAGAGTTTTCTCGCATGTTTGATTTGAGGTTGTCTTTGCAATGCACTAAATATCAATAAAAATTAGGCGCGAAGATTTGTTTTGCCATTTGTGCAATAACGTACAGTCGACTCAGGATACTTTTAGGAGTTCTACAAAACTAAACCTTTCTGGGACGTCACTTCCACACATCTCATTGCAAAAGTACGAAAGATGAGCTTAAAAGGAGAAGGAAAACTACGACTCGGCTAGGAAGGGAATAGTTAGGCACACCGTGTCGTGGTTCAACATAATTTGGATTGGTAATTTAAAAGTAACCATTTGTTTACTTTTTTACTTTGAAAAGTGATGACAAAACGTAACAGCTGAAAATCATTTGGGATGAAGTACGTTGCACAATTTTGCGATCAATATTTCGACATCTTGTTGGTTTAAGGTACCAAAATAATTTTTACGTCGCGAAATACTTGTTTTTACCCATGGGCATGTCCATGGGTGTCGGAAAGGGGGGACAGGGGAGCTTTGGCCCTCCCTTGCATTTTGAAATTTTACATTTTTGTATAAAATGTTTTGCCAAAAAAGGTTGTTTTGTTTGTTTCGAGTAGGCAAAATAAAATTTAATCACTTTTGACCCCCTTGAAAAAATCTATTATGGCTACCCCTGGGAAAATATGCTTTTTCCCCCTTTTGAGAAAAAGTATTCCGACGCTCGTAGGTATGTCTGCTGTACATTTGGATTTGCAACCTGCGGTGTTGCTGAAAGCTTTCGACGAATTAACTCACTGGTCTCTGCTTTCATCTCTTTTTGATGATGCAAACTTGCAAATACAGTATCTACTCTCAAGTAACTGCTCTCCACAATGGAGATAAAGAAGGAATCAATCAGCAAAATTTTTTTAGGAAATCGATTTCACGTAATAATACACACCTTCAGCTCCAAAAGCTTATTTAATTGCGGTGTTGCGAAAAGTCCAACGAGTTTAACGTAAGCAACAAAACTTCTTGTTTTGGTTCAACCAAACCTCCCGCTTCGCCTCGATACGTCTGCTGACGTCGGTGTGAAGATAAATCAGTAGCGGAGTCAGGGGGCAGTTTGGGGCAACTGCCACCCCCAAACGGCAGTGGCGCCTCGTTGAGTGGGGCACCTTTCATACAAATGCGCCCCATTTTGGTGCCTATCGAAGTAAAAACAGAGGTAAAAATACTTTAAACTAAACAATGTTTTGCGCTTCGGGATTTACATACCTGGCTTCAACCCAGCCTATATTATCGAGTAGTATCAACAATGCAATTCTTTCGTAATAATACTATTGTTCTGTCATTTCTTTCCCGCGTGAAAACTGCCCAGTTTTACTCAGACTGGACGGCTACGCGCCTGGCACGAGTGACCGATGACAATGCGGTTTTGATGTATTTGTTGCAATTGCAAACCCATTGACAGCTCACGCTGGCCACGAAAAGACAAATTTGGCATACTTAGCGAAATCGGCAACCGAGAGCACAAAGCGTACCTTATGGTTAGATCAGGGGCCGCCAAATGTTTTTGTCCGAGGGCCACATAGCCTCGGACATAGGGGTGTTTGTAAAGCCTGCAATAATTTCTGCAAGTCATTGATATTTCGCTCCACCTTTTCAGGCTCCCAGGCCTGATATGAAACTGCTCGTTCAGC
>JGI24159J19872_10006567_pt1 | contig 15172 bp, 6 predicted proteins | sample Ectturendosymbi4_FD_19872 | JGI IMG/M metagenome (IMG submission 19872) | reverse complement strand
GCTTTGTTGGCAGCAATGCTTCTTTTCACTCATGCTTCTTTACACATAGTATAAACCAGGGGTGGGCAAACTTGTTCAATGGAAGAGTCATTTGTAGAAAATCAAAAACACCAGTGAGCCGCTAAACCAGTTTGCAGTGTCAATACAAATACGGTAAAGAATGCAAGTTCTACATTAAATGATGTACAGTAATTGTCGATATGAAGTTTTTGTTTGATTTTCCAGTCCCCGAAAACCTAGACAGTATGTTGTTGAAGCTGTGCGAATTAATTCTCTCAAGTGTTCATTTTTCAGGGTTGCGCGGTGGTTTGATTTTGCGAACTTCATTACAGAAAAAAAATTCACAGCAATATGTTGTGTGTCTACATCAGGGTTCCCAAACACAAATTGCTGCGAGGGCCAAATAAACACCAGTAAAGCAACCGGAGGGCCGCATTATTGACGCTGACACAAACAACTGGCGGTACCTGAACCTTACAAGAAACAGCTTTTACATTTCACTTCCTCCGAAATGTATCGTGAGTTATAGGCAAATCATTTCTAGCCGCCTCTACGTTAGTTTAAAAAAAAACTTGTTCACTCACTGGCCGAGCACTTTTGAAAATCGGATAATAAACTAAAAAACTTAAATGTTGATTATATGAATATTCCGAAAACACATTGCGGACCGGCGCCGGCCAAAATGCTCTCGGGGGCCACATGCGGGCCGCGTGTTTGAGACCCTGGTCTACATGGTTGTGAAATTACATGCGCACTGAAACAAACATTTGCTCAATGTAAAATTTTCTTACAGTGAACACTGCTGGTGACTAGCTTCATAAACTTGTGTAAACACATTGATAAATGAAATAATCGTTAAATTTAAGGCAACAACTATCTATCAATTTGAGATAGTGTTATTCATCTAGAAGAGCCACACAGAAGATGTCGGCGACGCGCAATTCGCCCACCATTGGTTTAAACCTATGTGCCTTACCGCTATCAGCAGTCACTGTCTCACTGCATTACCTGCCAAGACGTCTGCATTCAATAGTTACAAGCGGCAAAGCACCTACCACCGTAACTTGAAGTGCATCTTCGAACTTCGAAGTTTTGTTGCCGTGTTATTGTTACGCAACAAAGGCCATAGTAGAACAATTCGCTCCCGGGTTTCGCAACCTGCCTCTGCAGGCAAGGAGCGGACGTGAGCGAACTGCAAGCTCATAACTGCATGTTATCTATACAGTGAACATGATTCTTACGCAGTGTGAGTGTCATACCGGCAAACAAACTGTCATTGCAAGAATTAACCCAAATCATCAGAATTACATTCCTGATTTCACGTTTTCCAGAAATTTTTGCTTCTTAGCCTCAATTGCCAGGGGGGGCAAATGCCCGTTTTGACCCCCCCCTGCGGACGCCCATGAGTGCACTCTTGATTGAAATCAAGATCAGTAAAATTCAATAAATTCATGGTGTATAGAAATCAGCAGTGTTCATCATAAATAAACGTGAAATCACAATGAATACGGTTCACCATTTTTATGAGCAAGCAACGAAAAGCCACTTACGTTGAACTTTGTACGTTGTTTTGAGATTTACTTTATAGTGGCTTACAGTAGATAACGATGACTGCATTATTTCGTCACTTGTATTTAGCATGGCTTTCATGAAAGTATTTTTTCGTCACTGCACTCTTTTCTGGATTGAAGTTTTTGTATTTTGTTTTGTTTTCAACTGAAAGTTTGGTGATTGTCACATAAAATGTTAAATAGAGAAATAGCTCTGAAGTTAAGTTCATTTTAAATATGTCTTCTTTCTTTTGAAATCAAAACGTCTCATGGAGTGTAAAATCCATGACTGTCCTGCCTGGAGTTCCTGGTCACTCAAGCAAGAACACTGTTCTAACGGAGTGGGTGCGTGGACAAGGATGTGCGTCTACGCAGGAAATGTGACTTCGGAATGTGTGGGTGGGTTTCTAAGGATTCTTAATAACAGCACTACTGCCGATGATCTATTTCGTACACAACTGCTTCGGCTCGTAGATACAATAACGTTCAAGCTTTTAACCATTACCTAAGATAAGTTCGCACAAACTGTCGTAACTTTCATAAAATCACACTAACGACAAAACATTTAATCCAAAAGTAGTTTAAGTCTAAAGCAGTGGCTCTTAACCTTTCCAATCCCGGGGACCCCTATTCCTAAAGATCATCTGCGCAACCTACAAAGGAGGTGTATTGTTGTTTGTGTTGTCGTTGTTGTCTGTGCATCTGAGTGTTGAGATAAAGCACTTTGGCATTTCTTCTGGGGACCCCAAGAAGCCGCTACTCTAAAGTTATTTCCTGAAAGAAAGCACTCCTAGGAAATAAATACGATTCTAAATAGTGGTTGGGGGACTTTTATTGATTCCAATTATTTTTCTTGCAGCTGATGAAGCGTTGCACCGTGTATTGTTTGATTTGCTAAACCTCAGTTGCTGAGGATCCTAAACAGTTATTGAAAACGCTGAGATAAAGTGGCGTTCGCCACTCAATTCGACGAAGTGACAGATTTTGTTTGTAACGTGCTTTGAACTGTTTCATTGACACCACATGGTAATAAACCTCAAAATGGATCAAAGTCTTGCACTGCACATGGCCACTCAATAAAAGGGGTTCCCAACCTGGGGTACATTTGCCTATCTGAAGGGGTGCAATAACATTTAAGGTTATCAATAGAAGGGTAAATATCTATATATATTGTTTGTTTGCAAATAGTTGCACATATATCAGTGAATATTGTTTTCAAAAATCGTTATATGCTTATTGTCAAATATATCTACGATTGGTCATGATAAAATATTTTCTCATAAGGAATTTTGGGGTACATGCTCATCTGTCGAAATGATGAAGGGGTAGATGGTCACGGAAAGGTTGGAAACCCCTGCTCTATAACCTCATCGTAGTTAAAAAAACAGGCTATTAAATACTTCTCACCAATTCCCTGGAACTTGCCAATTGTTACCAGACGTCAATTGTTAAAAAGTCAACCGAACACTAACAGGGCACAGCCAATCGTTCATTTTGTGCAGGTAGCAATGGCAAAGCAGCATTCGAAGTGCGAATGGGAACATGTGAAAGTAAACCAACTTGGAATCCGACGTCACATCCTGACTGCGACCAAACGTTGTACACCTTTACAATTCCGTTGGTAATAGGTTAGTGAAGTTCGCAGTTGTCGTGAGTCTCTGTGCTGAAGATATACGCTTGGGTCCTTAGTTTATTAGAATGACGATTGTTTCTTTGGGATCTAGTTGCTTTATTCTTTTATGAATGTTGTTTCTAGCTCCTTTGCAGTAACCAAACTTTTTTCTTGTTTGAACTGCGAAATCGTGTTCATCAGGTGTCGATGGCGAACTCTGCCGGACGAGAGTGTAACTTCCCTTTATAATTCAATTTAAAGCAGGGATGCAGTGTTAACAAAAAAGGTGTGTGAACGCATCCAAAAAAGCAGCCTTTTTAAAACAGTTTCCAACTCATTTTAAAGCAAAATGTGAAAAGGTATGAGAATGCCGTTTCCACGTGTTCCCGCCCCACACCCCTGATTTAAATGAGGTATGCTACATAGCGAAAGAGATTGTAAGTGTTTATGTGTCCAGCGATTGTCATGTAATTTCCATGCCAGCGTTGGTGGGCGCTGTGGGGAAAAACAAAACTGTACACGAATACAGTGCGAATACCTGAAAAAGTTTCTAAATTAAACTAATTGCAAACGGCTCTACACATTTAAACTCTAGACCTGTGGATGAACAGTGGAAATCAGAAATTAGTTCCACGCTGAAGGCAGATAGCTAACAGTGCGTTGTACACAGCCATACGTGTCCAAACGGCCATTTTGGTACATGTTCAGCTATACTTCACAAACCGACATTAGCCTATCTTGAACATTTCTCCAAACTAAAAGCGAAATATCACTGACTTCTCAGCAGATAACTATTCCCACACTCAATACAAGAATATTGAATAAGCGTTTGTTAGACGCCATTGCAGCCATTTATCACGGTAACCTATACGTAATTTTTGGCCTAACATCACTGAACGTCGTATTGTCTGATTGTTTACAAATTTGCTTTGATTCGTTTTAAACATCACGTTAGTTTGGGTTTAAAGTTTCGTTCCCTGCAAACATCCTGCAAACCCAAGGTAAACCTCCGCCAGTAATGGTGTCAATTACTTTTTTCTATTGTATTTGCAATTGTAATGACGTGGGCAACCAAAAGTCAATGAAGTCAAAATTTTTCTGCCTTTTTTAAAGCTTATGAAACGTCCACAAACCAAATTTAACGTTCATATCATGAGGGAATCCCAAGTTATTAGGTAAAAAAAAGTCAAAATTTATTATTAGGTCAAAATTCATCGTTGGGTCAAATTTTTCTTGCAGCACAGTTTTTTTTCTCTTCATCAATATTTTATTGAAACTACAACAACATATATTGATATGCTTTTGCAAGTTTTGTTGCAATTGTGTAATAATAATGGGTTTGCTGTGATTTCTGACATAATAATTTTGTTTTGCCCACTATTGGACGATTGAATATTATGTAGGATAGGCGTGGCAAGGCAAGAAATGTGGTCTTGCAGTACTTGGTTTGGTAAATGCTCAATCCATTATGCATATAATGCTTCAACTGTATAACGTTCTCGGGTTTGTCTCTACCATAGTTATAAATCTACTTATCAATATATCATCCCCAAGGTTAAAAAAACAAATTTCTTTAAATTTCGAAGCATAGCGAGCACGAATAGCCTACGCTTTTGCGGATACCACAACACCTAACGCTGAACTGTTTTGCAGTTGTAAGCGCAGAAAATGTATAGGTCAAAAAAATTTTAAGTTTTTAGTTCAAAACATTTGTTGCCCTAGAATGACCAGTGATATAGTGGAGCTCTACCATCTGAGACTGAGACCGACACTTGATTGAAATTATACGAGAACGACACTTTTTCCAAAGTCCGAGACCAAGATTGAGACCTGAACGTTTGATACCGAGACTTGACATCCGAAAACTTTTCAAAAAATGTCAACCACATTTCCGAACCTCAATTAAGTCGAATTTCTTTTTCTTATTTTTCCTTCACAAAGGAACAAAACAGCAGCGAACAGGTTGAATTGCTGGAGCTTTTCAAAAACATGTTGATAGGGCACGTAGTCGCAAGACACAGAGCCTGAGACCCAGATCTGCGACTTTCCAGACCGAAACTCACAAAAAGGATCTCGAGCCGCGTCATAACCAGGTCATCAGCCATAAGCAAGTCTCGAGGCTTCATCACTGGTATGTCCACGTATGGAAATATTCTTAATTCCAATTGATATTACGAGTATTTTTCAAACAGCTAAATTAAAATACGATTGCAAGTTCTTGAAACCCCTAGTAAATTTCAATTACAATGGGCAAAACTTGAAAGCAACCTTGTATTCATACCTGGTCTGTATAAACCATTTTCGAATAAGTCATTACATTTTATCAGCGAGCAGAAAAGCTTGCCCAAGACAGTTACATTTTTATGTAAAAAATGTCCCCGTAGGCAGTTTGTTCTCCAGCCAAAATCCTGGTCTTGCCACCCCCCAAAGCAATTGGAATGGAGGTTGCTGCAAAGGGGGCCTCCAGCAAACTGTTGTACGCAGAGAGTCAATTGCCGGTATGTGATCAGTTCGATTAATATTCATGAACAAGTTATGTCTTAATTATTTATGAAATTTAGTTTTATTTACCTAATCAGATTTCGTGTTGATAACGCCAGGGTCTAACAGCGAGTTTCGATGAATCTCAATATGACCGTTAGTCCAGCCACAAGCCGACTATTGTGTCGTCAACCGTAATACTCAAAGCACGTTGGCTGCGTCCTGCGTTTGGTGAATCGGGTCGATTGTTACGTGTCAATAAAGCGATACACTTGTGGTTGATCGTGCTTGATATGCACCTGTCAGCTGGTTGCGGCCCTGACGTGGCTGGTTGCGGCCTAGACGTGGCTGGTTGCGGCTCTGACGCGGATCAGGATAAAGTTTTTTTCAAGTTTCAAAAGAATTAAAAATGAATTAAAGGGTCACTTTGTTCCAGGATAGGTTGTCTACACTAAGCATTCAGTGCATTAAAAGTGCCAAATTAGGCAAACAAATTTTAATGAATTCCTAGATGATTTTGTTATGAAGAAGGCCAGGGCAAAACCGTTTTAATTTTTACTTAGTTCGATTATTGTTGCTTTTAATACGTTTTTCAATAATGACAGCATAAGGGAAGTTCAAACCTCACATCCTTTCTCGCGACGGTTTCATTGCGTTCGATTCTTTGCATTCTTAAAAAGTAACAAACACGCGAATCGTGATCTTAGCAGTTGCAACCATTTGGGTGCGTTTTACGTGACGTGTTTTGCCATCGTGTGCGAGATTTTTACAGCCGTGGTGAGCGAGTCGCAACGTAGCCCTGACGCCCAATTGTGCTTTAAGTTACTGCATTTATGCTGCCACACATATGCGCAGTGTGTTTGGGTTTTAGAAAACTGTTGAGCACAGATAAGAAAAAAGAGATGTAAAACTTAAGGTAGGCCATGTGTTTCGTCAAAAAATTAACCGTGACGTGTTTCGTTGGTTCGCCTGTCGAAATTAATAATCGTGTTCACGCCAACCAAGCATGATGTCCACAATTCTGCGTCATTGAACGCTTTTGCGTCGAAAGTAGCAAGCGCAGTGATCAAGTAAGGATTTACAAATTATTTATTGACCGTACTTTTAGTTCACAACCACTGTTTTGAGAGCCGTATGCGGCTCCCAAGCACCCTTAGTGCGGCCCTCAGCAGTATTTCAATGAAATCTCTAATATTTTGTGTAACAGACTTCGTTCTGCTACAAAACAAAACGTATCAACTGACCTGTTTTAAATTTCTTTTGTGCGGCTCTCTAACAAAGTCGTAAGTCTGGATTTGGTTCTTGTCAGGGAAAGTGTTGAGAACCACTGTTTTAGAGCGTCGATGTTGTCATTTTCGCCTTAGCGCTTTTCCATTTTTCCCTCGTAGCAGTGCGTGACGGGGCCTCATTAGTGGATTAGCCCAGGGGTTCTCAAACTTTTGGTGTTATGGAGCCCATGAAGAGATTGACCATAATTTACGGAGCCCCACAATAAATTTCGAAAAATTACGCCCCTGGTAATATCTATTGGGAACTAATAGATAATGCTATATTTCAATTACCGCCATGTTGCCACATTTCGACGCTACTGTTGTCAAGTTTTATTAATGCCGTTATTNCTTCTTTGGACAGTTGCAAAATTAGCCAAGTCAGTATTCTAATAAGTAAACGAATAGCTCGNGGAGCCCCGAGGTTTCTCTCGCGGAGCCCTGGGGCTCCGTACGGAGCACTTTGAGAACCTATGGCGTAGGGTATCAGGGTAAAACAGGTCAGAGGACCATAATTCTCTTCTCTAGCTTACAGGGAAAAGCATTACTAGTAGGCTACTCGCAACAGGGTTAATCATTTGCTTCAAGGAATCCATGCCTCCCGTAACACACAGATAGACTTCTTTTTAAAAGTTGTCACCGTAATGCCAGTGATAGCATGACTCGAGTCAATGACTCGACTTGACTCGAGTCACGATTTTTGGTGACTCGGACTCGAGTCACGTTTTTCACAGAATGACTCGACTCGAGTCACAGTCAATGACTCGAGACTCGAGTCAGAGTCATTTTTACAAAATCTCCGAGTTCCTGATAGACAAACCCACTTCGTGTGCACACAAAGAAATGAGCATTTTTTTCAGTGCTGTTCAATATTGGCGCAAATTTTCTGTTTTGCCTGTCTGGTCGTTCTGTGCTACATTTCAAGGATGAAGCGCCCCAACTTGCACAGAGATAGACCTGAGACTTTTCTTTCGCTGAGGGGTCAGCAGGGCACAATATTTTGACACTCTATCGTGGTTTAATGCAGTATTTGGATATTGTGATCCTGACAGTGGGTCTCATACTGTGACTTGAGTTTTTTCCAGATACCAGTAAAGTGTTTCAACTTTTTCAGATTCAAATCCAATCCAAAAACTATATTGCAAAACATAATGCAAATGCGCAAACCGAATCTTGTTTAAATCTAAATTTCTGCCACTGTTATTAGCCTAAGCCCATGCAGCGACGTGATTACGCCACATTTTAAGTTGAATTCGTAGCAGCAATAGAAGAGTGAACCTGGTCAAATGTGTAATTGCAATTGGTATAATGCTGAGGATCATCGGTTTGACTGTTTCTTTGGTTGGCTAGCAGAGATGTACGGAGTCTGAAATTTTTGACTCCAACTCCACTCCTGCTTCGGCTGAATATACTCCAACTCCGCTCCGACTCCAAAACATTTCAGACTTTTGGACTCCGACTCCTGCTTAAACTCCAAAGTGAATTATCTAAAGGCAGTGGTTATAGATACGCCTGTGGATCTTGAAATTTGAAAACTTATTCATACGACACCTGTGACATAACAGTAACGCACGGCGAGAGTGCAGTAGGCTTGGTAGAAACGAACTAAACGTAAAAGATAAACCCTAAACCTAACCTTAACCCTAACCGTAGCTCTAACCCTAATCTAATGCAAAGCTAACTCTAACCTAACACTAACCTAACCTAATGCTAACCTAACACTAACCTGTAAAGGTAACACGTAAACCTGAAAAAAGTAAGTTAAAAAAATAAAGTCGACAAGGTGAGAGTCAAACCGAAAACCAGTCCACTGGCATGGCAGCCGTAACGTCTAACCACTACACTACGAGACCCACGCCGTATGAATGACAAATTGACCGTTTTATTTGAATTGTATTAGGACAGGCGTATCTGTAGTCACTTCCTTATCTAAACTTTTGGCAGTGTCTAAGCGACCGTATTCAGTTTACGCATTAAAAAGACTATAAAAACGTATCAAACGAATCTGCTGATCACTGCAATATATACATGTCAGTTGCTTCTTAGATAAAGGATTAAGGTGGCCATACATTTTGTTACCCTATAGCCTACCCTAAGCCTTAACCATTTACCTTAACCGCAAACCCTAACCATCAACACAAAACGCTAATGAACCCTAACCTTTGACACTAACATTGAACCCTAACCCTAAACGCTAGCCCTAACCCTAGCCTTAAGCCCTAACACAAAACCCTAATCCTAAATGCTAAACCTAATCCTAATCCAAAAACACTTGTCTGCTTTTCGAAATGTACATCACAAGGGTTCCAAGAATTTTTACTTACAATCTTGTGTAAGTACATCAAAATAAAAACCAAATGCAACAAAGGAGTCACTCGAACTGACAATTATCTAGTCACTTGCCAATCGACCATGTTGACAGTAGTGAGATTTCTCCAACTCAGTTTCTGGCAGAAAACTGGAAGCGGGATACGGTAGTTTTTGTTCTTCGAAACAGAAAACTGGGCATGCTGGTTGTTGAGACACTACCCAAACTTTTCATGTGAGCTAAATTTCATTGGTCAACAGATTTTAACGTGTCATCATGAACAAGAAATTTTCCAGATGTTTACGCATGAAACTCACCAGCCTAACCTGACTTACATCCAAGTTGTATTAAAATTTTAAAACTTCCTGTGAAGTAGTTTTGCACATTTGAAGGTTATGTTGAAACATGCTTTGTAAAAAACAATCTAAAATTATGATAATCAAAAATAAACAAACTAACCTCTTATGAAAAACTGACTCCGGCTCCGGCTCTTCCTTAGAAAAATCAACTCCGGCTCTACTCCTGATTTCGAAAATCGTTAAGTCTCCGGCCGGAGTCTACTCCGATACTCCGGCTCCTGTACACCTCTGTTGGCTAGCTCAGGGCGACGCAGCATTGTGCCTGCAACAAATGGCTCCCAACGTGTTGGTGGCTGCAATCCACTGTTAACCTGCGGTCCTGCAGTCACCTGTAGTCCCAAAACTGAACCGAAAATTGCGATAATGTTCAAAAGAAAATAATCAATCATCATCCAAATCTGAAGTATATTTCTGGTGTTGTGATCAAAAAGCTCGAACGACAAGTGCGCAAACCACTGTGGAAGCAAGCAACAACAGAGGTCGCACGTCGTGCTCATTCTATTTCTGCTTGTTTGCAACACACATATATGGGTGCTGTTCTTCACGTACATGCCGTTCGTGGCGAATCGCACATTCAACACAACACTAACCGAGTGGTTGCAACACTTGCAGCAATGTTAGGCTAGACTTTTTGAAATGACTGAGAGTGAAAGGGACAAGTAAAATGCAAACTGAGAAAAGTTAGTTAAAAATAACCTGCCATCAAACTTGTTGAAACAACATTGGGCACCAGTTTCTAACCTATCGAGCGCCATTTAATAGCATTTCGGGCACCATTTTCCAACTTAACGGGCGCCATTTTATAGCATGTTGGGTGCCATTTCATAGCACAAAAATGTAATAGAAAAAATGTGAAAGTTCGTGTGACTCGACATTGACTCGAGCTCGCAAACCAATGACTCGAAGTGACTCGACAGTTTTCGTGACTCGACTCTGACTCGACTTGACCAAGTCATGACTCTGACTCGAAAAAATTTCAGATGACTCTAACTCGACTCTGACTTGAAAGCCTTGTGACTGTGACTCGACAAAAATGACTCGGGCACATCAATGCATAATACACAAACCACAATTTAGTTGCTTATCAGACCGAAGATTGAGACAGACTGAAGTTCTGGCTCCAAATGTTGCGACTTATATAGGCCAAGAAGCTCCAGGCTTCGCATGTCTCTTGTTTACAAGAAGGCTTCCCTAGTCTTTTTCTGGTTAATTTATTTGTCTAATCAAGGAATCCTTCTCTTTATTGGTCAATGCGCTGTCTCGGATGCTGTCTTGCAGAGATGAGCGGACTGTTAAGTTTTTCAGTCCGAGTCCAGTCCTGATCCGATGAAATTGAATCCGATCCAGTCCTGATCCGCAAAATTTTTGAAAATCATCAGTCCGATCCAGTCTTGATCTGCCAATGCAAAATCATTTTGTTTTATTTTGCCTCATGAGGCAAAATAACTACTGGAGCTATTTTGCCTTTAACCAAATACAATTGACTGAAGGGAAAATAGTCCAGCAGTGCTTTAGCCTCATGAGGCAAAAATAGTCACAGCCTTTACGCATTTCCAAAATTTTACAAGCAAGTGTCTATTATTCATCAGAGGGAAAAGCACTGCTGGAGTTATTTCGCCATTAGGAGAATCTGATTGCTTAGATTGGTCAAGTGACAAGGACGATACACTTGGATTAACGTAGGGTCCTTGTTATACGTCCTAAAACCCTAAGCCTAACACCAATACCTAAACCCAAAACCTAAATCCAAGAACTGATCCCAAAACTTGAACCTAAACCCAAAATTAAAACCTAATCCCTAAGCCTAAAAGTTGAACCTAAAACCTAAACCCGAAGCCTAATCCATAAACCTAAAACCCAAAAAAGTAAGCCCTAAACTTTTTAAAAAGTACATTAAAAGCACTCCTATCAAAGGTGTAACCTCTGCAAGCTAAGCCAAAGGAAGTGGTGAGAGCAGAACGAAAGAAGAACCGCAGAGCAGGCATAGACACTAACCACTCAACTATGTTCACGTCTTTACTAGAAGTCAACGTTATATGTGAACAATGGAGGATATAGTTCGAATTGCAAAATAATCCCAAGAGGGGTGTTGCATTTGATGGTGAAATATACACTACCATTTAGCAAACCCGTGAAGTCGGATCACAACTAAATTTTTTGATATTTTTAGAATAATAACATTAAAACAACAAACCTTTTCTCAGTCCGATCCAGTCCTGACCCGTCAATTGTGAAAAAAATTGGAGTCCGATCCAGTCCTGATCCGGCCAAAATTGGCTTCAGTCCTGATCCAGTCCGATCCAGACCTGTCCGTGATTATCTCTGCTGTCTTGGTAAAGCTAGGAATTTTACGGTTCAATCGGAATATTCATCCGCCATAATCATTTTAAATCGTTAATATGAAGAAATATTATTGTAATGTGTTAGGTTATTATAAATAATAGTATTGGTTACTTCCTCCATCATTATAACATAAAAATGAAACATAAATAATGCACATAGTATGTATAGAAAGCAATGACGCACTTCTATGTCTTCTTGATTCGTTTCAAGGCCATTAATGTCACTTATTGGCTATATTCCTGAGTATGAAAGCGTTTCATGTGGAGGATGCAATGCCGACTCAACATTTGTTCTAGCTCTGGTTTCATCAGGCACAAAACCTTGTATATCAATGGATGAAAAATGAGTAAGAGTGTTTCTAGTTTATTTTTTTTTCTGAAGTACAATAGTTGTTTGTTGCTTCATGTGCTATAATTAACGCCTTGTTCACGAGCACAACTGTGTTTTTGCCAAATTATTCATCTGGTAATATCACAAACAACAGCATTCAGCCTATTTAGCTTGTTTGGCGTTTTTTGAAGCGATTTGGCATTTTTTGTAAGTGGTTTGGCATTTTTTGTTCGCTTGGACCTGACAACCCTGGTGATGTAATCTCAGTACCGTTGTGTAGTAGGCTATTCTCATGCCATACCAAGTTTGTCAGCATGAGTCTGTTGCTTGTACAGCAAGATTTAGTGTTCTTTCAGTATGCATTATAGCAGTTGATTGGTACGTCCCTGGACTAGGGTTAGCTAGAGTAGGCCTACTGTGATCTGTAGTCTAGACTAGCCAGAGTAGGCTAGCTGTTTCAATGTGGTCTGTACTCTATAGTCTACACAGGTCGTGCTGTCTTCACACCTAGTTTGCGTGTCTGTATTGACTGGTTGTTGGACGATACTAGGCCGCAGTTAACTTTTGCGTTCTTGAACACGAAACGCAAAATTGTTATTTTATGACATTGACTTGTTAGACTGAATTTTAAGTGAATCATTTCAACATTTGTGGGATAGTTTAAGCCAGTTTTTTGTTTTAAATGCTGTATTGGTTTGTAAACTAGCATTGCATAGTACGTTAGGTGTGGTTAAAGCGCACCATTGCATAGTACGTTAGGATTTTTAAATGAAATTATGAATGTGAAATCATGGATTGTGTTAAAAATGGAACCATTGTTAATAAACAAATGACTGATAAAAAGCTTGGTGTGGCAAAATTTCAGCTTGCTTTTTGATGTAATTGACTCTGTAAAGTACTTAGGTTATGCGATGTGTCAAGCTTACAAGATACGCCAGCTTGCTGTTTATAGGCATGACACTGGCAGGACCCAATACGAGGCAACGCATTTAGGTAGTGTCTATTGTGCTTCAAAAGGCAAAGACTATGTTGCGACTATTCTGTCTTCATTTGAATCAGAGATAGCCATGGATCCAGAATGCCGGAGTCGACTTCGGCCGGATTCTGCGTTTTTCTTTCGGACCCGTAGTCAAAATTTTTTGACAAACCAGTCCGGACCCGGAGTAACTTTTCAATTTCGACACTAGCAGGAGCCTGCGTGGTCATTTCTAATGGGAAAAATGGCTAAATTTCGGTTGGAACGCGATTTTAGCTAGAGTCTGAACAGGAGTCGGATTTTCAAATTTGAAAAATTTCTGGACCTGGATCCGGATTCAAAAATTTTGGAACAAGAGCCCGAGTCGGAGTCTAAAAAAGTGATTCCGGCCACCTCTAATTTGAACACGACAATTGGTTGAAGTGGTTATGAGATAAGTAGGATATGTAGAGAGACGATTGGTTGGAGTCCAAGGGTTATGGTTAGGGTTTGGTGTCACGGCATGGTCAAGGTTTAGGTTTCGGGTACTGGATGTAGAGTTAGGGACTAGGGTTTAGCCTACAGTTCATGTAAGATTTTTTTCTAATAAATACATGTGTTACGGTCGATCAATTACTCATCCACTCAAACCACGGCACTTGATATGTTAATCAAGCGCATTCCCTGGAATGCCGGGAGCGGAGCATCGTCGCCCTGTTCGTTTGCTCGCAACGGCATGTTCAGTTCTTTATTTGCCGTGTTAATCTGTACCTAGATCGGAATTGCTTGTGATGTTGCTGTGTTTTGTATACTTATGTTTCGATATTGCCAAGGTAAACGTTGCTGACTTGTTGTGTCAACAATTTGTCTTTTTATGTGGAAAATGTTCATTGTCACATATGTTTATGCAGATTAGTTACAAATTCACTTACCTATATTTTGACTGTTTCATTGTGGTGCTTTCAGTGCCACGGTACACCTAGATGTAGCCATAGTATACTTAAGGACCTTCTAGTGATTCCCTGATCCTCCAGAACAAGAGTTAAAAAAGGAAATAAGATTCATCTGCTGCTGCCTGCTGGAGTGTGTGATTGGCACAGTGGATGACATTAAAAGCACCTTTTTCAAGTCCGAATGAACTTCATGGCATTATGATGTCAAAAGAAACTAGTGCAAGCATGGAAAGGTACTGCGTTGTCTGTACTTTTGTACCGTATTTTTCGGACCACAGACGCACTTAAAATCCTTTAATTTGCTCAAAAATCGAAAATGCGCCTCATAATGCAGTGCGCCTAATGTATGAATCTGGTTGTGTTTTCTCATCTTGAACCAATTTTGTCTGGTAAACGGTGCTATTTATTTAATTGCATAGACCATCGTGTTGCGTAATAAACCAACAACAATTGCAATGAGTAGCGTATGTGGTTTGACGCTAGCACATCCACAGATCCTATTACACCGAATCAAACACGCGCACAACTTTTATTCTATTCGTGTCTAGCGGATTAGGCATGTGTGACAGATTAAACTTCCAGTGGCGACTTCGGCACTCGGGAGTTATTTCGAAAGAGTTGAAAACAATTTGACTTATCTAAATTTTGCTTCAGTTAATGCGCCTTATGGTCCCGAAAATACGGTAATAGTTGTATGTTGTGGCAATAAAATTAAAGACAGACAGTTGGTTGGAACAGTCCAAACATGTGTATGTAGTAACAACAGACAGTTTTGACGATTTGAAGATTGCTTATTCTGTAATGTCCAGCAGTACTTGCAACATATGTGCATTCCGTGCATTGCTGATTCGCTTCCATTTCTTATTACCACATTAATATGTTTCAGTTAAAGTAATTGTTGTGGCTCAATCGTTTCCAGCCATTTGCAAAGGAGATGCAGTGTGTACAGTGCTGAACATCTGCGATGTTGAGCATGTCGGCATGTCAGAGGAGCTCACGCGAATGCCAAGTTG
>JGI24159J19872_10006566_pt1 | contig 15173 bp, 10 predicted proteins | sample Ectturendosymbi4_FD_19872 | JGI IMG/M metagenome (IMG submission 19872) | reverse complement strand
AAAAAAAGGAAGCAATCTAAGATCATGATTATCGCAAAGAAAAGGAAAAGCATACAAAAAGAAAATACAAGAAGTACAAAAGATCAAGTGCAAAAACGGTACAAATATCAAACTGCAACGAACCGCGGCACAAACAACGAACAATCACAGACAAAATAAGCAACTGCCTCGTTTGAATGAAGCAAATATGTGTACAATACCAGGAAGCCATGAAAATTATATTTGAAAGAGGAGCTGTTGATATAATTTTATAAATGTATGCATATGGTGCATTTAATACGTCTTTCGGAATGGGATTACAGAGCTTAAATTAGAGCCTCTGCAAGCAGAATGGCGTCAGATTTGCATAAAGAAATAATCAGTATCTTATTAACTAGTTGTCGCGTGTGAAAACTGTGATGTAGTTTGGTGTGCATTCATATTCCTCTGTAATTTCTTTTGGTAACATCTGATTGCATACCTGATGCATGTATTTTGCAAGTTCGTGTTTATATATATTCTTTATCTCCATTATATACGTGGAAAAATGCATATCTTTCATAAGTATTTCTTCACTGATGAGAATTTTACATACATTGCGTTTAGCTTGGTTATTTAATTCAACTAGCTAGACACTCTGGCAAGGTTGTATTTGCAGTGCCCCAAATAAGAATTGCGTAGTGGAGGTGACAATAAACAATAGAGAAATAGACTTTGTGATACCTGTGTAGACGTTTATCTTTGGAGTGATTGCTTTTGTGCTTGTCAATTTTTTAACCAACCTGATAACGTTTAGTTCATGAAAACGTTTTCATCTGCGCTATTTTCTTTCGTTTTCCGAAATAAATGCGATATTTAAAAACAGTAACTTTGCGTTTAATAGTAAACTTCCGTTTTCGAAGAACATTTGTCTGGTCATTTGTGAGCAATTCGCCTTATTGCAAAGTATTTCCCAACGGTTAGAGAGTGAAAGCACGTATAATGTGTCACTTGTGCGTTATGCTGCCCATAAAAGTACACTAAAGTTTTTTCAATCAAAAGTCATTAAGCCTGCAGAGTATTTCGTTCCGTTTTCCAAGCTTTTTCTTGCTTTAGATTGGTGAGCAAAGCACCAAATACAGCAAAACACCTCCTGTGATAAGACCAGCAAAATACCCGCAGCCACCAACCAAAGTAATTCATACAAGAGTTGCTTGTAAATGTGGTTTATGTGAAACAAACGAAAATTTCTACACTCTCAAAGTGCTGATGCAGTGGCGGATCCATTGGACAGCGCAGGACAATTGCTTTCCAAACAACTAAAGCGGTCTGTAAAACGTAAGACTTTTCCATAAAGTAGTTTGGTCCTTTTCCTGTTTTTTTTATCTCTGTCACACAAAACACTAAAATTTACAGTTTGCATACGAATCCCATTTCCCGATACCCTTCACCATTAAACTACCAAGTTTGAATCCGTCCGATATCTACTGCACAAATAAGTCAATAAATTAGTTTTAGCAACCAAAACATTGCAAAAATGTTTGTGTTTTAGAACAAACACGAACTGTTCATAACTAGTTTCTCTCCTTTAAACGAAGTTCATAATCGAAGGGTGAATAAACAATCGATACAACGCCATCAAGCGGTGGAAGTCCATTCTCATCCGGCGAGAGCTCAAAGTTTTTGAGAACTTTTACAAGAAAGATGAAGACTTCCACGCGAGCCAGACTCTCGCCAAGGCAGAATCGTGGACCAACAGAAAAAGGAATAATCTTATTCGACGCAATGAATTTCCCATTCTGATCGATGTGTCGATATGGGTCAAATTTTTCCGGATCTTTCCATGTGTCCGGATCGTTGTGAACGCCCCATAAATTCGCCATGACCTGCAACGCAACGCGGTAAAATGATTTCAAAGAGTTTTTGGGAATCCCTGGAAAAACATTAGCATGTTTCAACAACCAAATAATTAGATTGTTTTACCAAGAACTTCTAATTCTTTCAGACAGCTTTTGTTACTAACGAATGTGCTTGCAAGAAAACTGAATCTGCATTTCAACGTAGAAACTGAGAAATAGAAACTGTATCTGCATTTAAATTTTCTATGAAAATTAGTTTTCTTTAGGCATATGAAATTTTAAAAATGTCCTACACTGTTTAAATTGGTCATGGTCACCTACCAAATCTTGCTTGTTTCTCCACCGGGTATATGCTAAGGTTTGAATTTAATGCAAGCAACTGCACACTGCCAGCAATTAGTCTTTTCCAAGTAAACAATATTCCAACTATCTATCAAAATGCAGTATAATATTGGGAATGATTAACAATTAACTGCACCAAATAAAACTATAAAATTATGGATGTTTGTCTCCAAGCACTGTCCGCCAATATCAGCCACTTCACTGATAGCTGCACGGATAGTTAATGTACTCATTAAAGTTAGTAAGTTTGCGGCGATACTTCAAACAATCCAAATCTTGCTCTCAATCCGGTGCTTTCCATTACACCATACAGCCATACAGTAATTATTTTCATTTTTGTTTTTCGCACCGCCCGAGGCGTATGCGCTGTTTAAAGCACACGTTGCTTAATTTCTTGGTTTCACCTCACTGAGCAAAACAGAACATACATGAATCCACGGTTTTACAGAAAATTTCCGCAGAATTTATTGATGGAGTTGCTGCTAAAGTGTTCTTGTCACAAAAAAACAATCGCAAACTTACACGAGTTCCTTTTGGGATAAAATATCCCTCAAGTTCGGCGTCTTTCACTGTCTGGTGCATCAGAGAAGCAGGTGTTGGCGTTCTAAACCTGTAAGTTTCTTGAAGTACGGCGCTGGTAAAAGGCATATCCTTCATCATCGACATCGATAATCTATCTGCATTTCCTGTAATGTATCAGGAAACTTCTGTAAACAGCTCGGCATGCTGCAAGGTTGATATGCAAAACGTCTGCAGCCCACCAGCCATTTAATATTTGACTGACATACAAAGATGTTTCTGTGTCTAAAAAAAATGTATCATTCGTTGAGCTGAACCGTGCGTGCTACTGAAACAACTATTTTCGTTTTGAATTAATTTTTATACGTAGTTGAAAACTAACTCAAATTTAGGCAACCTAAAAATGTAAAATTGAAATATGTCTTGATATAAAAGATCATTTACAGATGATTAAATTTTTATTGTAAAGGTACTTGATGTAACGTTCACTGTGCAGCTGTAAAAAAATCCATGTAGTAATCTTTATCCATGTAGTGTAGCATATTCCTTTAATGTTACCGCAGTACTTTAATTATCATGATTAATTTTCAATCTTCTTAGCAAAAAGGCGAACAGACGATTATGAGTAAAATGTTACTGGTTTTCTTCAAATAACATAAAGACAGCTACTTCTAAGTTACCTTGTTTGATGCTAAGCAAACAAATGGCTTACCGCAACGAGAATCTATTTCCTCAACAACTTTCTCGAAATGTTCCGGATAATGCAGAAGAATAAGAATCATCCAACTAGCTACAGCACTTAGAGTCTCCGTTCCAGCGACGAAAAGTTCGCGAATGGTGTATATGAGCTGGTCATCCTGGTGAACAAGGTGTTGTTGAAGCAATTTGATCAAAACGACAGTGAGATTTTCATCATATGCAGAAGTAGCTCACTCGGTACACAGAGACAGCAATCCGACACATGGTTGTGTAATTGCTCTTGTAAGCTCCACAGATTAAGTGCATTTTTGTACAGGTGCGTACTGCTTTCAAGGAGGCGACGCGGAGGGCTTAAGTAATTTCGTGTATGTGAATCAAAATTATCTGCGATTTAACATGCAACTACTTCGTTGGGGGTTACAGGTATTCCAAATAGGTTGTCTTTGATAAAAGCACACTTAATCAAAGTTCATGTCATATCTACTAAATTAAAAATACCACATACTTTGATGCAAACTCGTCACGGCTTCAAACAAACTAAATCATTTTATTCAAACACGATTTAGCAAAGCAAATTACTTGAAATCTGACCGCAAATTGCTTGTGGAGATATTAACTCACTTATTAAAGGAGCCGTACCCACAAAGTGAGACCAACAACACAACTTCATTTCAATATTGCGTGGAAGAAAGACACAAACGTCATTTCATGATGAGAATGAAACAATGGTTGTTTGCATATTTCCCAATGAAAGGCAATAGTTGAATATGGATCGACCAAATAATTCAAGATTTGTGTGATTTCTTTTCCTTTGACCGACTAAAATGTGTCGCGCAGTTGACCAATATGTAAGGAGAATTTATGTGATGTCACCAACATAGACATTCTACTGTACATTCCATCACTTCTACTTCTTTTCCTCTCATAAATTAAAAGCGGTTGAAACTCTCTATTGACATTGCGCCTCGCACGCCCACGGTGAAGCCGAACTGCGGAACCTTTGGAGACTTCTTCCTTTGGTCTCACCGTAAAACTTTCCATGTTGCTTCCTTGTCCCGACTTTTGTTCGTTAATATAGGCGTCCATGAAATCTCTCAAATTGTCGGGACGAAAATCTTTTTTGTGTTCCTCAAGCCAGTTTCGTGCATAGTCTGCGGCAGAAGGGTGAAGTTCATTTGTAACTGCTTTGCAGTCGTGACTAGCCAATGGATTGTTTTTATTGAAAGCTTAATAGCAAAGCAGTTGTGATGTTTATTGTATGTAAGGCACAACAAACGGTTCACCAAAAACATTTTTGAAAAATATGGTTCACCTCGAACGATCAAGTCTCTTTCCCTGTATCGCTGCGACGCTCCGCTGAATGGGGGGATGAACCGCAAATTGTTGCAGATGCTGAGTAGCCCCACCATATCTCCGTCTTTCCTGTCGCCAAGTCTGAAAATCAAAAAAAGGGTATGCTTGGAGAAAAAATAACGTGCCAAGTTCAGTAAATCTGACAAACATGAACCAAAAGGACATTCGAAGTTCATGGCAGTATCAAATACAAAAATGTTCATGTCTCGTTATCTCTTTGAGAAAAAGAATTTTAAAACTTTTCTCTAGCAACCTGCTGCAAAACATCTGCAAATTCAAGGAAAACAGTGGCTCTTCTTCGCACTTCTTTCCGAAATGTATATTCGATAAAAAAACTCGCAAAAATGTTTTCAGTATACCTAAAAATGTCCCTGAAGCAACGCCACATAGAACTTTTGCAAGGGTATTCGGTCTCAGAAAGTGTTTTGTGACTTGACATTTGTCTGCCATTTGCTCATCTGAGCCTCCGCACTTTTGGTAGCACTAGATTGTTTTGACAAATTGTTAGAACGCGTAGGCATGTTTCTGAAAATTTCTTTTTTCGTTTCGCAGAAGCTGTCAAAGCAGCCGTTCAATCGCTTTATTTTCATCCCATTCATTCACATTGACTCACCTGAGTAAGATAACTTGAATTTCGAACAACCTGGTCAAACGTGATTTAAATTTAAGATGTTCAACTGAACTTTCTTGCTTCAAACGAGACATCAAGACAGAAGACCACACGTGAAATTAAGGTTTTCGGCACGAATTATGAGTTCAAACTCTCATTTAAGGTTGCTCCCATTGATATAGCATTGTTTCACATTAAGACCTAGCGTGATGAAACAGTGCTTCTTTCGTATTAGCGCAATAACAACAGTTTGTGAGACTACTCTGCTGCTCCTAAATCTAATAGACAGCAACACATACCGTGCAGGTGTTGGAACTTTTTGAAAATGTTTAATTTGTTAAATGTACAGTAAGTGTTGCACATTACTGGAACCAACCAGTCAAATAATCGAATTGCCTTGTCCTTTAAAGTTTGAGTCATAATTTTCTGGAGAAACATTTGTTACAGTCTTTAGCTACTCTTCTGTGGCAAACATGCATTTTGCCAAATTTTTGTAAGATGCGCTTATACAGTATAAGCTTGCTGATCTTTGACTTGTTGCGGCAATGATGCAGGAAATCTGCTTCAAATCAACTGCTGATTGCTGGAAAGTTTGCTGGTATTTTTCCACGTACAGAACACCTCCTAACACTAACCCTACAGGTGCACTTCGCAGACTTTTCCGCCAAAAAACTAAGTGTCAAGTAAAGCGCATGCTGAAAAGAACATGCAACAGTGAGGAACACCGCACACTACACTCACAAACGCGTGACATTGTCGAAGAAGTGGTCGTATGAATGGTCGGCATATCCCATGCGCTTGCTGACGCAGAGCTTAGCAATGATGTTTGCAGTGGCTCGAAGCATCGATTCCTGTTGGAGCAAAATATATACTTGAATGAAAGGGTCGCAATAACATTTTTCCTTTCTTGCAATATTCGCACGAATGGTTTGAAAACACAGAACGCAAATGAGCTCATTTGCAATTCTGCAGTGCATTTTTACAAAGGGATTCTCTGACACATTTTTCGCGTACTACTGTTGCAGAAAATCGTGACAAAGTGACATACTTTTATATTGACAGTATCTTTTCCTTTGCATTTTTCAGCCAGATGAGCGATAAGGCAGTCTGCTTCATCGTTGATCACATCTTCCATACATTTGCGTCCGAAACCAAAGCTGCAAAAATTACGAAGTATTTTAAGTCAAGTACTGTCTTCTTCCGAAAATGTTTTCTTGTCTAAAACCAGCATGTAGTCACTTTGAATATCACTGCTGTTAGAAGGCACGTTTAATGGCAAAGGTCAGGCAGCAGTGCACTTGCCCGCAGGTAACCGTGCGCGCAAAACAAAAAACTGTTCAAGGTAATTTCTATATGCTCAAGTGTTCTGTCAACGAACGTTCCTAGGAGCGATTAATGCCAGCAATCCGCAGGTCATAACTGCAGTTTCTTTTCAGTTCGTTTCATCTCTCTAATTCTTTCCTTTTTGAAATGCCACATACAACCACAAAAAATTGACAGAAATCCAGCAACGCTTATGGGCTGCAAAGCGCTGGTGCACTGCTTACCTCCGAAGTATTCTTAAAGAAAAGTGCTTGTGCGTTTTGAATCCTTCGTCGTAATCCTTAGATATAATACCGTTCCTGCCTCCAACTTGAAATAGCAGGTTGATAAATGGACGTCCCGAAAATTGGGCGCTTTGCTTTACAAACGCCTGGAAAAAAACAAGCACAATAAACAAACGTTTTTTCATAATGTTCAAATTATCCATTAGCAACCAAAATAACAGCATCTTTAGCTTGTTGTTGTGATACGTTTCCAGACGGCCACTAATTTTTCATGATCTTTAATTTCCATCAAACTACCTTTAGATTTTTGGAAAAAATATTTCCACACCATTACATTTTTGAGTTACTTTTTACAATTTCAACCATAATTAAGAAAAAGAAGCTGGCACGTGTGGCTTAATTTCATCTGAAAGCTGATTCAAAATTTTTCTTTGATGCACAAGTGACTCTACACCACTAAACTAATCTAAAACGTGACTGTTGGTAATAACTTCGTACTTATTTTTGTTATGGAAGAAAAGTACCTTTTATAAAAATGCACAGTCACGTCTTTTCCGGAAATTAACTTACAAAGCACGTTATTAATAGCGCCGCAGCAATCACTGTTGCAACAAATCCTAAGACGTCATCTCTGGCGAATAAAAATGTAGAAATCTAATAAAAGCCAACCTTTGCCGGAAAGAATGATTTTAATTTGGACTGATATGAGCAAGAGCTTTTACGTTTGATTTCGCGTAACCGTCGATATATTAACGACACAAAATGCTTTTACACCGATATTTGTAATCTCCTCTTAATCCGATGCGTTTTTGCTGTTCAACGAAGCTAACTCCACACCTGTTCGAATGGTCAACTTTACAAAGAAAAATTTAATCAATTAACAAAATTTTCTTTTCAATGCTGTTACAAGGCACAATTTCTTTCACGTAGGTTTATGCCACTGCAGCTGTGAGCAAGTAGCCTTTCCATTTTGAATACGTTTGCAGCGGATTACATAACACACAACATAATGTTGTTTTCACACAAAGCTATGATATTTTTCCGAAAGTATGTAGTTCTTTTGCTGTCGCTTCGAGTTAAGCTTTGTAAACAAAACAGGCCGCAAAGTTACCACTATGGGTCAGAGTAGTATGACTCATCGCATAACAGAAATTGCCTTGTCGTAATCGGTGACTTGCATTTGGCTCGAATGGCGTATTTACGTGCCACGGGTGAATTCATTTCGAAAAAACACAGCCTAGCACCTGGCTGCAAATTTGTAAGTAGACACGTCATAAATTGACTNAGTCTTAACTTTAAGAGGTTATAGGGCATTCGCGTTCATGCAGTTCACAGAGGAAACACGTCACGACACATGATTATAGTTTGACATTATAGCATTGAATGCTCGAAAAATATCACGGACTGTTTGTAAGAAACACCATAAAACGCAAATCATCAAATATTTAAGCACCTGATGAACAACTTCGAATTTGTTGAGCAGCACAATATCAGTGTTCATGATCCTCACAGACATCACAGGCCATCCTTTCTCCAAGCTCCATTTCTTGAACAACTTGCAAGGCTGCCGAGTGAGCATTGGCAGAATACCGAGAAACGGCACTCCAGTCTTTCCCGGAGGAAACTTTGGGTGTCGCTTCTTCCCCCACCAGAGCAGAACAAAAACAAAGAGAAAGGTCGCTACAAAGAAACTTACAAAAACGCTCATCTCTGTATTTCTCGACAATGAGGAAATTTGATTGCTACAGTTCCTGCCACATAAAATGCTAGGATGTAATTCTCGTCAGAATTCCTTTTTCAAGAACTGTATAGCAAGCAATTAAGTAATACGCATAAGGGTCAATACATTTGTAGCATTTTCTAGACAAGTTCACCTTTTTATACACCGCCCTGCGTTTAGTTCATATTCCAGATGCTTTGGTTTAAACGGTGTACATCGACGATAAATAGTCTCTCACTTTTGGGTTACAAAGTATCTTTAGCCTAATAACGGTAATTTGACTGAGTTCGAAAACAACGCTACACACTCCAGCCCATTAAAACGTGCACGATGCAATCATACTATATGGTGTTTCTCAGTCTAAATGTTCCTCTTGAAAAATACATCCGTCGACGCAACAGTACTTTAAATGAAATGAAACGCTTTGCACCCAGTGGTCTCGATTCTCTTTACCTGCGTCACAAACCCGCCTTCGATTTTGAGGGATTTCATAAATGGTTTGGACAATCACGGAAGATTAAAGCCAATTCACTGACCTTGATGCTGCTGTGGTTCAGTAGATCAAGAATGCATACAATTGCGACTAGCCACTGTTTAGGGATTATTCGCTGTCATATCTGGTCACTAACCAAAATGCTTTGATTCCACAGGCCCCCAATTAATATCACATAAGTTGCACCTGAGTGAAGGGTTTGAGATACAATTGTTTCGACATTTTTTAGGTGTAGCTGTTCAGGACAAGAAAATAATTTTTCAACTCCTCTCTTAATTTTTTCTATTTTTCCCGATTCTGCTTCGTATACGTTATCAACGTAAAAAGCAATTTCGATGATGAGTTACATCTTCATCTTGAGCAGCATATGCCTACCTTTTCAAGTTTCGCTTTCTACTTTCGACTTGATTTCTTGCAGGGGATCGATCTTTGTGTTATGAACAAGGGTTTTTCTAAGTGGTTGCTTATAATGCCCTTTCAATATTCATCATGAAAAACAAGCCTTGTAGACTTTTGTACAAGTTCCAGTAAGTATACGATATTTTATTAATAAAGTGACACTTAAACGTTTTATATGTTCTAGAGAAGATATCACAAACTTTCTTTCTTCATAAACACTATCTGAAAGTGGCTGGCAGAAAAAAGCTTAAACTTATCGGCAATACTCTCTTCCTGAGCTTAGATCTGACACGCCCGTTGGTTTAACAAGAGCCTCTACTTATACAAGTGGCAATGTAGTGTCCTGCCGGCTTGTACTACCTCTTTCAATTACGTACAATCTCAGCAGGTGCTCACCGGCTCTCTCACCCTGATTTCGCAAAGAATTGACTTTTGGTAATATGTAAGAAATTCTATTCACGCCATTTTCTTTTGATGTTTTACATTAAACACTGCTTGACGGGTACATGGTTACATGGTTTAAAACTTGTTTGTTGTAACATTGCTAAAACGAGTGTTCTATGATGTTTTATTATCTGCAATAAAAGTCAACACCGTCGGACCCAATTAATTTTCCGATTTATATTATGCGCAAAGAAAACCTGAAAACATTTTCAATATTTCCTGATTTTTTTCAAAGTGTTGAATCACGCATCAAATTTACTGCACGGCACACCTACCAGAGCAGCCTCTCCAAGCAATGAGCTAAAATTAGCCTTGTCATCGCCGAGCGGGCGAAAATTCCTTTTCACGCACAAGTCTAATGACCTGCTTTATATACAAGGCTGCAATTTTCCTTCCGTGACGAACGCTTGCTCACCACGTCACTTATCATGACCTTCATTGACCAGCTTCCTAAACGAAGGCGATGATCTTGTGAAGCTGACGCATCTGTCAAGCTGCGACAGACGTCGGATGCTCTCAGCAATTCAAAGCACGGAAATTGCGTTGAAGTCACGGTTGGGTAGTGCGGTGCTGACTCGTAGTTGTAGGTAACGCAGACGAAAGCAGCTCCCCTACTGCGCATTTTTGTACTAAGTACTGCCTGAAAATGTTTCTCAGTGCTTATAAGGTCACCAAAAACGCATTATTGATTATATTTATAGTCAGCCACGCGAACCGTCGAAAACACGTGACGACTGACGATTGGACCGTGAAGCGGTTTTTGGACCGGGTGTAGAGAAAAGATAGACGGCACCTCTCAACGCTCTGCAAAAGCATTTTCAGAGAGAGAATGGCACCTTGCATTAACATTCCGAGCGGTACCATACCCTTATAAATGATGCAAGCGGTGTCTTATTATCATACATTGTACACGGTAAGGATTAATTTATTTACATTACTCGTAAAATAAACCTCGCAAAATTGATTTTTGCAGATAGAATTAACCTCTGAATTTTTGTAATAGAAGTAATCAAAGTAGTTTGAAATGCTATCAATCACATTTTTCCTGAACAATTTATCACAGACTAGGTAAAAATTATTGGCGTTAGCGACAGTCAAAACTGAGTTTATTCATTTTATTATGTTTTGGCAAGACTGTCTATTTTCAAACACAAGTCCATGCGTTTATTTTATCAAAACCGGCAATCGTTCCAAACTCTTTTATGGTATATTCTCAACCACAGTGTCTTCCTTTTTACAAAATATCCTAAACCTTTGCAAACATCTGAACGACAGTTACACAGTGGATGTCAGTCATTTGCGCTTGATTGCAGCTCACCTTACAAGCTTTCGCGACATTTGATCTTTCATTGCAAAGACGTCCATAACAGCAATAAATGCAAATAGAGGAAAAGGAGAGTTTCAACTCCTGTCATGTTCTCCTTAAGCAGCAATGTATTTCACGTTCCTGCACTTGGTCATAACGAAAAGAAGCAGCAGCAGCACCGACAGTTGCTGCACGGCGAAGCTTGAAGCTTCCCGTTTCTCGCAGATTATATCTATTTTNGCGCTGACGTGTCTTNCAGCAACATGATCCTTCTGAGAAATCATACTTGAAGAGAGGATGAGCATAAAATGGAGGTGATTTCAAGCGATTGTTAAAACAAGTACTTGAAAGAACCTGGGCTGCAGGATATCATCTATTTCTCTCGAAAATGCGAAATATTGTTCACGCTGCTCCTTCGCGAAACATCTATTTTATACATCATCTTCCATACAAACAAAATTGAAACTAAATAGCTGAGTTGACAACAAGAAGTACAACAGATAAGCTAACTACGCTACCTGTTCCGACATATTTTGTTTTTTATACAGAGAGACAATATTTTTTTTCATTAAAACAATGGTGTGCAACAAAACGTTTCAGAACGAAGTAAAAAGTTAGAATTTGACAAAAACATTAATGTTTTTGTACTGCAATGTAGCATAAGCAAAATTACTCATACTATGTTGAACAGTGAACCTCTGTGCACCTTGTTTTATATCCAATTGACCACGATAACCAAAAGTCAAACAGATGAATATGTGCTGTCGGACAAAACTGTCTAACGGAATCCTTTCACAGCTGAGAATCAGACACTACGATCGTAGCAGAGTAACTCATTCACCTTCTAGGTAGGCATCATCGGCTCTCAGTGAAATACAATATTTGGGAAAAAGGGTATTTTTTACCTAATTCGTTTTGGAAGGTTTGCTTCAGCTATTAAATAATTTTTTGCAGACTCGTAATTGCTTAATTCATGTGTTTAAGTGATCGGCTGAAGGTATATAACAATTTAAACTGTAATGCTAAGTTATATCAACGCAGCAAGCAGCAAACTGGTGGGTCCCAAGTCCAACTATGAACATCGAAAATGAACACTGATTTTTTGAAAGACATTAAGTTTTTCTAAATCACCTTTTTAGAATCTTCCCCTTTTAAGCAAATATTGTTTTCCCTGAGGGGGTGATTTCCTGGTGCGTCACATGCATGTTTGTGGCTTTCTCAGCTTGATCAGGGAGAAATAGTTTATTTTGAAAATATACTAAAGGGGAATCACCGCAACCACAAAAGCCATGACCGCATCAAGACGCAAACTAGTCAGACGTCACCACAGTTGCCAAGAAAATTCAAAATCCTAAAAATTTTTACCAATAAAAAGATATAGAACAATGGTTATTATCCAAACAATGCCATGGTAAATTTTTCATGATTTTTAATTGCACCAAGCACGTGGTTGGCTGGTACTCAAGCGTAGCACATAACCCACGCAAAATCACTCGACAACTACAGCTGGCATTCTCATAGGATATAGTGCTTGCTTTGACAATCAAACATGCCTATTCAAATAGAGGTCGACGTTAAACGGCCGTTACGTTTCTCCAGACAATAAAAAGCTATTTTCACAGCCCTTGTTTGCTTTTGCACACGAAAACACCAACGCTGTTGTTTATTTGACTGGCTTTGACGTTGCAATGACGTCAGCAGAGTAAACGTCCGTTGTCGCTTTTGTGCATGCATCAGTGGCAGACAAGAGCGCACGTTCTTTTTCATTGCGCTGCGACGTCATTAAAGTGTTTTCGGCAGCTATAAACGACGGCTTCTGCGCACTCAGTCTTGACGAAACCGCAGATGAGAAGGCAGCTGTTCGCACAACCCATGAGAACGACAATGAGCTCCTCCAAAAGTTACAGAATGGCTTGCTTTAAGGATTTGTTAGCTGGGGCGTGACAAATGACGCCGTCGTACGACTCGCGAAAGATTTACGCCCTTTTCTGAATCAGTTTTTACTTAAGCTGAAGATGGCCCTAGAATTAATTTTCAGTAGCGGTTAGAAATAAATTCTAACGAGAAACCTCTGCAGAGCTAGGTTCATAAAAAGAAATGCTAGGGGGTATGGTTGCCTCAAACGTTTGGGCAGGACAACAACCAGAAACAAATTTTTGCAAAATCTTTCTGAGCCTAATAGGTCATCTTACTCAGTTTCCTGGAAAGGGACACCTACTGTATGCTTACCACTTTCTCTTGGCTTGACCGGATTTCTAACGTTTGATTTACCAACCAGTTGTTGACAGAATGCAATTGTGTTTAGTCGTATCACAATGTTTGATTCCACCAGGATGCATGGTGCAACACAGCTACAAGTGGCTATTTGTACAGTATAAGCTACAATCAATGTAGATAAGGTTCGCGTATAATGATTTTTCCGGATTGTTCGAAATATTTTTCGCTAGTTGAAACAATCACATTTTCTTAGTTTTGTTACGTAATTGCTGTTAAACACCATGCGTCAACTCACCTGGCCTTTTAAGGTTTTAATCAACATTTGCTGAGCCTTTACAGCAGTTCAGGCTAAAAATGCTGCACAGGACAAAGCAAATGAAACCATGTGTCTTTGCAAAATATTGTGCCAATAGAGCGTGCACAACTCAAGATAACTTGCTCTGCACATTTTGGTCAAAAAGTGGGTAAATGAAATATTTTAAAGGACGAAAATCTACAATAGCGACAAACGACGTTATGAAATGCAGTTAAAAAATCTGAAACTTGGTGCGTATTAATAATATACTGACAAGATTTGTTAACTCATGAAACCTTCAGCGTCGCAGCAAGTCCGCTGAGGGGCAAGTGCGGTTGTTATTACTCAATGATTAGTTTGTATGCAATTTTTGTGCAGTGATCGTTTTACGTTAGAACGCCTAAAATGTTTAATGGTTCACGGTGTCTACCCTCAACTCCGGCTCCCATGGCTGTAGAGCCAGAGGCCAAACAATGTTGAGTGGCTGGACCGGGAGCCAAAAACTTTTAGATGGTAGAGCCGAAGCCAGAGTCGGAGCCTAAAATGCGGGTGCCGGTTCCATAGCCTTAGTTTGTGCAGCACGCAAGCTGCACAAATAATGCAAAGTTTTAAGTTCTCAATGACCAAAAATGTTATAGACTTGGAGCTGGAGCCAGAGCCGGAGCCTGAAATTTGAGATCTGGCTCCATGGCCCTGGTTTCAACGGTGCACAGTGCCTTTCTTCGAGCATACTTCTTCTGAGGTCATTTCCTTTGAAAGACAAGCCGTGGCCTATTGGTAAGTGTCTGCGCGTCGGTATTGGTAGGTCTGGAGTTCGATTCTAAGTCAGTCTCACCTGAAGTCCAAGTGAATTAGTTATGTAATTTTCTTGCCTGGCACCCAGAGTACGGAGGAGCTACGGTTTCAAGTTCTTACGCCTTGTTTTGCGTTGTATTTTTGTCTCTATCCATTCTTGCAAACACTGTCCAGTGTAAAAAATTTGACTACAGTACCAATCATTTTTACGTACATACCTAACATACCAATAAAATCATCATCAGTTCCTCAAAGTTGGGAATGAAGTGAAATCTGATCAAAGTTTCTCCAGAAGAAGCACATTTAACTTAATTAGGAAAAATATATTTGAACAAGCCACCTTTCAAAGGGAAGACGACATTCAAAGAGAAGGCTTTCGCCAAGAAAGAAGCTTATTCAAACATGACAAACTATTTATGCTTGCTCTTTTTGCAAACATACCAATAGTTTCGAAGGTAAAATGAACAGCTACAGAGATACTGGCATAACGTCACAAAAGGACTTGGAGAAGTAGAGAGGTTTTGGGCATTGTGCCTCATTTTTCTTTGACCCCAGTCAGTTCCCCTCATGTCTCAGCCTGCCCCATTTGACCCCAGTCAGTTCCCCTCATGTCTCAG
>JGI24159J19872_10006564_pt1 | contig 15174 bp, 11 predicted proteins | sample Ectturendosymbi4_FD_19872 | JGI IMG/M metagenome (IMG submission 19872) | reverse complement strand
ACATACCAGGAGAACGGAGTGTATGAACTCAAAACGGGTTGCTAAAAATGAAACTCGACACCAGGATCGACTCTGTTATTGCTGTGGACGGAAGGGACGTTTTGCTAAAGAGTTTGTAGGAACAAAGAAGAAAAGCAACGCAAGTGTACAATATGATATTCAAGCCTTTCTTTGAAAAAGATGCATTTTCCAACCTTAAACTACAAGTTTGTCCTCCACGCTGCATAGAGTGTGCAACTGTACACGTCTACCGCATTTCTTGTGNAGGCCTACTAATACGAAGCAACGTGAAAGGAACTTACGGATTTTTTAAATATGGGCTAAACACACAAAGCAACCAAAATGAACAAAATTAAGAAACGTGCTTGCTTTGTAGTAACATGGCAAGAGCTTTCTTTCATTTTGTTGGGTTTTTCTTTTTTCAAAAGGTCCATTCCTCAAAAGACATTCTTCAGACTAGCAGGAGTGCAACGTCTTGCACGGCACACCTTTTTAAAAAAAACTGTGCAGCAGATCAAATATTGTCTTTGTCTTGGCGGATGACCACTGTCGGAACAACGTCGAATCATAGAATTGATCGTGTCACATGAGCGCCCGGAAACANCAACTAGTCGTCTTCGTGCGTGTAAACAGGTCATCGTGTGCAGTGGCGTAACTAGAGGTTTGAGCCAGGGGGGGNAAAACTTAACTGAAATTGGTTCCAAAAAACGCATATACGTTATTCCACAAAAAGAGAAAATATTTGTCCGGTGATGTAATGAGCTTCGATTGGGTAAATGATTTTAAAATAGAATTTCACGTTTTCATGTAATATATCCTATCTAAAATTGATAACCACCAATGACTTGTGACTGGGTAAGGTAGGCTTATGATTTCTTGTAAGACCCACCGCACCCAGGGGCGTAACGAGGATAGATGGCGCCCGGGGCTCGAATCATGTTTGACGCCCCCGTGTTTGAACCTGATGTCTTTCGGAAGTAAATCTACTGTATCGAAGAAAATATTTGTGGCATTGTGGGGACTTTTTTGCGTCCTCCCACAGTGATTCGACGCCCGGGAACTTGTTCCCCCATCGTAATGCCACACCCTACACCTGAAGTTAGGTAATTAACTCCTAAATTAATTCCACTTTTCTTCTAAGCACTAAATTCTTAACTTAATAATGGGGTATGCGGGTAGATTCTGGGCACTGCTTGAGTAAACAACAAAACAAATGTAGTAAGTCCAAAAAGGAATTTTTTCAGCAATTCATTGATCTCTCCCATCTGTGATAAAACCACATTAATTTAGCAACTACTACGCAAATAATGGCATAATGCCAAACAATTTTATCTAAATATGGAGCTGCACACCAAACAATTACAAATAGGTATGAATAGTGCCGTAGCAGCCCAACTCCGGCCCCCCAAACTGCTTACAAGTGCCCTCCTAATGGTGATTTCTCAAAAAAGATGTCTAAAGCGTTGCTGTATTAGCGTTATTAATCGTCATGATTTAGTTGTCGCTGTACTTTATCCAGCGCATGGCTACTCAACTGGCGGACCGTAGTCATACAGTCATACAGCAAAACAAAAGAAATCACTGCATAGTGGCACAGTAGAACCCATGAAAAGTATTACACAACAATAAACCATGAAAATATCATAAACAATGTCACATTATAGTAGTATATCAAACGGCTTCGAGCGAGTCTTTTGGCATGCAAAAGTCTATATGACATCATCCAAACCTAGAGAGCGCACACATGAAGCTTCCACTGACAACATGGCTAATGAGGACTGTCTGCTGTCTGTCATATGCGACCTGTTGAAGGTTTTGATCATCTTCTGTTTGCTGACACTCCTTTCATCGCTGGCAGAAATATCGGGGCAGTTTAGCATAATTCAAAACGCAATAAATACGTCAGGATAAATTTCATCCAGACGTGTCTTGAGAATAGAGCTTAACAGAAGGAACTGGGTCTTAGTCATTGTCATTTAATTAACGACAATTATTTAGAGATGTTGTATTGAAATGCAAATGCTAACAAAAAGTTGTTGGAAGTCAGAATCAAGCCTAACGCTCAGTTATGAAAGCGCTGTTTAGTGTTACCGAAGTAATAAACCTGAGGCCGATCAAAGAAATGCGTCGCGATGAACGTTTTCTTTCTTTAGCGCTTAAGTGAGTTTTGCTTGACAAGCAATGCGCATCGTGCTTTTAACTGACCGAAATACGCATGCATAAACTTTTCTGTTGTCTAAACTTGTTAATCTCCTGGTGCATGGCACATGTTCACATTACTGTATTATAGACTATAAATGTTGACAAATATAGACCAAGGGGGGCTACGTGAACGCAACATGGTTAACATCCATAATCCACTAACGGCACTACTCTGTTGGGACAAGCTTAGTAGTGATTTCTGAAAAAGCTCTTCCAGTTACACTATTCTCCATCTTGCTGTCTGAACAGCAGGCTGCGCAAATGTATAACTTTGGTCGTAAGCACTACTGGTGTCTTGCTTCTATGTAGTACAAAATACGAGAAGACCACCTGCACCAGCCATAATGCATTTTTTCACAACAATAACTACACAAAATATGTTGATCAAGTGGAAGTCTGACTTTCGGACTTATACAATTAGACATAGGCTAACGCAGTGGTCTTCAACGGGGGCGAAATCGCCCCAGTGGGGCGATTTAATGTATTAAGGGGGCGATTTTAGTTTCCAGGGGTCGATTTCTGCAGATTAGAGTATACTGAAATTCTAAATTGATTCCAAAAATAAAAACTACATCTTCCGCTTTGGAACTTAATCATTTGATGCACTTTCGACTCCGTGGTTCCTAACAAACATTATAAAACACAAGATATAGGACTGGTGATGTAAAAATCAAACTAACATTGTCTTGTGTAACACCTTGCTGCACATTACCCAAAGCCACAGAGAGTGTTACTGGCTGGCAGCCACGAACTGCCGTCATGACGAATTTCTAGATATTAAAACAAACACAATAATGAAGAAACTATTACAATAAGTGGTTGCTAGTTTGTTGACCCAGCCATTGCATGAGCAGCGTCAACTAAAGGACATCAAACAATAACATTTGCAAGCATCTATGCATATCAGCACGCACAGCGGCCTGTGAGTGTGGCGCAGAAGAACAAACCGTCGACCATGTTGTCCTCCAATGTCCTATCCATCGACCCTCCACGGACTGCATGGCCTGACGGTCCTGGACGATGAGACAATTGAATGGCTGTTCAACACCTGCCCCGAGATCTAGTGCGGCCAAGCAGTGGTTTCAACAACTCGCTCAAACGAAAGAAGCACGCACAGGATTTTGGATGTTTCTCGTATACGGTAGTATGCATTAGTTCATTTTATGTTACTTATATTGGTTGAAAGCGATCAATACTGATATACCTATCCGAAGATTCCTAGTCGGGCGAACAGCATTTTTGAAAGACGAAAACTTCAGTTTCTTTAAAGATACTAAAAATGGTCCAAGAATCATAAAATTGATCCACTTAATCATCGCAACGACAGGGAATATTAATCAAAAGTTGCCATTAAGTTCAGCCTAATTATTTTTCGCCATGAACTGTCACAAATCCCTCCAACCGTAGTTATCATCTGAAAAATTGCCTTGAACCAAGACTTCATATGATCTTCGACAGAGCATTGCCAAACCATTGTTTCATAGGCAAACACGTCATAGTCAGTTATTAAGTGTTTTATAACTTTGGTTTATACTTTGGTTGGTAACTTGAGTGGTAAAACAATGGAACTAAGTGTATTCTATTGAAACAATGCGTAGAAAATAACTGTTGCAAGACGATTTACGTAGCAGTTAAAGACTAGTGAAATTAATTACAGTTAGCCATTAGTTGCAAAACGTGCTTATCGTGTTTTTCAGTCAGTTCGAGTGTTTTATTGTGCTTGTGGATATAACTGCACTGTGTGCATCTGACTAATGACAGAGTATACCTGTACAGTTGGCTAGGAAAGAGAAAACTTACACTAGCGAGTAAGTCCTACTAACCCCACCTTGACTAAACTAAGAATTTCAAAAAATCGTTTTCGCCACCTGCAGTTTGAGGCTTGGTAAGAAGTCATTCTGTTGTGGAGATCACACCAAAAGTTGGATTGCTTAGAAAGTGACGTGGTGATGTGCCTTTTTGCCAGTTAACTAACAAAAGTGATGCGATTCCACATCAGGAAATTTTAATCGACTTCCAAAGCGATGATGGAGCCCAGGCCCGTAGCCACTGGGAGCATTCCAGGGCAGTGCCCCCAAATTTTTTTGTGCCCTCCAAATTTTGTTGTTCCCGGAAAGATTTATTTTAAATATATAATAAAAACAAAAATCTTGCCCCCTTAAAAATATATATTGCTCCCCCAAGCCTTGAAACCTGGCTACTGATGAAGCCTGTGCCATGTTTTATTAACACCGGATGGTCAGACTTTTGGATCAAGCGCAGCGAGCGTTTTCCGGAAGTTTGGGGAAAAGTTAAGTTATTATTATTACTGAAATTTCCCACGACGTATTTTCCTGAGCAAGGTTTCAGCCAAGGATTGCACACGCGTAAGAAATACCGAAATCGTCTTGATATGAACAAGACCGAGGGAAACGCCATACAGCTTAGGCTGACCAACTTGCAACCTGCTTTTAAAAACACTTACAGATAAAAAGCCAGGGCCAAGGTTTGCAGTAGTTTGAACCAACTGTTTTTTGGAAATTAATAACATTTTTTCTGCAAACGCAATTGCATTCGTTTTGTTTGTTTGTTTTTTTGTATTGACCAGTAGATTGATTGCCAGTTATTTTCAAAATACAGTTATATTTTGGACAACACTAAAATCATGAGAGGGGGGCGATTTCATAAAAAAGTTCCTGTAGGGGGGCGATTGAACAAAAAAGGTCGAAGACCACTGAGCTAACGTCACGTTCAACCCTCCAAGCAATGAATGGTGACGTTTTACGCTCAAGCCTCAAATATGTTTATTACCACACAAACGTACCAGAAATGATCAGGCGATGTTATTCTAGGTAACAGCGGCAAGTACTGCTCTGTCTATTGTTGCGATCGGAAATCCCGAGTGGCAATTGCGCAAAGCTTCACACTGTGGCAGCAAGCAACAATAGAGATCATGCGTCGCAATCTCTCTTACTGCATTATTGCTTGTTCGCGCCACATATATATATTTTTGTTCTTCGCGCACATCCCGTTCGTGGTGAATCACACAATCAACGCAACTCCACCGGAGAGGTTGCAACACTATAAATTACTACAGGAAAAACAGAACATGGAATGATAAAAGCTACACTGATTTGTAGTGTTTGACATTTCAATATGGAGGTTGAAAATTTGTTCGGGCGGCTAAACCCACAAAAGCAACGGGACTGAATTTTGGGCCCTTGTGTCGCTGATATTTGTCTTGGCAAAATTGGTTATGCGATCAACTGGATTCGTCTCACACCCGAAATTACAGGAAAACACTCCCAGAAATATTTGAAAAACGCTGAAAACAAAAACCTACTAAAAATAAAAAAATAGTAAATACCGAAATACAAGCCAACAAGGGGCCCATTTTTACATTTAGCCTGCCAAGGGGGGGCGGCGTGCACCCCTGACCCCGTCATTTACGCCACTGGTTATACCCTAAGGGTTGTTGCTGTAGTGCTCTGATATTATTCACGGGTTCAAGGCAAAAATAAAATTGTTGTTGTTGTTGTTGTCACCCGCCACATTGAGTTGATGATGACGGAAAAGGCATTGTATATTCCCACAAGAAAATGTGCACATTTCATTTGTTGGGCTCAATCAGATCGAGATAAACAGCGTGAAAAATTGTTGCGAGCCACCAGATGTTTGCTGATGATATATCTGTGTTTGAACCTCGCATCAGTAGCCTTCAACACCTTCTGCAAAGTTGTTGTGACTACACTGCTGAACATGAAATTGTCTTTAATTGTAAAGAGAGAGTCGGCGTAATTTTCCCTCTAAAAATATAAACAGTGTGCTACACCACTTGTCTACCTGAATCGCGTAGATGTAAAGATTTCTGAACAAATTGAATGCCTTCGTGTATTACTTCATGCCTCACTGAAGGATGACAATGGCATGCGGAGACAAGTGAAAACCCTTTATTGTGCTACCAATACACTTAACGGCACCTTTACTCAATGCTCAGTCTACTGCAGTTAAGCCCTGATCAGGAATCCTTAATAACGCCATGTGAGTCAGGAAAAGGAGGGTGTAATGCCACCCAAAAAAATTGACTACGTTTTCCTGCGACACGTGACATCCGTCACTTCCAGACCAAACTATTTTTGACTTCCCGACGTCCATTTTTAATCACTTTCACACCAAAATCGTATCTGCGCAGCGAAATATACATAGCATACAAATTTCATGCATTGTACCCCCAAAAAGGAGATTTTCAGAGGGGAATCTGTTTGTGTCTAGAAAACGTCATGTGCGTTTTAGAATCCGTGCGTTTAGAATTGTTGACAGCCAAACGTCATTCACGTTATGTTAAAGAGTCGGAAATTTTGGAAAGGTTGTAGTCGGAAAATTTAGGAAGGTAGGAGTCGGATTATGGAGTCGGACATTTTATCTCCGATTCCGCAATCCTGATTGCTGGTGTGTTGTCTCAGTGCTTGTTAGACGTCATTATTGACTGCGTCTACCACCTACCTCCTTCCTTGCGATATGTTATGTCAAGCATTTGTTTATCCTTGCATTCTTGAAATATTCTCTGTGATGTTGGCCATGTATCAGAGAATAACAAAAAAATAAATGAAAAAAATTAAAAAAGCTTAACCCAAAGTAATTGTGCTGGTGCGTTACCCACATAGATATGCTTTTGGGATAAAACACCTTAAAAAAAGAACGAAGAAAAACTCATCAACAAAAGCTCGAAGCAAACGAATCTATGCTCTAAAAACACGCAGCAGCTATAGACCTGTCTATGCCGTCGATGGGGCTTCCCCTTCCTCCCACGCCACACCAACATCCATACTTGCTGTACTTTCCGGCTGTTGCCAAGGAGTTGAAGAAACCGGTGTCCTTTCCTTGATAGCAGTTGATTTGAAACGGTATGTTGGCAAACACTGAGCCTGTAGTTGTTTCGCCAAACAGTGCCTCACTGAGAGATCTTGTCTCCCGTTTGAGATCATTTGTTTCTCTCCTGGCCTGAAGCGGGAAAATTATCATTAACCGCACGGAGTTGAAAATTCTTCAGACCACCGAACTTATTTTTGGCCACTTGTTTTAGATATCATGAAAAAACACAAAAAAACAGTGAACATACGAAATTGAAAATAAACTATACTGTAGTTCCATTTTTTAAATTGCTATTCATTTTCACAACAAAATCTAGTTTTAAAGCAGCCATTCCACCGATTGTTTTGGTGTTTTACTTTCACATTCATTTATGAAACAAGTGCATTGAAACTCGATGTGTATAATTAATTTCGCTAACTTGTGCTGAGCATACATTATATTGTTGTTGTGTCTTGATCCAGCTCGTCATAAACGATTTTGTAGGAACCAGTTTTTGTTGAAAGTGGATTAGTTTTTCGAGGTTTGTAACAAAAGATGTACATGTTTTTTGCTGTTTTCAATGAATTGTGGACACCAATATTGGCTTTATTCGTTAATACCACGTGTTCCACGTGGTTCGTTGTCAACGCAGCAACAAACCAAAAAGTTTGTTAGTTACGTCATAATAAAGACAGCGAAGTTTATCATTTTCGTCACAATAGAACCAGTGAAGTTTATCAGTTACGCCATAATAGAAACAGTGGACTGATTTTAAGCTCTCTAGTAAGGATCAAGAATTGTGCCGATCGTCATGGGTTCATANATTTATGATTTGGTGAAAAACGCAGCAAGATGGTTGAAATCAAATTGTATGTGCAGACTGATTTCAGCTAAATTTTACTTTAAAAAAATGTCAAGCTTTTTTGCAATTTGCTCCAGAGACACCTGGGAAATAGCGAAAGCGAATACGCGCTCGGAAAGGTTTAAATGCTTTTGAATTTGCTGCGTTCGATTTAGATTCTTTGGTTGGTTGGGTAATGGGGCGGATTAAGTAATCGTCGATCTCATAACCAAATCAAAATAAAACGCTTGAAACAAGCTCCATTTTATCTTTTTGGTGCTGCTAATGTACCGCAGCTGAGCGTATGATTTCAATCAAGCAGCAAGGATGACTACCTCAATATTGATTCAAGCAAAACAAAGAGCGCTTTCAAACAATTACAGTAACAGCTTTTGTTTGAGGTTATCAAAACTTACCTTCTGAAAAATTTCGTTCCTGAAACTGTTTCTATTTTCCTGAGGTAATGACACAACTCCCCCTAAAGCAAATCCAGCGAATATAAACAGAAAGATTTGACTGGCCATTTCGCTAAATATTTCTGAAACCTTGACATTTTCACAAAACAAATGAATGAATTCGTGTTGCGACTATTTCTTTGAAGTCAATCTCCCAGAAAAATGCCCTGAGCAAAGAAACGACCTACTACGATGCATCATTTCGAGTTGAAAACGGTTTGTCGTTTACTTTCCCTCTGGAACCTTAAAATATTTTGATAACCATTGTTTTCCATTTGCATTTTGCGATTCAAGCAAATTTATATGTGATCTCTTCTCTTTAAAATATAATTCAGTTTCAATGGTAACAATTGTCGGTGCTAGTATAGCGTGAGGTCTACCACACTACAGATTTAGGTAGATCTCAAGTTGCACCTGGGTGGGCGACATATGGCGCTAGACCTCACGCTAGCAGCATCCGCTTGTCTTTCCTAGTTCTCAGCACACCAACATGAAACTGAGGGACCAGTCAAATCATCATCTGAGTAGAAGTCTCGCAATGGCTTTAAATTTTTATGCAGCCTGTTCTTCTGAAAATTCTCATCTAAAGTAGATTGGTTTGACGATAGCGCTGCAGATGACTCACAGCGGTGACCGCAACGCGTACCACGCAATGATCGCCGCTTGTTCGAGTGCTCAGCAAAGGCTGTTGCGCTGTGTGCGTTGCCATGGAGATGCCAATAAACAATTTGTTTCCCGGCGTTTCATGAATCGGCGAGAAGCAAATGCGTAATCTTTCGAAACAATCAGCTTTAGTGTTTATGATTCATCAATCTAGTGCAAGAATTTCAAAACCCAAACAAAACTGAACTGAGCTTTAGAAAGAATCTCTGCAACAGATTAACGGATGAAAAGCATGAGGTTTTTTCCATAAGGTATTTTATTCGCGCCATGCATTGGGAGCAATAAAGTCAACAATTCCATCAATTCTGAGAATCGCAACGTAACATTTTGATGATTTCAGGTGTCGGTGCCATGTGCGGTGAAAAACGAATTAGTTTTGTCAGAGCGAAAATTGCGAACTTAGCAAGACTACTGCTGCTGTTAAACAAGAAAAACATGCAGCAAATTAAACACAAGTTAATAACAAAGGACAGTTTTATTTTTATAACACAAAATTGTTGTCGACGATGACGTTCATCGACTGCAAACCAGTCAAGTTTTCTGAAAGTTATGGTTTTAATCTGCAGTCCACGCCACGCGCATGCGCACTGCATGTCATTTTATACTTTTTCTTTGTGTTGATTCAATGTTTCGATTCAATTACATCAAAGAGTTGTTGTTTTTCAAACGTATGGAAATATTTCCGCGCCACTCGGTGGATGGATCAAAGCACATTAAGTACTTTGCAAAACTTCTTAAAGCGGTTGTCTTCTGCACCCAACCATTTTAATAAATGATTTTACAAGGCAAGGTATGTCCACGTATCAAACAAAGTTTATGGAATTTAACATCCACGAATTTAAGACATTCAATTTAGGCTGCTGTTAATAAAATGCCTGATATTAAATATAGATGCTTGATTTAGTTATCTCTGTTTGTTTAGCATTTGTGGTTGAGTTGGCGGCTCCTCGTAACTTTTCGCGGTGCAATTTTTGCCGCAGTTTGACGTAGAAGTTGCCGCCCACGTGTTTTGCAGCTTCGTCCATCCATTTATTGAATCGCTCAAAAACTCTCGCTATAAATAGATGGTTTTCAAGCACCTGAGGTCATTTCATCCACTCCATTCGCTTTTACGTTGTTCGTGATTAAACATGGATCATACTCTTGTGTAAGGATTGCTTATAACGCAGCATAATGGGGAAGTGTAGATTAATGTATTTGTGGACGCTTTTATGATCTGTTAACACCTTCAAGGGTCATTTTTTCCTTATAGGTGGAACTGTTGAATGGAGGATATTTCTTCTTGTTTTTCTCAACTTTTTTAGTGTGTCAGGCCAACTTTTTAGAGGAGCTTATATAAAACAAAACACATTTTCCACGTATTTCCTGCTGTACAGAAAGTGAGGGTCACTCTCATTGAATCTCACCGCAACCGCTTTTATCCGCGCAGGACCATTGCAATTGCAATTGCCTGCCCGAGTGGTTGCCACGATAGCTAGTACTTATTTTTTGTTATTTGGGTTTTCACGAATGCATGCAAACCAAATTGAAGAGAAAATAAAAAAGTTGTAACCTAGTTTAACACGCAGTTTCCTTTAAACCAACTCTGTTAAAAACACATTCTTCTTACGGGTATACCTACAGCAGCACGGTTAAATCCAATATTTTCAATTTATCATTAGAATTTATGTCAACGATAATCAAAAATCTCTAAATTTTCCATGAAAATGTTTTGGGTTACTCAAGCTTCCTGAGCACATTAGCAAATGAGTTTTCAAATCGACGTGTTCAGTCCGGGTGAAAGCTTCAATTTCTTGGATTCCCCATGTTGTGCACAATTTACGAGTTCTTGCTTCTTGACTTTTAGCCGACAAGCAAGACTGGATTATTTCGTCAATAGGTTAAAATCCACGAACAAAACATTCGAGCGGAATCCGCACCCGACTCTTTCGGGCTTGTTTTGGAATTACACGAACAATGCGACCCATGGTTGATTGAAGTTTATTTCTAGACTGTTTGATTGCATAAATGACGCAAAGCGAATGCTTCCCGTTGAAAAGCTCCAACGCCTCAGCTGCAAAATGTCTGGCTTAACCAAAACTCCATGAACCGGACTTTCCGCTAAGACCGCCTGTTACATTTATTTCCTCTCCAGCCCACGCATTCAAGGATTGCCGACCTTCTTTCACCGCCTGTGGGCAACACTAACTATCTCGTGCGTGCTTCGAGTGATTTTGTCAGCACGATGCGACCTTTGGTTAAAACAGTTTCCCAAACAATGCTCCACGGTGCATCAGCGTGCCTCGAAAGTGGCTGGAGTGTGTCGCGAAAGTTTGATACTTCGACAAAAAGCTTATGAAGTGTTTGGTCCATGCTGCATTGCTTTACATTTAAACTTTTAATCTTGAGGTAATTGTTTTACTATGATGCTCACGCACTGTTCAGAAACAATGAAACGTAAAATGCTTGAAAGGACGTATGTGACATCACAGTTGTCTGAATGCGTAAAGTGTCCATTAAATTTCTGTATGCTACATTCCGATAGATTCCGTTTCAAAATTCGTGAAACGTAGGTTTTCGCTGTCATAATCTAGGTGTGTCACGGCCAAAGCCAGAATTTATTAGTGTGTAGCGTGATGAAAAAAAGTTTTATGTAGTACCTTTGCCCACCAACAACCTTCGAACTTAAATTTAGAAATAGCAAAGCCAAGATTAGTGGAGCATGAAGAACTTCACAACTGCACTAATTGAATTATAAGTGATATCTGCGCAGGGCTAGATATACGCATCAAAACAACGTGTTTAACGTCGAGTTAAATATTCTAAACAGACTTTTGGACCAGCACCGATGAGCTGACCGGCATCACCTGTGTTAGTGAACCTGGTAATGTAATACATTGAACAGAAGACAATGACAGAATTCCAACATCCTCCAAGCGTCTGGAAACTTATGTGGATGACGCGTTTGTGATCATGAAACAAGTTGTATTTGGATTACTTTTGTGTTACTTTGAACTAAGTTGAAGCATCAGTTCGGTTTACACCAGAGGTTGAGGTCGATGAAGCATTGAATTTCCTGAATGTCAACGTTACTCGGAAATTCGCCGTTTTAAAAAAAACAACCGATTCTGACAGATTCCGAAGTTTTTGTTCCAATCATCTGGTGCAACACAAACGAAAAGTGGTGAAGACTCTGTTAGGTGAAAACATTATCGTCTGATGAAGACAGTCGGAAAAATAACAGCGCATCTTATTAGGTCTTACGAACTTCGGCTTCCCCGCATGTTTTTTTATTACATGTTAAGAAAAAAGTATTATTATTACTCCTCACATCAAGGGGCAGCTGTTTCTTTCATACTATTACGAATGCACTGAAAAGTTGAAGAGATGCCAGAAGCACAGGAAAGAATTTTGTTCGGGAGGGACCAGTTAGTGATGTCGTCAGTCACTGGCGTCTTTCAAACAGTTGAAAATTGATACAAAACACCAGTAAAAATCTTGGCAAGTTTCTTTCGGGGGAAGCATTCAGAGATACCTCTTAAACTGTAAAATCAAAATTTTGTTAAAACCAACCAGGACAATAGTGGAATGCAAGCACCAAAGACCCATTTAGTCGTTTATCGCGTGGGTGGTTTTGTACAGCGTTCCATGTGGCTATTTCAACCAAATGTATACCGGTAAAACGAAGAGGTCTTTTAATCAACGTACAAACACGTAAGTTACATATTAAGAACTGCCACCATACAAAACGCTCTTTAGTAAAACATTCTTTTGAAGTGGGACACAGAATGAACTGGTCAATGATAGAAATTGCCGCTCTTGAGACTAAGTTTCGTAAGAAACGTTTCGCTGAATCGTTTTTTATAAACACGTCACCTAGTGCGCGTAATCAGAAATCCTCAGACATTTTTCCGAACGTTATAAAACAACGTTTGGTTGCAAGAAGCTTTATGATTTAGTCGATGTTTTATAATGCTTTTCACTACATCGTTTTAGCTGGTGTGGACCAATACGTTCGCCGTGGTTGGATTTTTCGCGTAGCGCGTGCGTTGACTGTCGTCCTTTGTATCGTGGTTTGTCGGCAGTCGCATTCCTTACCTTTTCATCGTTTTTGTCTCTACACTTCACTGCACCTTCTATCCGCCTATACATTTAGGAACTTTGCCTGTTCACAGGTCATCTGCTTTGATGATGAAGGTTCTCCTGTCAACCAAGTTGAAATGTCTGCGTTGTTTTTAAAAATCAACAGCAAAAGTTATCTTTACCGAGAACAGAGGTCAACAAAGTACGGCCCGAGGGCCAGGTCCGGTTCGCGAAGGCAGTTTTTTCGGCTCATTGCTGCATTGTGATTTAAGGTGAGCTAAACTACAGTCCTATGGAAAAGCATGAACCACCCAAAAGTCGCTTGAAAGTTCGTTTATGTTTTATATCCAAGGGTATACACCTGTTGTGTTTCATTTACAAGCGAATAGATAAGCGAACAGTTAGCTGCTCATTTAGCAAACATCTACCTATTTTATTGTTCTAGCAACCACAAACCAAAATATTTTCAGGAACACTCGAGCAGTCAGCTGAAAGAGTGAATCAAAACAGCGACAACTCAATGAAAACGATCAAATCAACTCACAAAGTACAATAGTGTGAGAGATGTGTGGACAGCATTCTTTGCAACAATCTGAATTAACATTTGAACCTTTTTAAGCTGAATTAAATTTCGAACCAGATTTAACCTTTGCATGATGAAAACACAAAATAGCAAACGTGTTTAGCAGTTTACTCTTCATGAAGCTAACTGATTTTTGCGACTCGCTTTCGAAAAAAACTTACGGTTGGGTAAATGTTGTATTTGGTCCACATAAAATCAGTAATGTTCTATTGGTGCTTATGCTTTCTCATTTTGTGTTCTCTGTGATGAAGATGCAGTAAAAAATTACCGTATGCTATATGGTTAGAAAAGCAATGGATTTTGAATTGCCACTACATGCATGATGTGTGTGTAGTTTTGCTTCTTTAAAATAATGAAAGTTATATTTTTATTTATTGTTGTGGTGGTGAAACTATATTGATTGAATGGCTGGGTTACATTATTTTATACAGAAGGGACATTCTATTTACAAATTTCACCTCAGAATGCAAGCAACAGAAAACAACTAAAAGAGACGTTTCATTTTGCATGGGCTGCGCTTGTTAGTGAATCTTGAAAACTTTTCTCAACTTATAGAGTATTTCTTAACAGAACACTCACATTCTGCCAATATCTCGAGTCACTTCGCCTTCCGCATGTCTGAGGTGGGTTGCTGGAGATTGATGGGACGCTGTAGCAGCAGCGTTGCGAGCATCAGCAGGCTCTGTACACTTCAGATCAAGTACTTTGCTACCGCTTGTTGTGACGGTAGAGTACTTCGCTACCGCTTAGTGTCGCAGTGCTCACACCTGCCCTTAATCCATCAACACCCACTGCGAGTTGTAACTGGATGCCTCCATCGTACATCACTGAACAATCTGCCTGTCCTGACATGCTGAGCTTGATTGAGACATCCTTTCTGTCTTCTGCACAGAAACTCATGATCCCATCGACTGGAGCGCTGCGCACGGGGTAGACTAAACCCGAAACACGGAAGGAAATACCAGATTCCGTGGTTTCATTTCTGATGTCAGGACCAAAGCTGTTCGAATGACCATCTCAAGACCGGCATGAATCAGGTTTTAAACGTCTTCGTACTTGAAAATACTTAAAAAGTCAGGTAACGGAGGGTCCAATGCCACCCCCATTTTCTTAATGTGGTCCTGGGACACGTGATGACATATACCGAGGATGTTTTATTCCCAGGCATTAACTAACTACAAAACTGCCGACACATTCAGCATGGCAACACAGTGTAGAATGACGAAAATCGAAAACACGTCACCAGTCAATACATCGCGCATCATAGGCCACAATCACCAATTATCAGAAACAGCGCAAGATAACACAAATAATCAAGCGTATCTTACCAATGGCACAAAAGAACAATCAAGCAATTGAAATGCATCTTACAAAATTATTACATTCTCCACACCTCAAAAATTTACGCGCATTCGGGCTCAGTTCGTCGCACATTACTGCAGAGCCGGATTAAAGGGTAGGGGGGCCCGGGGCAATTTTTACTGGAGGGCCCCTATGACGTAATTCGTGACGTCATTGTTTATAAAAGATATGTTTTC
>JGI24159J19872_10006553_pt1 | contig 15183 bp, 9 predicted proteins | sample Ectturendosymbi4_FD_19872 | JGI IMG/M metagenome (IMG submission 19872) | reverse complement strand
GAAAAACTCAAGTTTCCACTAGTTTGCACACTGTGGTGCCAGTTCGGGTGGTCTGGATTACTGCACTTAGCTGCAGACGAGTAGAGGTGTTCGAAACCGAAATTTGACCGAAACGGTTTTTTCGTAATTTTCATTTCGGTTGATTTTTTAGACATTGTGTTTTCGTTTCGGTTGGTTTCAAAGTCAATAATGATAAACCTTGTTATTATATCGTAAAAATTGAATTGACTTTTCTCAAGAAACGTCATTTTGTTACAGTTTTTCGTAAAGGTTGCTCCTTAAATTTGCTATAATCATTTTCATTTAAGCTTGAACTTTTGCATTGAAGTTATGAAATCAGTTGGAAGTTGTCATTACTTGTAACCAGGGTGTTGTACAGTGATTACATTGGTCCGGCCCGCTTGAGATTAAATTTGCCTGAAGTGGCCCCTGAACTGAAACGAGTTTGACACCCCTGCCGTAAGCTATAGCAATTGGAAACTGGAACATCCCTTCGCTCAGAAGGAATGAACACGATTTAGTCGAGGAAGCCAAGCGATATTCACTGGATGTTGTTGCTAACTCTTCGACTAAGCGTCGTGGTTCTAACATTGTTGAGATGGACAATGAGTGGAAACTTTTCTACTGCGTTGAGCCAGCAAAGTTTACCTTCTAGGCTGGAGTGGGTATACTTGTAAGCCGGCAAACTGCGTTGGTGAATGGAATCCACCAGGAGGAAGGGTGTGACTGTGCATGTTGAAGTTTTAAGTTGTTGGACAAGACCCAACTTCAAGTGCACTGTACCTGGGATTCGTGGAAGAAAATGACGATGCCCTGCGAAGGGTTCAAACCAACGAATCCAGGATCCTTTTGGGAGACTTCAATTCACAAGTTTGGAACGATACCCGCGTGCGGGAAGGGTGTGATCAGCCGACATGGCGATGTTGACGGTAATGATAACGGAAGACACCTGCTGCAACTGAGTGGAAACAACGCACTACGCATCATGAATTGTTTCTTCTAGGACAGAGGTTTGTACAAGCGCACCTGGTGCAGATATTCGTCGGGTCAACGGTCACTCATTTATTTCTGCATAATTTCAGCTGAGTTGCTCCCTTCAGTGTTGGACGTTCGTGTCGAAGGCGTGCAGAACTGTCCGCTGATCACCACCGGCTGGACTGCAACTTACATCTGTAAAAACTGCCAGGGCCTACACAAACATGCTGGACCAGAAGATCCTACCAACTAAAGTGCAAGACCCTGGCAGACAAAGATTTAAGAAAGACCGTTTTGCAGACAGCGTATCGTCCTTTTTCCGAGAAATCCGGAATGCACAGCGGAGGTTGAGGTGGACTGGCGGCTGTAGTTTCATCTGTTGTTGGTCAGGTACCCCGACGGAAGCGATTCGGTGTGGCGAATTACAACAAAAAAAGTAACCCCTTGGTGGAACAAAGAGATGAAAGATGCTATTCAAGCAAAGAAAGTAGCCTAAAGGCACGGCTTCAGAACAGAGCTGACTCTTCTTTGCATTCGTAGTACGTTGAGCAGGGTTGATAAAACCATAACATTTAAAAAAAATGAAACGGATTTTTAAAAAATTAAATCAGATTTTTTTGATCGACTGTGTGGGGGGTGGCCCTAACCCTTGTTAGTTCTAATTCTTAAGAATTTATTTTGATATACCGTTTTGTGCTTAACTTTCATTCAATCTTTGTTTGCGCTTATGCAATATCCCTTGATGCAAATCAGTTCATAACACTAATACTGGCATACAAAACGAAATGTTTATCGAAATGAAAATACTCAAAACATCAGTTTACAAATTCATTGATACTGGTGGCTTGTTAAGAAGCTTTTACATACATACAAGCTTGGCAGTTTTTTTAGTACGAAGTCTGTTGCTAAAATTAATCACTGTAACGCAGCTTTCACTACTTTAGGTTTTCAAAAGTATGACTTACATTAATGTATCTGCTGCTGAATCAAAAATATGTTCTATAACTTCTGTGTATACTGTACACATGTTTGGTGGAATTCAGGTGCAGCTTTCACTTTCTGCCGCAACATTCCATGATAGAGCAGAGTAAAGGCGATGCAGATATAAAGGTGAAAATTATAAAAATAAATGCGGGAAACGCAAAGACGACAAACGTATCTTACCGAAAACAGCTCGTTGAGTTCACCGGCAAGACATTCCACGAAGGCCATGTCTGACAGTTTTTCCAGAACCAAGTCCTTTATTTCCTGCGAGAAAGGACGCTGAGCTTCTGGCAACCACGTCCAGTGGTACGGATCTGTGCACAAAAAATGTTGCGCATTACCGACGTATGCAAATGATGGAATTTAAGCCGTCGAGCAACGCACGCTTCTTCGCCACAGTTATGAGCAACTTCAATTCGGAAAACCAACTGTTCACACGTAGTTGTAAACTTTGTCCTCCCTGCATAGTGGGATAAACGAAATGCAAACTGACTCACAAGCTCTCCACGAGTCCGGATGTTTGTACGGGAAGGCTAAGCCATTGTCGATTGCAGCAATTTTCACGGAGGCTCGTTTAATCACTGACCAATCTGTCTGCGTTGCGTCTTCATCGTCATCGTCGATGTCGGGTTTTTCGTATCTTATCAACCAATTGTCGTTTCCTCTATCTACAAATAAATAACACTTGACTAAATTTCAACAATGCTTGACGAAATTTTGATTATTTTCCCCAAGCGCTAGTGTAGGAGTCAAACAGCAGCGACCAACCATGACTGCGGAAAAAGTTGAATGACGCATCGCATGACGATGGGTTACGGGGCTCACAACAGCTTTGTAGGGATTTCATTTATTTGCAACGGATGAAAGCGACGAGTGCTTCGATCAAGTGCGACATGATACCGTTTCATGTATTTAAATCACCTGTATTTCGAATAATATAATCCAGAACAACNAGCTTTTCAAACTGAAACTGATAATCTTTCTTCGTCTCTTCTGGAAGCGGATCGTATTCAAATTTCCTTAACCAAAACTCAGCGTCTTTGTAGCCTTCAACAAAAGTTTGCATGGATCCAACCTGCGGAGCATGTACAACGAAATGTTATGCAACTGCCACGACTGAAGGGTGAACAGAGTTTCACACTGTTCATTGTTTCGTCTTTTATATTTCTGTGATACATTGCCTTTACGTTTTCAAACAAAACTATACGTGTTTTCCATCCTTATTACTCGTTCACCGCAACAAAACGGGAGAAACGTGATTTATGACGGCAGCGGATGACGTTTTCGACACAAATCTAGGACAGAATTTACTGCATTTGGGGGGTTCCTCCGTCGTCGAATCACGCCACTTATGTGTTTTTTTTCTGCTTTCGCAAACAATAAATTCGGCAAGGCAAAAGAGTTAATTTGCATGGGTAACATCTGAAGCACATGCAAATAAAATATTGAAAATTCTGTTGTTAGCAAGTCAAATCGATTCCTTAAATTATCGACAGCAAAAGCAAAAGAACACTGTCACGTTGCAAATATCACCGCGGTTAGCACAGATCTACACGAAAAGGAAAACCGACCACGTTGCGACTTAGTGCCAGTTGTTGGACTTCGACATGGCACAAAACCTTTGACTGCTGCGTAATCAAAATTTGGCAGCCTTAATATTTTGTCAAAAAAATACGCCAAACTGGGCATTGCTCGAGCAACTGCTGTACGTGAAAAAAAAGGGGGCGGCGCATATGATCAAATCCTTGACTGTTTTAAAACAGTGCTATGGGCAAATCGTGGACCAAGAAAGTCTGCTGGAAATGGCCCACAAATCCAAAAGCAGAGTGGTCCCCTTAGACCGAAGAACACCTCATTAGCAAAAAGCAAACGCTGTAAGAGTAGCAATGCCCCACCGAAGTGGCCGGGGGCTATTTTCAACATGGAGGAGAGCAAGCCTACATTCACTGTGTTACGCAAACGCACGTTGTCACGAATACGACCAAATAAGCACAACGTGGTGTGAGCAGCAGCCAAGGAACTTCATAAGTTTTGCGCATTGTTACAAAAATTAATCAGTCCCATGACGCAAAGCACCTAAACAAAGGGCAGAAAAAAGACGGTTGCGAATTAAGATAAAAATGAAATTGTATCTTAGAATCCTATAAGAATATGATTGCAATGTTAGCACACAAATATCTATCAATTTTGTCATACGCTGTGCTGGACATTTTTTACAATCAGCTTGTTAAATTGTTACAGCCAGAACAACGAGGTACCGGTTGCAACCGAATGCAAGAAAAACAATACCAGCCGTCGTGTAGAAGCAAGCGCCTGCTTCCACCAGAACAACAGCCGTGTGCCGCCTGGTGCGTGGAAGTACTTCATTGTAATTCTGCCACGTGAGCTGCTAATTGTTCGTGAACTCTGTAGTTGCTCGTGTATGAGCTTCTCTGCATTTGATACGATAACGTACCGGGAAACTTGATATTAAAATTTTACTTTTGATCTAAGCGCCAAGTCGTTTCAATGCTTTGCCGCGTGTAACCACACAACTGCAACATAACTACGAGTAAAAACCTCCGCACTATCGCCAAAAACTATTTTCAATATATTTTCGTGTCGGCAAAATTTTGTGAAGAAGTGGAAAGGTTTAACTGTGGGCTACAAAAAAATTCACAATCGCTCTTATTTCTTACTGCACAGTGATATGCTTACGACAAAAAGCTGCTAATCGAATGGCATTTTAAATACGTTGAAGAATTTATCACATTAGTTCTTTTTTCAAAGCAAGGTTAGGACGGACGAATTTAAAACTTAAAAAGCTCAACGGTGGCTGGATGCAAAACCTGAGAAAACAACGATGGCTAGCACACAACCTGCATGATAATTGTGAGCTCATAAACCACAACAAAAATTTAGTTAGAAAACAACACATTATAAGCAGAAACATACTTAAAAATTGAAACTAAGACAAAAAACGAAAGAAACTGGACTTGACATTGAACAACCACCATGGCATTTCAAATCACCATAAAGAAATAAGTCATCTGCATTGGTCTTTGATTTGTTATTCTAGTCTAATTTTTGCATTGAAGTCGTGTGTAAGGTGGATTATTGGAACTTCAGTGAAACGCTACCTCTTTCCCTACTCAAATCTAGTCATGAACAACTTAAAAGAACTCTCCAGAACGAAAAAAACAAACTAGCGATGGAATTCTTAAACCTGCTTCCCTTTTCACTTACCAAGCCGGATCGTCAGAAGCATCCCTATGACAGTATTGAAAAGCACGCGTTTGGTTTGTCTTACAATATAACAGGGGTGGCCAAACCTGCTCTATGTATGAGCCGCATATCGTAAAACCCAAGTTACAAAGAGCCGCAACATTAAAATCTAAAAACACGAAATTTTTGCAATCTACGCTTCTGCAACATCAATTTTTTTTGGAACGACTTGCAAAAGCATTACTGTATCGCACACCACCTACCACTTTACATTACAATATTTCTACACTTTTCAATAAAAATAATAAACAAATGTATAATTTTTCGGAAAGCTCAAAGAGTCGCATGCGGCTCTTCGAACCTTTGCATGCGGCTCGCGAGTCGCAGTTTGGCCACCCCTGCAATATAACAAACAAGCAGCACCATCTTATACAGCACCGCTGTAAATGGAAAATTTTTAGGGACTAGGCTAGTAGGTCCGACAATAAGAACACCGTTGGGATTACATACACACAAGAAAGATAATCCACCAATCGAACCGGAAAAATTTTTACTGTGTGAATGCGTGTGGTCGGATATCATACAATGTTAGAGGATTGAATACTTAATGTTCTTAGACAAAATAGTGGAGGTTTTATATCAACACAAAGCCCGCTTTCCATACAGCTACTTCCTGGAATCATGAATCCGAGGCATCGCAGACAACAACAGTGATTTAGCAACTGTTGCTCGAACAGCAACTAAAAGAAAACGCCTATAATGGATTTCACAAAGGAGCCTTCTTGGATGGCGAGTGGAACTACCTGCAGTGTACCGGAAATGACGCTTAGCAAACGATCGAGTGGGACAAACCTTAGGAGGAAGACCAATTCTGTGAAACCTTTTACCAACATTAGGAAACCGCTCGGACGTGTACTTCTTCGTTTTCGACTTCGCTCGATCAATGGCGTTGTAGTTAAAGGTTTTGCTAACAAGATGCACGACCTGCGAAACAGGAAACGCAGTCAGTATCAGCTGCTTGGTAAAAAGGCAACGCTACGTCAGACATACGACTTAGCTCCTTCCGCTAAAGCCAGATCTCAATTTTTTTTCCTTCCGCGTGAAATGTAACTCAGTTTTCTTACCAAGGGGAAGATTTAAAAGTCGTACTCCTGAGTTTCTCTGAAAAGTCTTTTTTCATAATAATGAAACACTGCTTTTCTAAAAAACAACGTGTGGAAGGGTCCAGTGTCACTCTTCACCAGTGGCTATAACAAAGTATTTATGCGCAGAATCTACATAGCAATGGTAAAAGCCGTGATCTTTTGAAGCATGAAGTTTAGCATGAGACAAAGAAACGTAGAACTTACCCTGGTTTTGGGCACAATATCAAGGTTCAACTGACTGTCAATAAGCGAAGCGCCAGCTTCCGACAAGTAGCCTTGATTTGGAATCAGACAGTCGCGACCGAAGCAGCACGGAAAGCATGTTTTGTGCATCCATTTGGTCCACTTTGGATTTAGTTGCCCATACGGTTCTTCGTTTTTAGGTTTGAAGACGGCGATGTTTTTCTTTAGAAAACAATGTCTAAAAAGTTAAATGATGGAAGTTTCGAAATGAAACGCCTAAATGTGGTTAGCTTACAAGGTACATGTTTTTGATCCATGTCACTTCTGCAAAGATGATGCAGGTTAGGCCTTCCAATATTTGCCAGAAAATCTGTCGAAATTGATACAGAAAAGACAAGTACCACAGTTCTATCTGGCCGACTGGACTTTGTGAAAGTCTTTGTCGTAGCATATTGCAATCATTATTTAAATATAAAACTTAAAATAGCCGTTTGTTTTTGTTTAGACATTTAAGAAGTCCCGGCTAGTTAAATGTAAACAAGCAAGATTCACTTAGTCGTAACAACAAAGGAATAACTAAAAGCAGATTTTGACTAAACAGTAACAATACAAAACTTCTGCATTTCGTTACATTGCTGAGAATAATACAGTTTTTAACTGATGCAGGTCAAAAACACTGTCACTAAAATTACCGCAAAACACAAGTTACAAGCTTTTCACAGCTTCTACAACTGTTGGAAAATAATTTTAGTGTTGTTTTCCAGTGACGGTACCAGACGTTTTCGTGAGAGCAGCATTTTGTGCTTTCTCGGGTCACTTCTAGGATGTCAGGCATTTACACGTAACATGGTTAATTATGACCATCATAACATATAAAAAAGACGAGGAAGTTGATGTTCTGAAGTACACGTTTGTAACAGATTAATCCAAAGCCAAACTAATTCGCGAAAACTTTTCCGCGTTAGCGAATTGCAACAAACATTCGGCAAAATGGCACGGCTAAGACAACAGAAGCAAAAACAAAACGTAATACGGACCTCAAGAATCTGACGATTGACATTTAGCGCATTGCATTGCATATCACTGGTAAATTGACCTAGCTTTCATTGGTGAATTGGTAGGTCAAAGACTTGAATTTCATCTGGCAGGACCAATACACTAAAAATTTTATTTGCAGCGAAGAATGCCGGACTTAAAAGTTTGTTACTAAGACGGCTCGAGAAATGTCTGACCGATTCGGTGTTGTTAAACCGAAAAAAACGGAATACAGCTGTTAATTGTTGAAGTTAGGCAATATAATCCAATGATTGCCACGATTTAAATCAAAAGTTTCAAACTCTGGCCGGAAGGTCAAATTTGACCCGCAGTGTGCTACAATTATATTTGGCCAGCGAAGCAATAACAAATGATTGCTAGCGCTGGTCCGTCGGTATTATATAGCGCATGTACCACTGAAACATCAAATTCCAGAGTGCTCTACTGGTGTTTAGGTGTGTCAATCAGGACAACACCCTGTAGTGTTTGTGACGTCACACAGGTAACACTGACCTAATGTTGAAAATAATTTTTCAATAAATATCAACACTGGCCCGCGTCTTTGACCAAATTTTCCATTTTGGTCCAATGTGAATTTGTGTTTGACACCCCTGATTTAAATGAATCACGCAAATGTATCGACGTCTTTAAACAATGCCCTTCGTGTTTGCCTGGTTAATTAAATAAATTAGTCAGGGGCGTTGGAAACTGATACTTTGCAGAAAATCAGTAGTGAAGAGTTGGGGAAAGCTTAGAAAGAGAAAATACTAAAAGAACACTTTAAGTTTAACAACCGACTACATGGAAATGCCGCGGCTTGCAATAGTTAAACAAATACATTTTGACGTTATACAATTGTTATATTAAATTTTAGCATTTTTCCCACACAGACGTTTTTCGTTTCACGGCTTGCGTAGTTTACAGGCCAGGTTGTCGGAATATAAGTACAACGTGACATCTACAATGCACTGTTGCTCTTCAACCAAAAACGCGTTGAGCTTTGACACGTGTGCGTCATGCAACATTTAAAATCAGGAAAATCTGAAATAGCATGCAGTTCAAATCAAGACGGGAATATAAAATGGAGAGCATTCAGCTAGTTCAGTTTCGCCACACTTCACATATCAACAATTGTATGATAAAAAAGCGACATTTGAATTTTGCAGTGAACTTCTCTTAAAAACCGACTTCCAAGTGTAAATGATAAGGACCCTACCGTCTAAAAATCCCGCGTCATTACCAAAAGAATGTTGGTCGGTTTAACGGGAAATTACCGCAAGTTGCACTACAACGGAACTGACATTGAGTCACTAAAACAACGCTAAATCATAACGAAGCTCCATTACATCTGCGACTCCCGCACATCAGATGTATGTATATACCGGCACTTAATGCACCGCAACTGAGTCACCTTCTGTTCCGCAAAAGCCAGAGAGTAAAATCGTGTGAATCATTGCACACTAACAGCAGGGTTTTTTTAAGGAAAGTGGTAGGTAACCAGTGTTGATTTGTAGGGACTCGATTGCTCTTATTCTAGGGACCCGATTTCCCCTGATTCTAGGGACCCGATGATAATTTTTGCTGATTCTAGGGACCCGATTTTCAATTCTAGGGACCCGAATCGGGCCCCTAAAACACCTAAAAAAACCTGCTAACAGTAATCCTCCAAAAAACAAAACTTGCCATGAAAGCGTCTCGGACAAATTGTAATTGAAGCAGGCTTTCTAACATCCCTGCCGCGCAGCTTCACAACCAAGCATTAAGGCTGCATGAGCAACATGGCAATTAGGTATTTTTTGTTATGTAAGCAAGGTAGACAAGAATCACAAAGGACGACATGCGTCTCTTTAGTAAGACACGCAGGGTTTTGTTTTTCGTACGAAATCAGTGATGCTCATACAATCATGCGATTTGTAGATCGAAGTTTGTCATCAAGCTAAAACACCTTAACGAAAAACATGTCACAAAACTTTACCGAACTTCACCACGGAGCAATGCAGGCTCTAGAGTTTACTTTCAACAGCACGAAATATACATGGTAACCGATGGCATCGGCAAAAAAACAAAACATGGTAATGCTTGCCAAATCTACCGATACAAAAGACGGAGAAAAAACGTTTCTATGCTCATAAAAGCTCACTCACCCTGTTTATATCTTTGACAAAATAACTTCCACTAGATCCTTGAGCAATCCTCACAGGATAGACCCCACGTTCAATGGCTGTTTCAGCGTTACGCACAAGCTGCTGATATGCTGGATCATCAGGAAATTCGTTGATGAACTCAGAGTCAAGTCGACTGCAGGACAAACAAAAGCATGTTCAAATTATAATTGTTAGTCTTCGAGTACAGAAATATATAAATTTCATCCATCATAAACAAGGTCTACTAGGAACTGCCAACTCAAACAAAAAATTCTAGACTAGTATTCTGTAAACACTAAGTTGAAGTCAAACAGTTCAAAACTAAAATTCCTGTGCAGATCAGAATCGCTGCAGTAAGCTCTGCACACAAATGAGTCTCTACATAATGATTAATAAAGATGGGTGAATCAAAGCAGACACAGATACACATTTTACAGCCGCAACAGCATCAATGCACTTTAATGGTTGAAATAATCAATGCTACAATGTAGTAACGTTTTATGCCCAAACAGTTTGACTAACACAGCTCCCTTAACTATATACTTTAGATCTGTACCAATAAGCTTTCTAGACTGCTTTTGAGATATTTGCTTTTAGTTTTGAGGTGAAACTGGAGCATGTATCTCTGCACTCTTTCATGCAGGTCTTGCCTTCCAATTTCATAAGCATAATTATAATCTTTATTACACAACTTTTGTTGGCCCTCACACTTCGAATTTTGTCATCATACACAGGCGAATCCCATCAGACAACTTAATGTCAATTCTGGCCCAACTGCTATGTTTCTTAATGTTTAAATGATAACAGCTCACACTAAAAGCTCATCAGTCTAGCTTTGCATACACATGACTAAAATTTTTACAGATCAAGATAGAGACACATCTGGTTAAAAATTTTGAAATAGCATATAATAGCTTCAGCTTTATGACAATACATCAAATCTACCCATACTGGCTATCTCCAAACTACAACTTTTCAGTGGATGCCAAGATTGTCTGAAATCAATCATGTTATTTTCTGATTGTTGTATGTTGTAAGCTATCGTTTGATACACTGAACAACAGCCATACTGCAAGTACATGGCAACACCATTGCTCATATCAGCAGATCACTTTAGCTAACTACCTGTCAACCCAAAAAGATTCTCCATGCGAAGCAGCTGGAAGGGCTATGTTCTTGTATGCTGACATAGTGCTACAGCATATAAAATAAATATCCATCCATTTCCATGTACTAAAGGATTTGATTATCAGTGATATGATTCCTTCCTCAAATTAGTCATCTTTGTTATCAACAAATTATTACCTCCAATTGTAAAACACAAAGGTTTTGTTTATCTAACAACAAATTGGATGTGAAATGGCAGAAGATTGCAACAACACAAATCCTAAAATTTGGTTTTGGATACACTGTAATCATAGAAAACCTAAAGCTTCTGATTCGCATGCATCTCCTTATTAATCAATGATCAACCTTCACTAGGGCATCACTTTTTGCCACAAAACCAGGAAAAGTGAAAAGCAATTGTTCAGGGCTTTAGTTTGAATGGTAGGAACTGCAAGATACAGTGGAAGACCTATGCTAGAACTGCAAAGACCCTAAAGAATAAACACTCTTATGTTTCATTGTTCTTCTTTGCAAGTTTTAAATATTTTTATGAACAGCTTACACTGTTTTGCCCACTTTCAAATGGATAACCAGACCATTGGCATTTGGCAGTTATTTTATGTAGTGTTTCCAATTCGGGGAAAAATTTTTAAACCCAGGTTTCGGGTTGCTGAGTAAAAAACTTGGCTAAACTCGAGTTGTTTCAGGTTTTGAAATAAATGTGATTTTGCATGATAAAAACTCAGTATCATTTTGAAACTACTACTGTTGGTCAAAGCGCAGTTCATTAGTAAATTATATTAATTAAGTTAAGCACAGTTTTTAATTATCTTTATTATACTGACACATGACAAGCAAACCATACTCTCATCATTCATTCTGTCTCTGAGTTTTGTGACAAATAGTCCTGTAGCTTAAAAAGCCCTCTCTGGTTCCACTGATGCAGGCTTGTTTGCAAGTAAGACATGGTACAGTTTTTCAAGGTTATCTGGCCTCTTTTTTGTAACCTCAAAAAGACTCATTTACTTTTTCACAATTTGCGATCAGATCTGTTACTGTGCCAGAATAGTTTTTGTGCTTTGATTTCAAATGGTTGATCAAACCTTCACTGCTTGAACCACCTCCTTTTGCATAACAGAGCACAAATTGCACTTTGGTGTTTGTTGAGCCTTGTATAAGAAGTGGCTCTAACCTTTGATTACTTCTTGAAACTGAATTTGCATGATTAAAGATCTAGATAAATTCACTTCAAAAGAAAAGCCACTTATATTGTAAAAAGTTATTGTAAACTGAAAAGAACCGAATTGCTTCTGCAAAGAATTACAGCTTGTAACTGAAACAACACCTAACAGCTTGTAAATGAACTAGCTAGTAAGTATGGTATAGCCTAACTATTGACAAACTACCTCATGTGGTAGTTATTTGATAAGGTTAGCGAAAAGACTGAAGTTTCTGAAAAGCAAACCGTTGCTATGACATGAGCATAGTATTTATTTAAATATGTTGTATAAAAATGCATTTGAAGAAGGTTAACAGTATGAATAACAACATTTTAACATTTTGAGAAATTGAAAAATATTAAACTTTCCTAGGACATGAAGTGTCTGCTTTCAAAATTGTCTAATTCTGAAGCAACCCAAGACTTAATCAACATGATGCATGCTTTGCTGCCTATCTGAGTGATTATATATGCATAAATTTCTAGGTTCTTTGCTTGTGCATCTGAGGTTGCACAAAAAGTGGACATTCACAATTGCCAATTCCTAACCACCTCAACCTTAGTGTAAGTCAATCATTATGTTTATTTTTAACGATGAGTGGCAGGCCGGATCCTGAATATAATCTTCATCACGTCATGTTGAGCAAACCAATTCACAACAAACAGTTAACCAAAGATTGCCAACAAATAACAAAAAATTGCATGCACATAATAGATGGGTTGGTAAACTGCAAGCATACAATGAAACTATACAAGGAAAAAATGTGAATGGAGAATTAATTATAGAATGATAGAAGAGTTACTATAGTAGAGAAGTCCAAAGTGTTATGGCGAGGTAAAGTAGTTAGTCCGGTCAAGATATTTAGAGACAACATTATATACATTAGTTGTGGGTTTAAGTTCAAGCAAAGGATGTCCAAATAGTAGAAGTTGTGACAACAAATCTTGCAGACCTTCTTTCAGTAAAATTGAGTCAATGAATTAGCAATATAAGGTCGCAATGCTATCTAGAACTTTACTAGAAAATGTGTGGCTCTTTCTTGCATTGACTGATGAAACATGCAACTTTCCAAAATGAAATGATCAAATTAAATCTTCTTCTAATCTCAGTATGCATCATAGCATTTGCCATGTAACTTTTAGATTTATGAACACCACTTAAAACATCTGTGAAATGAACTAAGGATTAATTAAACCATCTGTTTAGACCACTACTGACAAAGCCAAGTGCAGTACACATCACAAATTTAAAACATTGCATTGTGCTAATGTTCACTAAGTATTAAAACAACAGAACAAGAGCTACAACTATGACAAAATTGACAAGAGATGTGCTGGTGTATGACTACAAAATTAAAACAAGTACTTTGAACATTTAAAAATTAAAATTTACATTCAAATAGAGAACATGTTCAACACAATATATCTGTATCTTCAGCACTAGCACATCTGTAAGTTTCACAGATGGATATGCGTACAAACACAATTAAGTCATCCTTTACACCTATCTTCAACAGAGTATTTCAGCAGACTGAATCATGTAAACCTAGTTCAGCAAGCATAAATACAACAACATTTTATGTAAGCACCTTCCATTGTAGATATGCACAACAAGCTCTATTATTCATTCACCAGTTCTCTGCATAATCATCTAATTAACAGCACTGCAAAGTAGAGCTGGTATCATTTTGAGACCTAAGCTACTAGCATCCATCCTTCAGAAACATCAGATAATGTACACCTATGCAGGTTGAAAACATCATGCTGGTACTGCAGTATCTGCTTTCTAGATGCAGAACATGGTTTATAGAACAAAACTCCAATTTAAAAAGCAATGCTGCAATGCTACTTTCTGAAAATCCATTGTCTGCCACAACAGCCTTCTTTGAATGTTCAAACACAGTAACCATATGTGAACAGCCTTTTTGTACATGTCGTGTTTGGACAGCCATCACCACTGCTGTACTGATAAAATGAGAAGCTATTTCCTACCTGCAGGCTGACGAAAGACATCCGGCATACAACACTTCCTGCTTTGGAGTGACTGAAATAAGTTATATTTTAAACCATAACACTCAGCTGGTTGATTAGATTCTCTAATAACCACACTTTTGGCCAGCTTATACACTGATTCATAAAGCAAATTTTCCTCAATAAAAGCATTAAGTTGAGTTTGAGGTACAGGCTTGTACAAAAAGACCTTATGCTACTATTTAAAAACACATTTGTTAAGAAGCACAATATATGCAAAAATGCAATAGTTGTTGCAACTTCAGTTACTTGTTTTTAAACATGCAAAATATGGGGCAACCACAACATTCAGGTTGAACAGAAGTTTTCTAAACACATTGGCATACCTTTGCAGTGACATGGAAATTGTTCTGATTGCCATCACGCTTTGCAAGGCAGCAAAATTTCAAAGTTTACAACTGTTTTTTTTCCTTCATTCGGTAAAGCACGTTTTGTACTTACATCAGCAAAGCTTTGCCTTACTCAGACCAAATTGATATGGCACACAAGTTTTGCTCTTGTCATGGAAATAACTTGCTTAAAACAGACGCACATTGAGGTGCTTTACAACATGTAGCGCACACACTTCCCATGCCAAAACAAACGGTGCAACCTTAAGCAAATTTACTCATTATGCCAAACAAATATGGAGTACTTTGTTAACATAGTTGTCTGTCTATGAATAAATGCCATTGGCGATTTAGTGAAATAAACTTCAGCAATATTTTCACATTATCAGTGCTATTCTAATTAAATGCATGTGGCAATTACAGCTTACACAGGTTATGCATCAATTGACGCACTTGGTTGTTCTAGATATTGTGAAATCAAGGCTGTTTTTCAGTGTTAGCAAGACACATCGGTGAGAAGATATGCTGGAAATTCTGTAGCTATCATCAGTACAAGAAGCTAAATGGCAACAGTCTCTCCATCACTTTTAGTTAGCATATGGAATGGCATTGTAGCGCTTGGGAATTAGGTCTAAATCAGTGGTTCTTCACCTTTTTATCATGTTGAGAGCCAGCCTACGGTATATTCGTACTTGGATTTCGGCCTAAAAAACAGCAGTTTTTGGTTGCTTTACCAACGCCCTAGCTCCTCCGCCGATTGTGCTAGAGAGCTGTTCAAGGGCTCAAACGGATCGGCCAGTCTAGTAGATTGCACTCGAAAAAAAATT
>JGI24159J19872_10006552_pt1 | contig 15183 bp, 10 predicted proteins | sample Ectturendosymbi4_FD_19872 | JGI IMG/M metagenome (IMG submission 19872) | reverse complement strand
TTTCGACTGCTATGAACATTCCACATTTTAGCGTTAGGCTACTTTGCACGTGAGCCTAGGCTCACCACTACCAAAGTCAGTAATATTCAGCTTAGTGCATGATCATTTCAAAAATCGTCCTAACTGTTACAGTAATCATCACACAGAAAAACCACATCACCTACCTAGCCAAAGTAGGCTATTTCAACCTGAAGCAAAACCCATTTGTACAAGTCCACTACAGGAAATCCAGCCTACTGCACAGCTTGCTTCTACTGTACCGCGGTAATGCTAGCAAAACAACGCATGACGTAAGCATGTTGTTCACCAGGCAAGGTGAACAACCTTGCCGCTGCAGTTTGGCTCCACTGGCTTTTTTTCTTTTCTTTGTATATTTATTTAACTTCGGTTGCACTGAATAACCTGCAGTCATGCTTGAGCAGACAAGCAAAATCGTTCGGGCCGTGTTAAGAGACAGGGGCGCAACCAGCTCTTCATTTCGGGGGCAATTTTCATGAACTTTCATTCGATGACGTCATCGTGTTTGTTCAACCGTAATACAACTTTTTCGCAAGCGGTGACAGATAAAGTTCTCCTCGCAACATTTCCGAAAATGAGAATTTTTTATTTTTAATCAGTCCCGTAACTAGGGGGGTGCAGGTGTGGGCGCAACTTTGTTGGAAAATAGTGGTGGGACGGCTTAGTGCGAAATCAATACAGTCATCGGGTTGATTCAGAAGTACAGTTTTATAAATACAGGTTCCCAATCTTGTTTTTTAGAGATGATTTGAAAGCAACACTAATCACGCTTTGTCCTTACAGATGATTTACAAAATAATATACTTAAATTTATTACTGGACACGGTCTGCATGTATATTTTCAGCAACATGATCAGCATTCCAAACTTTTACAAACGTACAGCGTGGCCACATAAAACGGCATCTGCTCTTACAAGTAAAAGTCATGAACTTGGCAATAAGTAATGTCAACATTCAAGATTAGCCGACAACCGACTCCACTGGTGTGATAGCAATGCAGTATTTATTGTTGACATTTCAAGAGTGTATGCAAACTCTCTTCCACAGAAGATGGCAAGAAATAAAATCAAAGCGTACACACACACTGCATTTCTCAAAATTTTCAGAGTGGTACACGAACAAAAGGATAAAAATGCCTTAGAAATAGGCTACTAATATTATAAACCATCTCCCAATTCCAACATATTTGTGGTTAAATACCAGTCATTTACGAAATTTTTGATCAGATGGCCTGTCTCAAAATATATCTTGTAAGGGATAAGTAAGACAAAGAAAAATTCCAGTAAGACTTTTCTAAAAAATGATTAGAATACAAAATTTCAACTTTATTATTGGAAAGTTTCCACAAATGCCAAAATTGCTATACAATGTTTTGAAAATTTCGGGGGGGGGCAAAATGCCACAAATTCCTCCCCCTGGTTGCGCGGCCGTTAAGAGATATATCCGCTGCATGAGAAAACAATACAAATGAAGGCAGCTCTTCGCATTAATCGCTAACGAATGCCCTAAAACGGATTTTTTAAATATTTTTCTTCAATGCCAGGTGTTCACTGAACACCTTGAACACCCAGAATATCCGCCACTGAGTAATATGTATTTTCATGTCTTGTGGTCGTGGGCGTCCGCAGACATTTTTCCAAAGGGGTAAAACGTTCGTATTTTGCTTGTCCTTTTCAGTTTGCTGACGACGCAATGCAAATGGACGTTCACGAAATGCTTTACCCTTTCAAAACCACAAAGAAAACGCCCCATGTTACGGCAACAGTCACAAAAACGCGCTTCGTTGGTAGCAATATCCAGGTGTATTACGATAATTTTCCCAAAAAGATATCTGCAGATTTTCAAAGCAAGGCACTTCTTTTCAAAGAAACATTGCCAAGGTTTTCCACGAAAGAAGCATTTCCACGGCCCCTAACGAAACCACATACTATGTCTTTATTTTACCTAGCAAGACTTGTCAGCATCGCTAAGACACAAAGCTGCAAAAGTCTGGGATCGCGTCCAAAGGGACCAATAACCCCTTTAATCAATGTTGATTTTTGCATACCTAATCATCTGGTGACCAGGTCCGTAACTAAGGGGAGGGATTCTCTCCCTTGGCAAAACTTTCTCTCCCCTGAAAATATGTCTTGGACATATTGTATGTATAACCATTGTTTTCGTACATGCTATCGATGTAAAATTAGGACATCCGTCAGAAAATTCTTCACCCCCCTGGTGTCCCAAGCTGGTTACGGGTCTGCTGGTGACTGTTGCCTTGTGACTTCTGTCAGTTATGCCACTCAGCTCAGTATTTTCACAATCAAATTCTCAGGTTTAACATCAAATTTTAATAGACGAAATTAATGTTAAAAGTTTTATTCTGGAGTTATACAAGCATAACGACATGAAAATCTGTTTGAGATTAACCAGAAATCAAAATGAACAACGGTATATTGGCAAATAGTACCACATTTCACCAGAAATAACACGAAAGAAATGTCCAGCAAAACTAGGTGTCGTGTAGGCTCATAGGTGGCGGAACCTGCGGGGCCACATGGGTCTAGGCTCCCCCACTTTTTTCTGGGAGGGCCTGGTCCTCCAATTTTTAAATTTTTATTTTTGCCTAAATAAGTTAAGTAACACAATTCGCATTGGGTCCATTGTTAAAGTAAATTGCTTTTTTTTGTAAAACTAAGAACAAGTAGTTACATTTATGTGCTCAAGTCAGTGTAGTGTATGCTAGACAGGGTGTTGTGTAGATGGGGGTCGTTAAGGGCACATCAAATTTTGCACAAAATTGTTCAAACATGCTGACAAAAGTTGATGAGATCATATTTCAGTGCTTTTGACGTAACAGTTGCCAATTCAAATCACAAAACTTTCTAGTTTTTTGACGTGAACTTGTGCCGCCTCATTTTGAAAATAGTTGCGCAACCCATTCGTAGGCTACCTGTAAAGCAAATGTTTCGCACTTGGATGAAAACATTGCTGCATTGCGGGTATGAATATCTTTTGAATTTGTTGGTCACCCTTGTCGTGACATTCAAAGAACAAGGCAAAATGTATAAGCTATCTTTTATTCGTGATCAAGTCATTAAGTTTTGAGCTATAAGGGTTGTCCATGGGACATATTTATCTGTCCTATTCCCATAGCAATTTATGCTTGTCCCATCACATGGGACGTTTCCCATGGGGTGTTCGACCATTCCATGTACCTATCCGGAGTGTATTTAATTTCTGTCGCTGTGTAGCAGCCGCAGATTGACGATCGGGTGTGACCTGCCACAAATCAACTTCCCTACCGAGCGAGGGGACATCCTTGGCAGACTTGTCCCCTTTAACGCTGTTTCTCGTGTTTCTTTTTTCTTTGCACATTGGTTTACTAGGCAAGATGTTTTCCTAAGGTAGTTTTGCCATTCCTTTCCTTCGTCGTCCTCTGTATTTGGTCAGCCGAACTGCTTCCATCCGACACCAGGTGGAGGTGTACATTAGGACTTGATGAAGATGAATCCCATCTCCATCCGTTTGACGGCGAGTTTTCTATTCTCAAATTTATGGCATCTTGGTGAATCCTGCTATTGCCGAAAAAGACTCCTGCTACTGCCGAAAATAAACAATGACTCCGGATCCGGGTCCGGATTTTTCAAAAAATTTTGACTCCGGATCCGGGTCCGAAAAAGCGCAGAATCCTGCCGGAGTTGACTCCGGCACTTCGGATCCGTGGCCACCTCTGACCAGGGGCGGATCCAAGGGGGACGATTGGGGTATTGTGAAGTACACTTCATCTCTCTTGCAGTTCACAAAAGTATTGTGAAGTACACTTCATCTCTCTTGCAGTTCACAAAAGTATTGTGAAGTACACTTCATTTCTCTTGCAGTATTGAACTCGCAATGAGACTTGACTATCAAATATTATTGAAATTGCCCCCCCCCTAACGTTACTGGCTGGATTCGCCCCTGCCTCTGACATACCTTGGCGTATGTAGTGTATGGCAAGTATGACCCATGCCTTAGGCGTCGTTTTGACGGGAGTGCAAAAATTGCTTGACAAAAATTTAAAATTTGTGATTTATAGTTTCTTGAACCTCTATTTAGCGCCCCATACAACCATTAACTGCAAAGCTGTATCAACACAGCGCCCTTATCTAACGCATTAAGTGGGCAAGTTGCGCCAACACCATCAAGTGTTATGATAAGTCTGTGGTTTTGTGATACAACACAACGGTCAGACATTGTGACAGAACAAGAACGTTCGCTTGTAATATCTGCAACACCTCGTCCTTCTCCCGCTATAAATAGGCAAGGCTTTGTGTTGCTGCGTTTTAAGCAAGAGGATATTAGAATATTGTTGTGATGAGTCCGTGGCTATGAGAATCTGACTGTCACACAAATAACTGCTGTAGCCCCCACAGATTTACAAATTACTTAAACTTCTGCGGCCCACTCCGACTTTACGAAATTTCTTCGATGGCCACTACTGCCCGATAAATAGGCTGAATAAAATATCCCAGCCTAGACACTAAGGAAGAGAACCTCAGTTAAAAGTTATTCCTCGAAATATCAGCAGTTAGTATCGTTACCGCACCAGTTGAGCTGAAAATGTTAATTCATGAAAGAAGAGATTTGTTAGTCTTGTTTAGAGCTAGCTTTTTGTTCAAATTTAGCTTTCCGTTGGATGTCCCAGACCTTTGTTACAATCCTTACTGTGAAAAACTAAAATCTATGTGCGAGAATTTAGGAGCTGTGTACAGTTCACATGTAAATGGCAAGCGATTATACGAGAGGATTCTCGATTGCAAAGTGCTGATATTACGTTGTGCAACTTAACACTATCGCGTTCTGAAGACCTCCTGACATTCATAGTTGAATATGGTGGTAAAAGCGCCTTTCCAAATATTCGAACTGATTTGCAAATAATGCTGACGATGGCAGTAGTTATTGCAGGCTGCGACCAGTCTTGCACTAAATTGAAACTGATCCTTTCATACCGCCAAACCTCAATGAATCAGGACAGATTGTGTAACTTACTGCACCAAAATTCCACTTATTTATAGTGTTTCACGTTTCAATTTTGGGGGGGGGCTTGGAGCTTTGGTTGGGGGCTAAGCCCATCAAAGCCCCCCCGTGGCGACGGGACTGTGAGCATGTTGTGTTCTTTAGAGAAGAAAAAGCTGGATGTATTGATGTTTCGATGTAATTGTCTATCGAACACAAGAAATACATGACTTGCATAAAATAACTCGTGCCATCCAAATTAAATGCGTTTCATTTTAAAAGAAATTGTCGTTTGGAGTTGCAATTTGTTATGTGATTGTTTTGTAAGATTTACAATTTGTTCATCCAACACATGTAAATTATGATAACCTTATTACAGTATTTCAATGTTTGGATATTCTTTATAATAAAAAGAAATGATTATGGAACTATGTTATGGTCGTTATGGATAATTTATATTTTATTTGCTGAAAAGTTTAATAAAGAAACACATATTATTGTTTTATAATTTTTATTTTCTTCTTGCTTTATCTTTCATGAAAAGTGTGCCTATATCTAATATTTCAATTATTGAAAAGGGCGCACATTCAAACGTTTCCATGGGCGCCATTTGGCATGGATTCGCCATTGCTAGTATAGGCATACTAAAAGAGAAAAAATGGTTCATCAATCATCAGAGGATAAATATAACGAGCACTCCTAGTACTCAGAATACAACATACGTTAGTTAACTTTATATGCAGCTTTCAGAAAAGCGCCTCTCTGTGATATAGTATACGAACATCCGCTTTTGTTCGTACTGTGTGTGTGCCAACAGCTCGCTCGCACAGAAGCCATAAAGTGCGTGCTGGGAAAGAAGGCGGGTACGTATCCCAGCGTTAAGCAGTTGAATGCTGTTAATGATTACCTACTTTTGCAGCATACAGCCTGATGCAGTGCCGATCCAGACGTAACAGAATGTCATAGGTTCTATGCTAAATGGTAACTGGTGTTAACATCTGCAGAAACGTTAACATCAAGGTTTTTCGAATGTTTAAGCTGAAGGTAAAGGAAAAGTGCTTGCGCGTACTCAGTTACATTTTGTCTGTAAATGTAAAGAGATAACATGAGGTCAAGATAGACAAAGAATGATCTGTGGTGTTTAAACTATATTAGTCGAAACAGCAGAGGAACAAAACATAGTTATAGTATAGCAGATCATTGGCAATGAAGAACACAACCTTTTCCAAATTTCTTTTCCAGCTACGCCCTGACCAAAAGGTACATAAAATAACCACGGTGTAAACCGCTCCCGCAGTGCATAATGTGCATGCAGTTCTTTTTGTAGATTGCGGAGTTTTGGATCTTTCTCCATCCGCAACCTTTTTTCATTTAATTTGACTTAAGACTTCCTGTTTCAACCTGGAAAATTTTTACAAACCTTCTTGTTGTAAACGATCTTGTCGTTTTGGAAAGCAGATGCAAATGAAACAAGAGTTGTGACAAAGGATGACGTCAATGAAATTTTGATGTTCGAAAGCATGATTTGCTCACAACGTTTTTCCCCAAATTTTGCCAACCTCCAAATCGCATTCAAATAATTAAACTCAATTGCAGAAATTCAGGCAGATAAGAGGTCGACAAGAAACTTGTTTCTCGAAGCAACATGAGGTTACCAGAAATCATAGACGAAAACAGCACACTATAAGCGGTACGTTACTAATGCAGCCATAATGGATTTGTGTTGCAGAAAGACCTAGATTAATTTCACCTTCGTAAAAATGCGTTGCAGTTAAAAACACGTTACCATTTCTTTCCAGTTGTGTTGATGAGTTGGCTTCCAATCAGCAATGTATCACACGTTTTTTTAAGTTTCGCACAGGACAATATAAGGCGTTTGCACCTTAACAACTCGTATAGAAAAGTTATGCGTGTTCGATCCATAAAAATGCAAAATTTCATGCACACGTTTGCTCAAGCAACATTGTTCCTGATGCTTGAAAACAGCTGCGTCGAAGTAAATTTTTGTAGGTCAACATTTCGGCGAATGTATGGCACAAACGTCTTTCCGGGCTTTGCTGTTCAGCAGCTTCTTTCGGGTGCAATAGCCCTGAAGAAACTGTCCCTCCACTTGAGCCTTCATGGCACCCATTTGAGATTAGGCCTCCATAAGACAAAAATCCGAAATATTTGTGTTGTACCTGTAGTGCGGAACGTTTTTTAACGCTGTGTCAATCTGATGCCCACTTTACTGACCGTGAAACGCATAAAAGACACAGTGGGGCATTGCATTCCCCCAAATAGTTTTGTTCCCACCCCGAACACAGTGCCCCCCAAATATTTTGTCCCCCCCCGGAATTGCGCTATGCCCAGGAGAATTTGTTTTAAACATATAATAAAAACAAAAATAATACCTACCTAAAATGTAGTTGGCCCCACCAAACCTTAAAACCTGGCCACAGGCCTGCAGTATGGTATCAGTTAAATTAAGCTGAGTTGGGTCTGGTGCGAAAAGGCACAATGCCATTGTGAGTGCGGGAGCTATTCTTGTGACGCAGCTGGATCACAGTATGTAATAATTTATTGCAGTTTGTTAAAATTTTGTTCCCGTCTGTAATTCAATTATGCAAACCAGTCCGTCCAGCGTTGACTTCCAGATGTTGTTTTGAACACTATGAACTTGCGCGAACCACAGCAAAAGGTTTGTGACATGAAGACATTGCGTTTGACGAATGATCTGTAACGTAGAACTTTCTCGCGAGCCTACATGCGTAGCAGGTTTGTTGAACAATCTAAAAGCAGGGGCCTGTAAGAGAGGGTACAAGAGGTACATCGTACCCGGGCCTGGCTGGTAGGTTCTGGTACCCGAGAGGATGAAAGTACGCCCACTAAGCTTTCTGTAATCAACCCTAAAACTGATCATCACTTTCTCCAACTGCAGCGCCGTAGCTATAACCAGTTTTCCCTCTAACATCTTGACAAATGCAAATTGTCCAAAGGGCAGTGTCCCCTCTAAGAAAATTTGTCACGAAGCAAATGTTTGTTTTAGTGAGCAAATGTTTGTTTTTGTTCTCTCAAAGCACAAGATATGTTAAAAATTTTGGGGGGCATGGCTCCCTGCCCCCCTGGCTGCGCCTATGCCAAGGAGTGAAAATTTGCCCAAGCTTTTCAAATTTTATTTTGTTGTCACTTTCCTTTATGCTGCAATATTTTGTGACTATTATGTCATACATACCAAGCAACGTTGAAACTACCATACAGCAGAGTACAGTATACGAATAACGTATCGTCCATGTAGATTATTCCACTCACTAAAACGGATGGTATTACTGCGCTTGCAACCATATGTGCGATCAAGAAGCTGGAGGTTAGCAACGTTGCAGAAACATAAGTTTGGTATGCGCGAGAGGATGAGGTGAAAGCGCTGCAGCTTTGGTGTGTAAATGTGGTGCGCTTACCGCACGATCTTGACAGCGAATGACGAAGCCTTGGCAACGTTGCTTCGTCTGCGGGAAATTTATAACTGTTGCAGTTCAGTTGTGACCTCAATGTAGGTGCTCAGCAGCTGCAAAGAGCCTGATTGGTAGATAAATTGAACTTATTATACAATTTATTGATATCTTTTCGACTAGGGCCGACGATAAATTAAGCGAAAACAATCGAACTTCCAAATAAACCGTTTTTTTCTCATTGAAATGCCCAGGCCCTTACCCCATGGGTCTTCAACACTGTCAGTGCACTAAGTCACGCATCACTACATCATTGGGCTACTCGCTTGAACGCATATTATTATCTTGTACCGTGGACTTAGCGTTAACTACGGCACGTCTAGCTCACTGAAAAGAATTTCAGACGACAGAGCATTCAAACACCACAATAGATAAGAATGGACATATGATAGCATCACTAGTTGATAGTATAAGACAGTGCCATGAACGAACCCGTTGTTCAGTACTGACTTCTCGGAGGCTTTATTCAACTCTTACCAGCTGTTACAGCGCTTCATAGGTAGCAAACGCCGTTCCGCACGTAGCCTTTGCGACAAGTTTCGCTGCAACAAACAGCATCAACTTGAATTAGCCTTTACGTTTAGACAGAAACCATGCTTTTTACAGCGGCCTTTTGAATTTCTCAGCACTTAGAACGGCAGCTTAAGTGAAGAATATTGACAAACAGTGTTGATTACGAAAAGTTCTCTCGGTTTTGAAATAATGTTTTGGTTGTCACCTGGTCTTTGAAACAAATGCGTGGTGTTGAAACAATTTTTTCACTTCAGTCTTTCGTCTTCCCTTGATTTGTTTTTTTATTTTAACTATTATCACTTGGAAGTATTTTTGTCGTTTTAAGCATGAAAGTATAAAGTGCGTTGACTTTTTAGCTTTTATCAAAAACAAAAAATTTAATCAGTTGATCAATTTCATGAAGTTAATTTTTAGAAGTGGTTCACGTTGAGTTTTTTCTCAAAAGTGGTAAAATCTGCTTGAAGTCTCTATTCTGTTTGGTATTTCTAGAAGAGTAGAAGTTCGTAACTTTCATTCTTATGCAACTAGGCACAATGAAAGCGCAAGATGTGTTATTACACTCAATTCATCTGTTACAAGAGTCATTTACTCTCCTTCAAGAATCAAGTTTTCTTTTTACAAACATTACGTTCTTTTGCTACTATAGCAGGCCGCAAGTGGTCTCAAAAGGTTTTTGATTTTTAGAGAAAATTCTCAGCCACTTGTAGATACAAGTATAAAGTTACTTTTTGAATGATGAATTTTATACAGGATTCATTGTTTTTGAACATTTCTTTAAGATAATTGGTGCTGTGTATGGATCTTAACGAACATTGTCTTATTTACTAGCAGTACATCTTCAGACTAGTTCTCTAATTGCTTGCAAAGATCCGACCAACAATGTAATGTAACATATGCGAATGCGACTCCGTTGTAACATATGCGAATGCGACTCCGTCTTGCACAGAGCTTATTAAACTTGTATCACTGGGCTGTGCTGGACGACGTCATTTGTAATCTGCTAAGTATGCCTTTTCATATGGTTTTTCTTTTGTACAAGAAAGTAGTGTGTACATGCGATAAATTAGCGTCTATAGCAGGAATGCCTGATTTTGGAAAAAATCTTGATACACAGCATACGACCTTGATCTCTCTTTTTGCAGCAAGCAGTTAAAGAACAACAGAAAAGCTGACGCAGTGCTGAAAATGACGAAAGGCAAGGGTGAGTGCAAAACAAAAAGTGTTCCTGAATGCCTATTAACTCATAAGAAAATCTTTTAATTCTGGAAAGGTTTTGAAGGCGTGCATTAATCCAGTACTGATTAGCCACTTGTAAGACTTGAAAGCTGTGATCAACATCGGGTGGTGAATTGCTGAATCACCAGCATTTTACAAAACAATTGCATGTATTTTGCCATGGTAAAGGATTTGCCTGGATTTGAGTTTTAACACGTAGGTGGAGCATCGGTACATATAGCAGGATTTCTTTTAAAAAACGAAATAACGTGAACAGCAACCATCACAGCATGACTTGAGTAGGATCCATTTGGCAAATTTATGTTATGTCGGTTTTAGTCTTATTGCCGATCTTGCGATCTCGTCTATTCAATGCTAGAAGCACTAGACAGAGTCAGTTCATTGGTTGTCATCACTTAATTATCAGCAAGTCACCATGTTTTAAGCTTGATTTCCTACAAATAGCACGCTTGAAAGCATTTCAATACCAAAGCATTTTCGCTTGGTGGCGATTTCATTCAATTTCAGTGACTTTTTGAGACCTTCTGCCTCATCGAGTTTTTTTTAATCTGTCCGTTGTGTCACAATATCATTCAATTCGAGAAAGATGATGTAAGTGACAAACACTCCAGTTATTAGTTATTAACTGACGAAATTCGAGTCAACTCGATTCACTTATGCGACTGCGAGTAATCATACCTTTCCACAAATAGTCTCTGGATATACCAATGAAAGCGGGTAAAGAAGCACTAAGTAATGGTAAGAACATCCTTGCTTGAACTAAGAGTTGAAATTAGCACTGCTTTCAGCACATTTCCCCTCGCTTCTATAGATAAATATATTTTATTACCTTCATTATGTCGTACAATCATCCAGTTACGGATATAAATCATAAAAAACGTTTCAATATTTCGTTCCTATTCACAGTCCTAGCAAAATATCTTCCTTACTGTTGTTTTCTGTGACACTGCTTTCAGATGGACCAGCGGAAAAATACGCAAAGTTTCGAAAAAGAGTTTCATCAATTCTGCGAATTGAAAACTCTCTCGTAAGAGAAATGTTAGCTGAATTCATTGGAACTTTTATCCTGATGGTAAGAAACTTATGAAATGTCATTCTTTCGAGAAGATAAACATGAGAGTAAAACACTGTTACACAAATCAATGGTACCTTGATAAATTTTTGTGAATTAAGGGCCTAGTTCAGGATGTACGAAAATTGATTCTTGATTCTTCTTGATTCAAAGAAAAAAATAAGACAAAATTAAGCAGATATGCTAGCTCCGCAAGGCAATGTTTGAGCTTTTAATAACGCTTTTGCAATAAGCCTTAGTTGATAGGGTTCACCCACTTATGTCACCACGTTCATTAGTATCTAAGTCTAGGTTAGGGGTCGGCAACCTTTCCCCAGTAGCGGGCCAATAACAAACTCTGCAAGGTATGGCGGGCCGTACTAATTTTCCACCAACAATTCCGTTCATTTTGCTGTTTATGATGTTGATAAAGCTTGAGTATTTATGGAATTATATTCAGATCAACTCTTGATTTTCACAGTTCATAACAACCCAAAATATGACATACTGTATATATACAGCACAGTGCGGTTACGCATGATTAGTTCCTCAAGCATGCAATACAAGAAGTTGCAGGGAGAGCAGAGTCATAAAATGTAGTACCACTAGACGAGCCATACAGTTACAATGTGTAAAGGGGCTGTGGGCCGGATGATTAGCTTGGCGGGTCACATCCGGCCCGCGGGCCGTAGGTTGCCGACCCCTGGTCTAGATGATGGGATCTTCCCACTTGCATCTAATCGGAACCACAAGTATCTTTAACGATCGGTCTTGGAACCGCAGCGTGTGACCTTTGTGAATGCAAGGAGAATAAACAATAGCACTTAATTCGATGGTGATCAACGACCTTAAAGATAAAAAAGTAGTTATTGCGAGCAACACGAGGTTTTCGGAAAATACTGAAGCAGAGCTTAATATTATCCTAATCGGTGCCAGAGTCTCAGTATATGTGGTTCGCTCTAACATTACCCGTCTTTCAGGCAAAATTTCAGAAAAAAATTTCGCAGAGTTCGCTAAAACGTTCTTGTCAGCATAATGCTGAGAGCCGAATTCAGAACCGACGCGCTACCCCAATGTGTGTAGGTAAGTTAAGTGCGACGTGGAAAATTGTTTTCAGTTAAATCTGTTCTCAAGTCACTTCTCGATCAAACACAAAATAAAAGAACAAGGAAAGTTTGTGGAAGCTTGGCTTGTGAACTGTGAATACATGTCACCATTGCAGGTCATGAGAGTTCAACGTTCTTCCATCAGAATTCTCGGAATAGGAGATAGATCTCGTCTTTGTACATAGAATGTGGAGTTGTGTTTTCCATGCGTTGGATTTTTCTTTTATAAAAAAGATGTCAATCAACACTTTTGCTGCTACGTGCAGCTCAACTGCTGGATTTTATGACTCCGATGCAGCTGCATGACAGGGTTTAATTGAGAGTTGAGCAAACGCCAGTCCCCAACTCGCTGCTTGCACCAATAAATTGCATGTTTTCGCAGCGGTTATAATATGCATTCTGCATTTCATATACTGCATTCTGCGTTTCACGTACACTGACATAGAAGCGCAGAAGAGTCACTGCGTATACATGCAAGTTCGGTTTTGGGTAAGGCAATTTCACCCAGTGACAAAGTCGTGTTGGTGCTTGCGTCAAGAGTAAGTGCGGTTGATGGTGATTGAAGGTTTTATGGCAGATGCACTATAAAGCGTGGGCACTGGGCGGAGGGCCTTGACAAACAGATCGTTGATCACTGTCCGCGTTATCAGCAGTAAATTCCATATGGAATTATCTATACGGCTGCGACAAGCTTGACGATTTTTAAAAAAATGTTATGACGGGACATCGCAGCACTGCCTATTGTGTGCAAGCAACATTCAATTAACTCAGTGTGCGGGACCCCAACGTAAGTTACGGTACAATCGAAAGTTTTTAGTTCTGTCTTAAAACTTGCACAAAACGTGGTGTGAAGTTTTGTTGTTCTTAAAAGCACGTTCGCCATTAAGAGTGTGAGCGACTTATACCCAGCCCTGCTCTGCAATACTCTCTCTACAATATTTAACGCGATAGGATTCTTGGTGTTCGACTCACAGCAGGTCGGCCTCAATGTAACTGCTATGAAACAAGAGGCATTCGTCCCGAGCATGCGTAAAGGTAACCGTTTGCGACAATAATACAAATAGTCGATTAACCTACCGTAAATATTATACTCTGCAACAGCAAGCATTTGCTAGAATTACTGGTCATACCTTTTATCGATAGACCAAGTGCATGGAATAGCATGGAAAGGAATTCCAGGTGTAGGAGTAAATTTTTGAAGTGGAGTCAAAAAAATGTTTGCAGACGATAGAATTCACATTATTATCTTTCGACAAATCATATGAAAGATCTACGATCTTTCATAACTCATGTTCTTTTCATTAATTAGCCAAATGCTCACAGCTGACTTAATGGCATTTTTCATATTGCAAATGCTCTTGGTTTTCATTTTTTTAAAATCTACAGATGACAAGCGCTCTGCTTTACCCGTGCTTGTTGGCCATAGAAGCATAGGAATAGGGAAGGGTAATAAAATCGCCCAATAGTACCTGAATTTAGTTAAAAATCTAGGTTGTAGGCAAAATAATGGGCAGTGTATGACACTGTGGTTGAGTAAACAATTTGGATTCAAGTGAGATAAAAACCACACCAACAAAATTTGTGTCCATAAGCCGCAATTGCTGCGTTTCAGTTTACCTCACCAGTGCACTTATACCGCAAATAACATTGAAATTTTCGCTACAGGCAATGAAAAGCTGTAAAAGTGCAAAGCAGAGTGGATGAACTGCTGATAAATCAGTTCACTTTTCTCTGCCTGCAAACTAAAATATTTTACAAAATTACGTTTCAAGAACTTGTACATGAAGAATAGACTAAAGACAAAGAGCCATAAGATACTTGATGTTGCAAAATCAAGTTGATTGCGTAAGAGTAGCAAAGGAAGTGGTTCTCAGGCCTTCTTAGGGACTCTTATAGGCGGCGAACCTGTAACTGTCAGCACCCGGGATGTCAGCATGCGGTTACAACTTGCACTCCCTCGGACGGGATCAGCACGGCAACCCTTCAGAAACCTTACAAGCCTTGACTTGTCATCTAGCCATTGTGGTTTTGTCGTACTGTCAGCAACGTTATGAGGCTGTCATTTGCCTAAGTCTACCAACCAAACCTGGACAGTCAGCATGCGGGGGTAACTTGCACACCCCCTGGGACGCAATGGTCGGGGTGAGTCTGCAGAAATATTACAAGCCTTGGGCTGTCACCAAGCGGTTATGGTTTAGTTGTGTTTATCTAGGCATAACGTCAGCAACGTTATGAGGCTAGCATTTGCCTAAGTCTACCAACAAGACTTGGGCGGTCAGCATATGGGGGTAACTTGCACCCCCTCGGACGCGGTGGCCGCGGTGTTCATACAGAGATGTTACAAACCTTGGGCTGTCACCTAGTGGTTATGGTTGTGTACGTCGTACTGTCGCTAGAAGTTTTGAGACTTCAAGCAAAATAAAAAGGTTAAGTAGCCTCGAGGTATTGGAGTTGGAAATAAATAGACATATTCTTTATCACATAATTCATTTCGCGTCGGAAATCTGTAAGTAATGGCAAACTCCAGTCAGATTTCAAATGCAGAGCTGTTCAATTGTAATTCACCAGTTCGCCCTGACTTGAGAAACTTTGCATCTCGCTTTGAAACTTTCAACAATTGGCCACATGAAAATCCATCACCTGAGAAACTCGCCGAAGCTGGATTGTACTTTTGTGGTGAAAGGGCCAAAACTAAATGTTTTTATTGCGATGGTGGTCTTCATAACTGGAGCCCTTCTGACGATCCGTGGCATGACCATGCGAGATGGTATCCGACTTGTACATTTCTTCTTCG
>JGI24159J19872_10006551_pt1 | contig 15184 bp, 10 predicted proteins | sample Ectturendosymbi4_FD_19872 | JGI IMG/M metagenome (IMG submission 19872) | reverse complement strand
ACGCTTGCAAACTCCGTAAAAACACGCTTAACGAAATTTTTCCTGTCAAGCCAAAGAGCAGCATTGTGACCAAAGCGATTCGCACAACGTGACGCATTGGCGCGCTAAGAAAGCGGAAACAGGATGCACGGGATCGCGACGGACGCCGTTCCAGTGTCGCGGACACACTGACCTGTGTACGAAGCTCTTGCGTTCAAGGTAGCAGAGCGCTTGGCTGAGTTGGTGGGCGTACAAGATGAGCATTGCCATGTCCAGGCTGAGCTTGTTCGTTTGCAGATAGGACCGCATCTGCTCGAGACGAAAAAATTCCCTCGTTTTCCTTTTTCTTTTACGAAGAAGCATTCACTCACACTGCTGACAGCGAAATAAAGTGTCGCACTGATTGGCTGGGAATGCAGCTTCGACGTCACAAGGCAGCATGAAGCTGACAACTGACCATTAGCGAAACGAACCCCGCTGCGCACATGCGTATCTCGTCAGCGCAGAACCAATTGTTCAGACGGCGCCAGCTGGAGCTTTACATTCACGACTGTTTTCCCCCAAAATATAATAGGGCATCACATTCGGTGAAAATTGCGCAACGCGTTGGCGAGCGTCGCCGATAGAACGTTGCACGTCACAGCGACGTCAAATTATTCGGATAACAAAACGAAAATTTCGTTACTTCGTATGACGCCGCCGAGCAGCGCTCCAAGACAAGTATCACTTACATTTGCACGATTTTTCTTTTGCGACCAACGGCAGAAGTAAAACCGGTAAAACGCAAGAAGTCTCAAAAATACTACATGTCACTGCAAAAATATTTTTCGTTTTTCTTGAGAGCACGCGGCGCAAAGAAATCCTGGTCGATGTCGCTTGTCACTGTTGCCAATAGTAACGAGCAGCGCGATCCAAGCCACTTCTTTGAAAAGCACGGCAAGAGCATCATCACTCGCCCCGGACGTCGACCTCACCTCTCCGTACTTGCAGTACTCCATCACAAGCCAGACCGGGTGGTCAGTGCAAACTCCAATCAACTTCACGATGTGCGGGTGGTCGAACAGCCGCATGGTGTCTGCAAGAGCAACAAACGGATTTCTTGTGGCCACACCACGCGTGACGTCACGTCGAAGCCGCGCGCAACGTCGGTTATGAGAAGAGTAATTAACGAAAAGAAAGCCTGGCAATTTATCTTGGCTTTCTGGTACGTCGACTGCGACTAATGAGTATAAAGCATTGACTGACAGGCTGAATTTGATCAACTGATGCAACGCACGTTCAGTTACGACCTTCGGATCAGTGAAGTGTGTAATCCGGGGATTTCCAAATTTTTTTGTCCGAGGGCCACAAACTATCACACAACAGTCCGAGGACCGGACATTTTTTTCGGGTCATGTTACATTCTTTCAAATCACAAACTTTTTCTGAATTTATTACTTTTTCATTATTGACAAAATGTCTTTGCGGCCTGATAAAATGGCTTCGCGGGCCGGATTTAGCCCCTTCGCGGGCCATGGTTTGGAGACCCCCGGTGTAAACTAATCGGTTTGAAAAAATATAAAGCGGACATTTTAACAGTCGTGAAACGAAAAGACGAGCACTGGTCTCGAAAGCGGAGCACATGGATGTCAGAGGGGACAAGGCCTCCTGAATTTGGAAATTTGACATTTTCTTATTAAATTTTTAGCAAAGTGTCGCTTTCTTTGTTTCGAGTAGGCAAAAGGAAATTTCGCCACTGTTTGACTACCCCTGGAAAAAATCCTTCCGACGCACATGGTGGAGTTCTATGCGCTCGAATCACGAGGCTGTAGATACCCATGGGGTGAATTTTTTTTCAGGGGNTGCCAATGGGTCATATTTTTGAAACACAACACGATTATGCTTCGCTGAGGTTAGATATCATCGGGGAATGTGGATGGCCCCGAGCGATCCTGGCCAGCTCAAGAGCTCAACCACCAGTACAGCTTCAGTCTTCCAACGTCGGAATGGAGCTGTTTGGCCATCGCTCCGCCCGTTGTTAAGACCGATGTCGCAGTTGTTGGGGCATTTTCAGACATATTGTTTCAACTCGGGCGTTTTCGGGCAACTGATTTAACTCGTAAAAATATAAATGGTCTATTCCTTGTAGTAAAATCAAACCACATAAGTCTGGCAAAACCTAACTGACTATTTCGTATAGGGCAGCGTCTGGCATATATATGGATATATCACATCCTGAGAAAAATGTTAACATAAATTTACAGGCCACAGAAACCGGCCACTCACGTGCTTCCTCCAACAGCCTGTCAGCTCCTGCTTTACCATCCTCCCCCATGAACTTGCAGGTTTTTATGGCGACAGGCAAATCTGGTCCGTCGCGAGGACTGCAAACAAGAAGCGACCGATGATTTGCCGCAGAACGAAATAAAGTTTGAAACGACGCTGATGAGAATGAAGCGCACAATTTGAATGTTGCGCTTCACAACGAGAAGCACACCAGTTCATTGTCACGTCACACAACAAACTATGGATGCGAAAAAACCGAAAGGAACCGTGAAGCTTCAAGCTTGTATTTAGAGTCGGCTATATTTGGTGTTGCAGCTACGGGTACATCGGCCCTCCAGCCTTGCTTGAAGGGGAGCGGCGTTTCCCCCAATCTTCATGTTCCATCGTAATGACGAGACCTTTGCTGTCATTTTTTGTGATTGTTTTAGCAGAAAAAACATCCCACCTACAATATGTTCACTGCAGCAAGCTGTGGCAGATCCAGACCTGATGTCTGCGTAATGGGGGGCGTGGGGACGTAATGAAAAATCAGGGGCGTCAAATAACTTATTTTTCGTAATGTGCGATCGGAAAAGCTAATGAAAGAGCAAAAAAGGTGATCTATTTTGAAAGGGGGCGCAACGTGTTAAAGGAGACCCTCGACAACTTGCAGCTTTTTTCATTATTTTCACGGGCAGGCCTTCAAGGTATGGCAAACAAATACAGCATATAATCAGTACAACTTTGAAAGTATCCACAAGTGATTGTTCTTTTGGTGAAGTAATGCCATTTCGTCAGTTCCAACGTTGCTGCAATATGTCGTTGTGACTTGCGTGCTACTAATACTTTTGCAAATGATTGTAAATAACTAATTTATTGCTTCTGTGTAATCCGGTAACAAACCGTCACGGACCAGTACAGGCCCGGTGGTTGGGGACCACTGCATAAGCATAAGATGATTCATTGTATACGACCGTGAACTGCGCCCTTTTTGATAGAGTCGAGGGGTTCTTGTTCACTAGCGTGGGCAGCCTGGCGGTGAGGGGCATTCATTACAAACGTTTCGTTCAAAAACATGGCAGCCGTCGAATGGCCTGCAAGCCGACCAAGCGCTTCAAAACCTTTTCACTGTAAGTTCAACGTTGTCTTAAAGATTCGCAACATTCGCCGAAAAGCTTTCTCGAATCTTCGATATTGACCAAAGCTGTGATCAAGTCGAAAAACTTGGGAGTGCGCTCTGGCGTCGCTTTCGGCTCAAACTCCCACCAGTAATACAAGTCGAGGTGAACCGTACGGTCCCGGTCTCGTTTATCACCTGTAAATGCCTTTGTGGACGTCGCCGAACTGTCCTTCGCCGACGGTGGTGACCACGCGTATAAGATCCCTCGGTATTTCATAGTCGTATTCTGAAGATAAGCAAAACAACGCAAATAATTTTCAACTTGCAGCAGCTATCATCAGCATCAGCGCAAGGAAGACTCGGCAACTGCGTCGGGCACAGGTCCGTAGACATCACTATGAACCACCCGGTCTTGTGCGGCACAAACTCAGAATCTACCATAGGCGTAGCCAGGGGGCCATGTCCCCCCAAATTTTTAGCATGTACAGTCATTTTGTGCTTTTGAGAGACGGTATCCCAAACAAAATAGTGTTATTCGCCTAAAATTGAACACTTTCCCCCCAAAATTTTTGGGCTGGCTACGCCACTGGAATCTAGCATTTGTCGGACGACAAAAAGCTGGATCAGTCCTCCTTTTTTCCGGGCGAACGACAATACCTGGTTGATTTTTTAAAATAAGTGGCACATTTCTGATCAAAGTTGGTTTTCCGCACATGAAATGCAAAAGTTGAATCAGTAAAAGCGATTGATTGAACACTGGAAGACAGTCACACTTTTTGAGGGCAGTTGCACGTTGGAACATTTACGAAGTAGAAATAGCACCCCAGAAAATCAGCTTCAGTTGACACACGCGCTCGTTCCACTGGGACACAGGCAAAGGCAAGTGCAGGCGACTAACAGAAATAGACAAATTTGAGGTATCCTACTATTAAGAATCAAAATTTAACCATCGAAACACGACATGGCATCTGCAAGTAACAGCAGGTTGTGCGGAAAATTTGGACTCCATTTCAAACAGCTATCGTACCAATCAACGAACTGTGCTGAAGAGCTTACCTTTGGGCATGTTGTACAGATCGTCCTCCGTGATTTCTGCGTAGTCGTCGGTTTCTGTAAGAGGAAGGGAACGACGGTTATTGACGAGTGTCAACTCAACATTGGGTAAAGGGCGCGGGTCGCTAAGCCGTTTACTCGACTGGTACGGAGTCGAATCGGAACTGGATCGGATTTTGCGCGACGACGTTTCGGGAACAGAGGGAAGGGGGGTTCGAAGCAGGGTAGAGGTTTTCCGGGGGAGAGTAAAAGATAAAGGCAAGTTCGCCTTTCTGTCAAGTTTCGCGACCGGATCAAAGGGATGAACAGCTTCATTGCACGCAGCGCTCGGCGCTACTTGCTTTTCAGGCAAATCGCTTCCGGCGTGACTCGGGGCTGGCAGTTTCTGCGCGACCTTCCTTGTGACTTTAACAGCTTCGTGGCGGTTTTCTGGCTTGTTGTGACGTAGCGTGACGTCAGTTTCGCTGTTTCGGTCGGCGAGGACCGGTCGTTGTTGTTTCTGGACAACGTCGTGTTCGAGTTCGACCCGAGAAGCGAGTTTGTCGGGTTCGGCACTCGTTGGAAGATGGACGTTATTGAGGACTGGACACGACTCAGCGATGGGCAAGACCGGGGGCGAAGGGCGTCTGGCAGGGGGGTAGCACCTTCGCTGGACCACTTGAACGGACGGCTGTTCGCGCCGGACGAGGAGGGCGTCCGAAACAGATGAGCGCTGCTGGCCCTTATTTGTTCCGTCGCGTTTTTCGTTGCTCCCCACGCTGGCGGACCGCCCGATCTCGATAGACTCAACGGGGTCCAGTGGAGAAAGTGGTTCGCTGGCGGCCGCCGACTGCTGTTGCATTTCAAAATCCGTCAACAGGACTTCGAGCTGGGCTTGTTTCTCAGCGTCCGTGCGCGTATCTACGCTACGCTTGCGTACGTACGGCCCGACGGGGGCACGCTTACTTGGGTACAGGGGGCGACTGTTCGGGATCGCGTAGTCGAACTTGTCGCATTTGTCCCTGTACCAGAGCGGAACCGTCGGCAACCTTCGGGTCCTCGAAGTGGGGTCACTGACGCTGGCTTGGCGTGGGATCATGTCCCTTTCGTCACCGCTGTCGGGCGTCACGGGCACCGGTGCGCTGATACTGGTCACGCGACGGACCTTGTGCGGCCCAGCAGTGAGGTCCAGCGAGGCCGGAACAGGCCAGGGCGCAGTATTCGTTACCAAACGCTCTTGCCGTGGCGGGTCAGGAAGAACACTGTCGAACACACTGCAGTAAGTAGAACGGCTGTCAGTGGTAAAAGTCCTGTGCAGATCTGGCGACGGCAAATCTGACGTCGAGGTGTTGCGTCGCTGAATCGTTGACACCGTATTTAAGGAGTTCAAATCCGAACTCCGACGGCGTTGCGTCGTCGCATCGGGCCCACTAGGCTTCAGTCGAGCGGACGGGGGCATGAGGGCCGTTTTAGTTAACTGCACGACTCCTTTTTCTTTGTCCGGGCCGCGATTTTCTCCCTTAGCGAGATTGTCTGCTTGAGTGGCAACCGCATGTGAAGACGAAACCTTGACCTTATCCTTGGCTAAAACCGGTGGCAACGGGCGCTTTTCGGACATGGACGACTTTTTCGTTAGGGACGCATTCGACCTGGGCTTCCAGAAGGCGTAATTGCCCAGTTTCTTTCTCAGTTTCGACGGCCGGTGCTCGCTGCTCGGCGTCTTTTCCGCGTCGGGCGCATCGGTGTGACGGTGGTACGCCGGAGCGGAGCGTGTCGGCGAGCAGCACAGCAGGCTCGACGGCGCTTCCTCGAACGACGAGTCGTTGCTGTGCATCAACGGAGGTTTGCTGGGCAACAGGTTGAAGTTGCGGCGCTTGGACGAGCTCCTGTTGAGCGGCTGGTTCACTTTCTTCGAGTGGACTTCGTTGATTGCCAGCTCAACGTAAACGTTCTCCTCAGGACAGTCGGGGCTCTCGGTTGAATTATCCATTTTTTTCGGCGCAAAGTCGTCGGCTTTTCCGTCGGTCGTGATCTGGAACCTGAAGTCAGGCTCCGCCGTCAGCCTCGGCAAAGCTCGGCGATCCAGGCTGGAAAACTTCGGCTTCGGAAAACCGCGGCCGCAATCGCTGTCCCTTTCGCTGTAGACTCGGCCTGAGCCGTTGCCGTTGGCCACAGCGGCGCGAAATGCTCCGTGGCTCGCAAGCGGCCGCTTGGGCAGCAGCGAACTCGAGTAACTGCTAAAGTTCACGTCCATGCTGGTGTAGATAGAGTCGTGGTCGTCCGCTTCTCGGCCGCCGGACAGCAGGTCGGCTTCGCTGAAGCTGCGCTGCGTCAAAAGGGACCCTCGCGCGGACGATTTCGCGGTCGACTGCACCTTGGCGTCATCGTCCGATTGGCTGCTCGACGACAGGGACGAGTCGGAGGTGACGGCGCCGAGGTTCATGTAGATGGTAGCGCTGTCGTCGTCCAGGTCGTCTTGGGATTTCCAAGGCCTCGGCAGTCCGAGGTTTTCCGCCAGCATTGACTGCTTCACACTCGAGCGACGACGAGGCAGCGTGCAGTAGGCGCTGGCCAGCGTCAGGTCGACGTACACGTCTTCCTCCTGCGAGAGCTTCGAAAACGAGTGAAGTTCAGCGGTCGGTTCGTCGGCCAGCTCCTCGGCTTCACTCCAGTCGCCGTCGACCGACTTGCACGACCGTCGACGCAACGAGACTTTTCGAGCTGTTTTCTTCTGAACGCAGGCGTACATGGGGGGCCTGGCCGCTCGGTCGGAACTCATCGTTGGACTTCTGTGGAGCGCGAGAACGTCGACCGACGGTAACGGCGATAAAAGAACGGCGGTGAGCTCGACGTGATGTACTTCCAATTCTTGAGACTTATCTTGCCAACATTGCACTCCCTTGCAAACACGCCGATCCAAGTGGGCAATGTCTGATCAAATTAACCAATGGTGGTGTATTGGTACTGCACCCTAGGCCTAAAACAGAAAACAGGTTCTAGGTCTCTGTCGAACGTACTAACGGTTGCCGCTTTGAGCAGACAGTGTTTTCTGAAAGCAAAACCTGTTTCGAGTGAAATTCTAACAGAACAAATAGTATCCAAAACTCTGCTTATGCTTAACAGCACAAACCTAAAGCTGCTACCTGGACGTTCTACAGTTTCAGTAAGCGGACGCAAACCAAACCATCTCAAAACGGACAAGAACTATTTTGTGAGGTCACTGAACCCTGACGATATTAAGTCAACCAACCACACGTAGTAGCAATTTCCTGCAGCACTGTCCTTATCTGAACCAATCAGGCAAAGAAAGTCCCTGCTCCAATAAAAATCTGCATGACAGCAATGCAAACTCGTGCAGCTTCCTCATGTCACTGCAGGCCGGGAGAATTGCTTGTCAAGAAGTCTGTCCACGGAAACGAGAAGGCGATACGCATTTCTAATACGTCGACTCCACCCCTCAACACAAAGACGGGCAAACACCGACTACTCAAAGAAATACTTTTCGATACGCCAGCCGCTAAGTGTCTTTTCTCGGTTTCAATCAGGACTAGAGAAAGCTAAGCGAAAACGCCAGACTACTTCAGGACACGCTGCGGTGCTGGGACTGCGGGGAAACGTCAACTTTAAGATTGTGTGTTCAGCGAGCAGCGCGCGCGGCGCAGTTGTATGAACGGAAACACGCTCGACCTGTCAGCGCTCGCTTTCCCATTATTTATCTCCAGGAGCGGATAAGTGCACAACATCCGCGTCTTCAAACCTGTCGCCCCCTGGTCATACAACCAGAGAGCGCGCTGCCCATATACGTATGCAACGCGTATCTGTGACGTCACACGTGCAATCTCGAATTTGTTCAACTGGTCTTCGTGGCAAGAAAAGCTTGACGATGATGCGACTGCAGAAAATGAACAGATAACTGAAGGCTTAGATGCGCTGCGGGATCTCGAAGAACAACGGACTCGACAAAGATTGCAAAAGCCAAAAGGTTCCAATAAGGTCCAAGTTCGTTGGCGTTGCTTTTTAACCCGCGCGCACAGCGGCAGCTACATGGGGGGAACAGCGAAAGCTTTCTCCCCCAACCCTTCACAAATCTGTTTTTCGCTTTGTGCGGAACGTGATTTACTCCCAGTGCAAATGGAATGTTGTTTCGAAGGAACCGCACGACAACCATCTTTGGCGCAAAAAGCAATGATCGTGAAGCCCCGATCCCGAATTTATTGGTCAATCAACCTGGTGCGTAAAGTCTTTGATTCACCGCTGTCTACTTTAAAAAATAACAGTTGTTATTCTGACCTAACGCCTTTCAAAACAAAGCAAACGCAGAAATGTCGACAGGCAAACAACTTAGCAAAGGTTATTGGTGACAGTGACGTGAACACTTTATCGAAGCCTCTTTAACGTCTTGTCTGCTGACGTCAGGCTGCCATGCAGCGGTTATTGTGGCAAGCGAGCCCACGCTTGGCCGATGCAAGCAGAGCAATCATTTTGCAGGTACTCTTTCATGCTCAGCTGATGATACGGCGCACTGTTGTGCTTTTCACGTGGTTGAACGCACAGGGAAAGGCTCAACTGCTTTGCGCAATAATAACTTAGCTGTAGTTTGGTGGAAAAAAAGGGGGCTGGTGAGTTTTGGAACCTAAGAAATGCAAACAGCTTCTGCATCACGCAGAACAAGTGTTGGTGTATGTCGATGGATACACGTACTACGCCAACACTTATCCTGTTATGAGACCATGCTTAAAAATCAAAACTTCAAGCTTAATCAACTATGAGCGTTTACGGTGGTACAAACGTCGGGCACAAGGACGAGACGCAAGCGAGAAGTGCATTCCTGGCAACTAAGTGTCAAGGCAACAAAGTCGCACGTCGCGCACGCCATCTAACGGGTTGTCGGACGAAGAGATAGTTTGGTCGCAGCTTTGGAAAGCAACCCGTGGGGTCTCATAACGACTGCGGCGTAGTGAAATAGATAGCTCACGCATTTCGTAACTTTTGCAATAGCATCACGTGCTGCAACACACACATAGATTGAAAGCATTTTAAGTCAAGTACAACCAGCCCCTTCCTTTGTCAATCACAAAATCCTTGGTTGAGAACAGTTAAGGATAGTATCAGGGATACGAAGCAGGTATGAAGCGAATAACGGCAGCAAAATGCACTTTCAAGGCCCTTTTTACCGGGCCATTTTCTTTATCAGCAGTGCACGCGGGCGTCTTGATGAACGACACGAGTGAATAGCAGCAGCGACGACAATTCTTACGTTTCGCGTTTTAACAGGGAGAATNTGAAGAACATCTCCGGATTGTTCGAAAACAGCTCAACTGCCCAGAAAAGACAAGAGTTACTGTTACACAGCGCGGGCGCTTGTTCAGCTGACCTCGCATCTCACGTTACGCAGCGTTTTCACAACTTGACGTTGAAAGCGCCATGCTGTGCCAGGTCTTACTGCTGGTCACTAGGACCACGCAGCGTGCCGCCTCCACGTCACAGGTCATCCCCGCGTGCGCAAGGTTTAAGTCAGGAACGGCCTGGAGCAAATGCACAAAGTCGACCGTTGAATCGTGACGCAGGAGGCAGCGAGAAAATGGAGGTGTGGCTCACAGGCAACTTCGAGTACCCCCTCCACCCCCACTCTCCTGAAGGGAATGTTGTCTTTCACTTGGAAACGGGTTTGATCCAGAATGAAATTGCACAGGTTTTTTATTGTTCGGAAGCTACCAGCTTCCCTGAAGCATCAATAAGCCGAAAAGAAGACCTGTATTCTTTCGCTGAATATGAAATACAGCTTTACTTTCAGATCCTTGTCATGATCTGAATTGCTCGCGGTATTGTGCATCAGGTCTAGACACTGCCTTCGAGACATAGTCCGTATACTTGCTCTGTCAGTCAAAATCGATATTTTCTGCTCTTCACCCTGGATATCTAACCAAGTCGACCATCTCTGTTTAAAGCATAACGCTCAGCGACTAACCTGCCGTTGACATATCCCACATAAAAACAAAAGCTGTAACTTGATCTAATGCACAAGCCTGTCTCAAGTTGATGCTGAAGGCAACATTCCCTCGTTATACGAACGGCTTGGCATCCCAAGAACCTGCTCTGTGTGCGAATCTACCGGCAACCCCGTCAGCTGAAACTCTACGAACTGCGTATACAGCGCTGACCAGATTGTGGGGATGTCAATTAAAGTTACGGCGATAAGCAACAACGAGCTTAATACGTCACCGACAAACATCATATTCCGGTTTAATCATAGTCAAAAGCGCACAGTTATCTTCGCTGAAGCAACGAGCAAATGGCGAGGAGATAATAACAAACGACAAGGATAAGCCGTTACGGGCTTTTATGGAAATCGACACTGTTTGCCATTAGCATTGCGTCGACCGTCATCAGCCTGTCTGTGCATATTATGTGGCACTGCGAAGTTTTGTCGCAATTTCGTTCAGAAACGCGGCAACTGCTGAATGACGCCTGCTGGTCAACTGCTGCTGAATCACTTTTGCATTCAGTTAAGACGAAAATAAATGGAGTGCGCGTTGCCGCACCATGCAAGAAGTAGCAGACACGCGGTAATGTTCCATAGAAACAGACTTGTGCTGAAGAAGTTGTACGGAGCAGGGGAGTAACGGGGGCGGGGCAAGGGGGACATAATTCCCCGGCCGCCGAATTACNGCCGGGTCCCTGAAAAGTCCNAACAATGTTGCAAGGTCTTTCTTCAAATAAGTACATTGCTTCTGAAATACCTTAGGTTCGAATATGGGGGCGCCAAACTNGCTTCTAGCCCCGGNCGCTATCCAACCTTGTTGCGCCCCTGGTAGGNGGGCTTTTATAAGTGATAAGTGCTGTTTCCAAGTGCGANTTCAAAAATACAAATTGCTGTCTTGCAAACCTTTCCGAAACTTGATANTTGCACAAAATGTCTTCCTTGGTTTTCTGGTTAATTAAGGCTACAGTGATTCACAGGAGAGCGAATTGCGCCCCGCCGTAGGGTTGTAAATAAGAAGTGAACGAGATATCGTTGTTGCACCGTACAGCCAGGAGAAACTAGGACGCTGAAAGGTGCTAGTGGCGCACGAGCACGATGAGCAACGACATGTAGCTGCAGTGATCTGGATTTATGTCGAGTGCATCAGGCTTGTTTGCCCAGCACGTCAAAACGAAGCGCTAATTGTTTCCAAGCAGGCCATTAGTCCGTTTCGGCGAGCGCTTCACGACGCATGCAGTGAGCAGTACGAAAGCAGCACGATTATCACGTCACAGTGTTTACGAGAGCTAGAAGGAATGGGTACGCGCAGGGCACTAGTAACAAAGGGTGGGCTTTTTCTTCATGTCAAGAACCGAACTGTGGGAACAAATCTGAACACACGGATTCGTTCGGTGGTTCGTTGTCCGGCCTGTTTGAAAATCTTTGATGCTAATAATAAGAGCACGCCGAGTCAAAATTTCCGTTTGCTTCTGAAGCCAGAGAGAATATGATGCTTTACGACTGCCAGTTTTATGCAGGATGAGCAACCTGGCCGAGTTGATGCTCAACAACAACGCACTGATCGAACCCCGAAACAAACATGATGAGGTAATCGCGTCCGTTTCTCGTCTGTATCAACTATGCTCTCACCAGGCAGTGTGCGAAGATTGACGTGTATTTGACGTGAACGCCATCCTGCCACGAAGAAAGCCTCGTCTTCCCAGGAACGCTAGAGTGAAAAACAGTGGCGTGCCTAGAGGTTTGCGCCAGGGGGGAAAACTTCGCTGAAAGGAGACCGCGAGCGACTGTAAGGGGTCCACTAGCTAACACTTAGGGAAAAACTTAAGTGTTGGTGAATCCGGATGTGGATGGCTATAATAAAAATGTAAATCACCGGAAAATGCTCCCAAAACAGACAAAAAGAAGAACCTACTGAAATCCAAAACGATACTAAAACTGCGATACAAACGAAGCGGGGAACCGTTCTTTATATTTGGCTTGCCATGGGCGTGGGGGGGTATTCACCGTTCTGCCCTCGGTGAGTTACATCACTGGTGATAAATCGGAAGTGTTTTTAAGTTAAATACTTAAGCTATTATTTCGATGCTAACATAAAAACGATCATAAAGGTCTGAAACGGTCTTCAGCCTGACGAATTTCACCGCAGGTTAAGACGAATGCAATAACTGTTTTACAAGCTAAAGCCACTACTTAAAGGGCGAATGTAGCGTCAACAGTGGAGAAGATGAGGTTCAGACTGAACACGATTTTGTGAAACAGTAACCGTGATTTAGACGCGAAAGTGCAAAACAGACCAAAAAATCTAGTGTGGCAAAGGACGGCATGAAATTTTTACTTATCAGCATCAGGGACATCCGCTTCCAGAACGCTTTTTTCCCTAAGAAGTTAAAACACTGACATCTGCTGCTGCTCGAGGCGGTGTGAGAGTCGGTCGAGTAAAAATACATCCCAACAAAAAATAAACCTGTGAGAGGTGCACCATGTGGGCGTAGACGACTTCTTGACCAACACATCTCACCAGTTCAAATAACGAACACCTCATTTTTATTTGTTTGCGTGCTATCTCACTGCTCTGCACTGTCTCGACTGCGGACACCGTTCAATTGATACAGCATACTAAACAAATGCTGCATAAGTTCTTACTGCGCTGTTTAAAATCAAGGACACCCTTTACAGTTCTAGCGCAGACAGCTGCAGCCCACCACTCGACACACACACAGATCGTTAAACTCGGAATACGAACTTACCGGAAAGCGCTCCGTGCTTTGCCTCATTACCAGCAGCGAGCCTCACGCAGCAGGAAGCGAATCTTTTCCGGTTCGGAACTGACAGACGCGTTGGTGACGCACTAAACTCGTTCGACTCTCGTCTCAGGCTGCGTGCCTTGCGTCCACCGAAGGGCAACATCGTGAGATAGTCGCCCATCCTGGTCATTTCTGCTGTGACGCGGCTCACGCTGAGGCGGTCCTTCGATGTGCGGCAGCAACGGCTGAACCAAAGCAGCGACTGACAGGGCAGCGGCAGAAGAAGAACAGCGCGCGGCGTCATCGCACAGCGGTGCGCTTCGGGAGGAGGTTGTCGGTCCAACCCACGCCAGCGACGAGTGGGAGGATGTCGTGGCGTGCACCGCTAAGACAAACACGCAGCTTTGCGCGAACGAACGCAAGCGGCTGATAACGTTGTCGGTTCGACGTTTGCTTGACAGGTGAAGTCGCTGACGACGACGGTCGGTCACGTGACCGGTGCCGGTCACGTGACACGCAATCCTTTCTTTAAATCTGTCAACTGCGGTTGGCAGAGTTTCGCGCGCGCGCTTTTGTAACGCGGCATGCTTACTACTCCAGGGGTGGGGCGCACACATCAACTCGCTTGCAAACTTTTGGAAAACTGACTCGCAAAATACATTCAGCAAACGTCCTGCTGGACAATCTTTGCAGATTGCAGGGATCTCGCGAGGTACGACACGCGTTGAGATGCTGGGGGTGCGGACGGAACGACCGCATTCGCAGCGGACTCTTTTTCTGCCAATGGCTTGACGACATCTCGCGGTCAATCCACCACAGTTAACATCACCGCCAGAGCGTGCCAGATTTTCATGCCAGCAATGCGGTGAACCAATGTCGGTAGCGGTAATCTGTCAAGCAGTAGGTGAACTAATGTTTCACCTTCTTATGAAACGAGCATGCGCACTGACTAAGCCGTGATGATGCTTATTCAACGTCGCTAGTGGCGCTACCGCCGCTGCGTGTAATAACAAATGGCAGGTTATTACAACCGCTAACGACCGCAGTTTCGGGATCACGCAGCTTATTGTCCTTTCAACATCAACAACTGTTCGCTTTCGGGACGCACGTCGCCTTTTGAGGCAACTCTTCTTATAACGCCATCCATTTTCAATATGCAAATAGGCGCTGTGCAGCATGAGCACTGTTACGTCGCAATGGGCGTTTTGTGACGTGTATGTTTCGGAACGGAAGTGTTGTTGCTCGAATTAAATGTATTTTATAACAACAACCCACTCGTTTGGTCCGAACCAGTGAGTGTCTACCGGTAAGTGGGATGGACAAACACTCACAGACGCAGAGATTGGTGTCTTTCCAGGCGTGCGAAATCCAACTTTACAGACCCATAGCATCGAGATTCGCTTGGAAGTGCTCCCTTTGCAATCTGACCCCTGCATGCACTCATGTAAAGCTGCCACGCCACTACTTGAAGAAACCTATGGCGACCAGCAGCCATGAAGAAAATGCGTTTCGCTTCAGGCGAGCAAAAGAACTTGTGGGTTGTTCGCCACCAGCGAATGCTGTGAAAAAGTAGACTTAAGCCCATCGATCTTTGCACAAGTACAAATCAGGCGCTTTCGTCAGACAGGCTTGGCCCTGAAGACACCGCGACATAACGTGCCTATTTTTTGCATCAACACGGTCAGGAAAAACACCACAACAACCTTGCGTCACCGACTTCATCCTTTCGCATTTTCGTTTGGAACGATTCAAACGTCGTCATACGACGATGCTGACTCAGCAAGTTGACGATTGAAGGACGACATTTAGCGGCGGCAGCGGGTACGATTCTCGACACTGAGCTTGCCGTTAGATGGCGGTACAGACGACAGTAGATGAGTTCCACCAAGAGGCTTACGTCACGCCAAAAGACAGCAGTGGCCAAGGAGAAGATGGCGGCAATTTCCGCCCAAGTCACTGGAATAAACGTTTCGCGCAGCAACGCCAGTGAGGGGGGTCCATTTGTAAGCGGCTAGAAGGGGGAGGGGGGTTAACAGGAGCACCGATGTGCGGGCGCTCAACGGGAAATGACGCAATACAGGA
>JGI24159J19872_10006550_pt1 | contig 15185 bp, 11 predicted proteins | sample Ectturendosymbi4_FD_19872 | JGI IMG/M metagenome (IMG submission 19872) | reverse complement strand
ATGGGCGTGGCAAGTGCAGGCGTCGGCTCCTCGGCGCGTCTCTGGTCGCCTGCCGCTATTGGTGGACCGGCGCGCACGTGACCTTCTCGGTGGGGGGCGCCGACCATCAGCGACGAGAACTGGAAAGCCTGCTCGGCTGCGCTGGCCCCGGTCCTACCCCCGGGGTCGGCCGAGCTGCCGCTGGGCGCTTTCACGCGCTTTATCTTCAGCTTAATCGGACCGTCGTTGTGACCCCCCGAAGTACTTCCAGCAGAGACGATGCCGTATTCGACAGAGTCGCTGTGGTGCTTCTTTTTCTCTTTCTCCTGTTTCTTTTCCTTTTTGGTTCTCCTGAAAAAAGCGGCTTTCGCTTTTTTAGCACGCAAAGACGTCGCCTCGCACTCCAACATCAACAAAAACGCGCAAGTTGCTACGCTACTTTGCAGCATCGTGGATATATCACGCTGCAGAGCGGCGCTGACTCTTTCAATTAGAAATCAGTCACGAAAAGAAAATTGACGACTGACTAACAGATGAAAACGCGAAGGCGAAATGAGGCAAAACTGCTTAAGACCGAAATACTGCTTGCTTTCGCAAAAAGGACACAATCAACTCGGAAAGCTTTGACTGAACAAAGGCAGATGTTGGTTGACGACTAATGGTAGAAATGTTGCGATGTATGAAACACGGTTTTCGTGTTCGCCACATTAAAAAAACAGCTTAACAGACGCAAAGCAAGTTTCCGACGACAAAATTTACAAGAACGTGGCGCTTGTATGACATTTTAACAAATAGTTTTAAGGTATGGTTGTTTTGAAATCAAAGCGTGCAGGACTGTTGCCAAAGAGGCGAGAATCACAGAAGAATATCATTTGAACGGCACTTGACGAGCAAGGGTTAAATACAAAAAAAATTAACAAAAACGGCACGGTACTGCGTCTTAACAGTTAGAAAAAGGAAAGAAAAGGGGCAAAGAGTAAAAAGAAAACAAGGAGAAACGAAAAGAGAAAGAAAAGCGGGGCGGCGATAGCTCAGTGGTAGAGTGTCCGCCTCTCATTTGGAAGGCTGAGTGTTCGATCCACGGCCACCGAGTGACTCGTCGTAGCGCTACTTGGGCAAGAGGGTCACCTTGACGCTTAACCGTCCCGGCAAAAACCAGTTTCGACCTGCCATCACCAAAATCAAATAAAGAAAAGAAACATCAAGAACTTACCGGGCTTATAAAATCAACGGGAGAAAAGCAACGTAACACCAAAAGCTCAGCGGCGGCGTACAGCTCACAAGAAATATATCAAGCAGCAGAGCAAACCTTATCTTGAGGCGTATTTTAGGATTTTCCTCAACAACAGGAGCTCCAGTCATCGGTGTATGACCGCTGATGTCCTGCACGACAGGTTTGTCTTCGCGGAAGACTTGCTTCGGGTTGACGTGATTGACAGTCGTCTGCGCGAATAGGGAAGTTTCGCCGCTAGCGTTCATTTGCAAAACAAAACACACAACTCTATCCTTTGCGAGGGGAGGTCCAAGTCAGAGAAGTGTCTAAATCACCTACGACAGGACAAATGCGTAGAAACTCTGCAAGGTTATGTTCTTTTTCCGCGGTTTCACACGATGCGTTTTTGCGTCTTCGAAATTTGTGTTGTCTTTTTTTAAAATTTGTATTCTCCAACACATTTAATAGGCCCAGAAAAAGAGAGCGGCTGTTGAGCTGACTTTTGCAAAAAAACATACAGAAGCAATTACCTGACGATATGTTATTGTTGGTATCATAGTAACTGAATATTTGCTTGCATAAGTCAAAGCAGAAAAATGACTTCTGCAACCATTCAGCCAGGCACTGATGAAGTCTTGAAATAGACAGACAAAAAAACGCTCTGCGCCTACTATGCCGTGGGTGACACAACACTGAATGATAGAAGAGTAATTGCCGCACAAATTTTCTCAAAACATGGTTTTAGTAAGAAGTTACATAAGTCTGTCCGACTCCTCACTCGCTGAACGGGAAAGTAAAACATTGAATGCAACCATTTCCGGAAAAACGTGGGTTGAAGCATTATCTGTGCAGTCTGCTGAACAAGACGTGCCGTCGATCGATCCTTATTGTTTTGAGAAACAAACCCTTTGCTTTGGACGAACACAAATTTGCTTATATGTTCTTTTCTTGACAAGAGATCGCACACAAAATATCTAACAAAATTATCTTCCTTGCCGGCGTGGTCCTCGAGGCACAGAGGAAGCACTTCGCGGTTATTTGCCTGAAAAACTATGAGATCCCGGGTTCACTGACGACGAAGCAACGGTAGGCAGCTTTCCAACAAGGGGGCGCACTACTTTCAATCACCGTGTGGCGAATTGTTCACTCGCAACCATTAAATTCAGGGGTGGTCGAGTAATTTTACGTCCTTCATCAACAAACGTTTCGCCAGTACTTCGCATAGTTCTCGCAATTTTCGAGAAAGTAGACATAGTTCCCGCAATTTGAGAAAGTAGACATAGTTCTCGTAATTTCGAGAACTACGTTTTCCGCTTGTCACGGAAACACTGAATATTCCTTGTACTTCTTATTAACATTGGTGGAAGCAGGGGCGGATCTAAGGGGGGCGATTGCCCTCCCCTAAAATCTTTGAAAAGTAACTTTATTCACCATGATTTTGTATAATTCGGAAAACAACATTGGCGATACAAGGCCAGTTCGTCGTCCATTGTTTTGTCACAGGAGTGTTGTAAAGTATATTTCACCTATCTTGCAGTGGCAAAGCCGTTGCGAGAACTGACCAGCAAATATTACTGAAATCGTCCCCCCCACACTCACTGGCTGGATCCGCCACTGGGTGGAATCGAACACTCGTTACCAGAAGGCAGCGCATGGCGAAGTGCGAAGGCCGTGCTTGGCCTGGAAGGAAATTCATATTAGCATCACATTTCGGGCAGTACCAGTGCTTCGGTGAAGTGGCGTGGAGTCAGGTCATAATTTCGGGCCGTTCATACTTACAAGGTGCTGATATGGCTTGTGCCTTAAATCACGAAAATAAATCAGTTGATGGCTCTCCCGACCCTGGGTTGGATTGCTTGTGTGTGCAAGCAGCTACTATGCCAGTGGTTCTTAGCCAGGAGGGGCGTCAAGAACTTTCCAGGAGGGCGCGAGCCATTACGCGCCCAACAACATAGTAAGTTTGATCAATAAGTTTACCAATAAACACATTTGCTTTTACAGCTTATTTAAAGTCAGGGGGACTTGAAACAAAGGCTAATTGCTTAAGGGAGGCGTGGTAGAGAAAAAGGTTTAAAACCACTGCTCTATACCAAATACGAGCCCAACGTCGGTCATGCACCGGGTAACCAAGCATTGCCATGCAACAAGCATGATGTCCACTGCAGCGTTCCTGACCGCGCGCAAAAGCGCTGGAATTTTCACAAGACGCAGGTTTCTTTACACGATTGTGACGTGAACATGATTAGCTGTGACGTGGCTAAATGACTGCCAGTGAACCGATCGGCACATGACGAAACGAACAATAATGTCACGCGTCTTTTCCCGCAAACATTCTGTACAAAAACATGGACAAGACACCGCTAACACTATTTTGGTGGCAGCCAAAATATTTTTCCCAACAACATTGCTATATTTGCCTCTGCTAAGGCACCAGCGGCACACTAGAGACTGATGTCAGCCGGTTTCCTTGCTGAGTGAAGAGTTCAAAGTAGTTGACCTTTGTTTAAAATTAAGTCTTCAAACCCGACGTAACGGTCTGCGTTGTGGTGCAAATGATTAATCAGCTTTGACCGCATTATTGCACCAGATCGCAACACACTACACATTACTACACCAGACCGCAACACACTACACATCATTGCACCAGACCGCAACGCACTACACATCATTGCACCAGACCGCAACACACTGCACATCATTGCACCAGACCGCAACACACTACACATCATTGCACCAGACCACAACACACTACACATCATTGCACCAGACCGTAACACACTACACATCATTGCACCAGACCGCAACACACTACACATCATTGCACCAGACCGCAACACACTACACATTACTGCACCAGACCGCAACACACTACACATCATTGCACCAGACCGCAACACACTACACCGTCGTAGTGCTTCTTTTATCAGCTACCTGAAAATCGATTATCCTCAGCCTACTTTGACGTTCGCATAGGAATTTGTTTTTTGACAAAAAAGAGAGAAATAGTGCTACTCGCGTATTTAGCATAACTAGAAATGAGGACCAAACCCACTCCTGGCTGTTAAATAACGAAGTTACGTTTATACAAAAAAAAAATAAGGCATGACTTGATGGTTGTGGCATAACTCCTATGATGGAAGGGGGAAGAATGATACGCAGGACAATTATAACACACGCTCGCCCGTATATATGAAACTACCCCGTGAATTATGCAAGTGTTTCAGATACACCGCAGGTTGCAAACATCTTCACGGATCCGCAACGAATACATACTTAGAAAATACTTCCTTTAGAATCCAAATAATTTGCAGTCGCAAACGGGAAGAGCTTCTTCCAATCGTTCTTCAGTTCAAACAAGCGAAATAGGTATTTTTTTTTTCATGTAATAACGAGAGTTGAAATGACCAACATCAAAATAGGAAACGTAGTACGCGGATACACTACAACAGTGATTCTCAACGTGACCTGGAATTTCTAGTGATCCAAGTGGAATTTGTAGTAGTCCACGCAGAGTTCCACAAGTCCTTGATAAAACGTTCCTGAAAATTGTGACCTTTGCTGTACAATAAATTACGTAACACCGCCAAAGTGCAATAAGGTTTCGACTAGACTAGTTGTTCATGAGGTGTCAGCATAGCAAAGTGATCCGTCGGATATATATTTTTTAAAAAGGTGGTCCACGGGCCAAAAAAGGTTGAGAACCACTGCACTGCAACGAAGGACAACGGCCCCAGACCTGCATTCGTGTGCTTGCGCCAGCGACACAAGCTCGACGGTTGCAAAGGGAAAGGTTCTTACCTTTTCCGCTTGCCGGGGGTGTCTTGGTTGAGGAGCAACTGCCTGCACTGGTTTCACCACCGCTCTGTTCGAATTGCCTGAACACAGTTCACCAATGGAACACATCTCAGGCACAGAGAACAACACACAACACGCACACAAGCAGCTAAAATGATTCGCTCTTACCGCCACCAAGTGGAGTGGATCTAGTGCTGGAGGCCGTTTCGTTAGGATGAGGGAATGACGACACGGAGCTGAAAAAAAGCCGTTTTGTTGCTTTGAAACAAATGTAAACATATTGTCAAGAATCAGCAAATTCACGGAAACGAAAATTTGATCTTGTTTTTTTGCTTTTTTTTGGAGAAGCTTCAAACCGTTCAATGTACAGAAGGAGCAGGTTGTCTCTGATCTTCACCTCCTAGCTTGAAAAGATCTCGCGCGTTTCGCATAAATGGCAGTTTCGTAGCTTCCGTTGCAACAACAGTTAAACTTCAACATCACAACAGTTCGCGGATGTCGCTGTTTCGGGCGCGATTCACCCCCCAACGTTGGTTGAGCGCAGCTTAGGAACCGAAGTAAGCGCACGGTACGTCTATTGGGGGCACAGTCGGTTTACCAGGTTCTTTACTTACCAAAGAAGGAAAACAGGGGCTAGAACTTACGAAGAGAAAATAAGCGCGAATTTTTTTTAAAATAAAACTTTTCTGTTAAAGCGATGCATCTATGAAAAAGATTTAAATTTTTCTGTGCGCGTACATTTACAACACTTCTGTCATGAAAATGGGGAGGTGAATAACGAGGGATAAATACACAACATGCAGGACAATACAGTAATGTTGTTACAACAAACAAAATCGTAAAACCATCCCGCTATTACCATGCAACGATGTTTTGGGGATGCTGCTGATACTGTCCAATATGTGACATGCTCATGTTTATGTTCGGATGAGTCTGCAACAAAAACAGAACAATTTAGAAGATTAACTCGGAAAGAACCGGCGAAACGATAAACCCGCGAAACCCACTTCTGGAAAATGTATCGTCACAAACTTACGTCGTGAAGGTAACACTTTTTTCTGTAGTTAGCGCTACTGCTAACACTACTAACGATCTACAGTACGTATGTCTAAAGCTCTTTAGCCAAGTGTATAAGTAATATATTTCTATACTCAATAACAGAACATCCTCTCTTGCATCGTTTATTCCCGTGCACGTAGGAAAAACAATAATACAAACACCAAAAGTCCTATCAACAGTTGCACTATCCTGGTCAGAACATTTCGAAGTGCCGCTGTAGAATGTTAATCTCAGCAAAACAAAAATACAATCCAGGTGGCCAGTGGCGCGCCTTAAAATCCTTAGAGGAGCGCACAGCTACACATAAACTTGAAGATCTGAACAATCAACCAAGTTATCGCAACCATGAACAATACAGGCACACATGCCCGAAGACATACCATATTCAGCGGATAGACATCGGGATTCCTAGTGATGACAGACTGAAACATTGGATTGACATTGTCGAGAGTGTTGTCTCTCTGTTGAGCCCTGCAAAACATTAATGCAGATTTTATGTTAATTTAATGTTTCCTCTTGAAAACTAGCTAAGTTTCTAGAGTAAGATAGTAATATGAATTGGCCAACAAGCGGACAGGATAAATCAACTGTCTCCTAGTCTGTGTGCTTAAATTTCACAGAAGATAGACAAGGACAATTTAAAAATTGGGCAACCGTAAACATCTATTCATCTGCATAAGGGAAAAAAACAATGTCATCTGGCAAATCACCAAAATGCGTATGAGTCTAAGCCCACTTACAACTGCATGGAAAACGAGCAGAACACACTCTACGCATTTTCAAGCAGTGACTGTGCTTAATTTTTGTTCACAATGAAATTGGCATGTAAATAAGGCACACGAATTTACTATAAATCCAATATTAAATATACAATCAAAAACAGTGTAAACACTTAGTAATTATGCATCCAATACGCACTTATTTTCCATAGCTGACTATTTTTGAAAACATTTGTGTTTCCAGTAAACGCTATATAGAGTGCAATACCAATATGCAAGTCTCACAAATAGTTTCATGAAAGATGTTTCAAAAGAACTTTTATATCATTACCATGATAATCATGGAGCATTATCCTATATACCATGATAATCATGGAGCATTATCCTATGTTCAAAATATGTTTAGTAAAATAGAACTCTAGACGTCAAGAGAATGTAAGCGAATCTCAACAGATTTAAATGTCACTTACTGGTCAATGCAGAAGGGAGCTAACAAGTGTAAAACAAAATCTACTGAAAAGTGAATGTGAAACATGTATTCAAAAAAGGCTTAACTACACAGCTGGTCTGCAAGAATTGATTTTGAGTTTGATCTTGTCACTATACAAAGTCTGTATCCTGCTTTGTTTCAAAAACACTCCACAAACTGTGCCAGTTGCACTGTGCACAGACCAACATTGCAGTAGCACAAATTGTTTCACCACAGTTCATAATCTTCTCATACAACACAAAATTCATTAGAATGACATTGAATTCACCTCTTACACCAATTAACATTAAATCTTCTATCTATATTTTCTTAATGCAAAAAGGATTTTGATGGTCACAAAAGCGCTCATGAAAAGTTGATGTGTCAGCTGTGACTTAGTTACANGTTGATTTAAATCCCTTGTCAGTACCAATAAGCAATCAGTGAATACTTACTACCCACTGCAAGCAGGGGAGAAACTAGGGGGACTGTTTATTCAGCATGCTAAGTCCTTTTAACATCTGTGATGGTCTTGCATTTCACAACAGCATTGCACATAAAAACTCAAAAAGGTAGCCGGTTGCATTGTAGAGCAGCTAGCCTAATTCCAGAAAAACACGAATGCATACACCAGGAGTGACTCCTGGTCAACAGTGTCACTCAGGCTCATCACATGATTATACTGACTGACACTAAATGCAACCACTCATGGCTTGTGTCACTGAAATTTCCTTTTTGCTTTCATTCTGGCTGCCACTTGCCGTTGCTGTGTGATGTCAGTGACGTAACAATGCATGAGAAGTTCTAATGAGAACTTGGCCATTGTTGCGTAACGCACATAACAGAGCAATGATAACGTCAGTTAGCCCTCTGCATACTAGGCTCATATCAGGCCAATCGAGTTGCTGGCCAAGTTATCGTTTGTTTGAAACTATTCTCCAGTAGGAACCGTCCATAGATTGGAATTCAACTCCCATGTTCTATGCAAATCCTTTGATTAAAAAACATTGAATCTGATTTAATTTATACTTTAAAAAATTTTTATTGTTGAGGGTAGCTCAGACTATAATGGATGAGCCCGAGTAAACCTCTGCATACTAGGCTCATCATTCATATTAGCCTGAGTTACTGGACAATTTATCGTTCGTTTGAAATTATTCTCAAATGGTAACTGTTTATTGGTTTGGTGTATTGGATTCAAATTCAAATCCTATGTTTTATGCAAAATCATCGCTTCCAAAAACATTCCCTATGAATTGTTTTTCACATTTTTAAAAATACTTAATTGCAGACGGCAGCTCAGGCTCTAGTGGATAAGCCCGAGCGAATGAAGTAGAGAGAACACATACTATGAATGATAATTTTTGATTCAGGTCACCTGCAACATGAACGCTGTGGTGACGTGATTACGACACATACCGGGGTTTTCCGGAAGGCCGCTAAGGGCCGTTAATAGGAAAATAGACACATTGGAAAAATAAGACGTGGAACAAATAACCGCCCGGGCTGTTATACGGCAATTGCATATTGCCTGTGTCTGAACTTTATTCACTAAAACATTGTGAATCACCTTGTATGTCACAATGGCTTTTTACATTGCATGTCATATAATGGCGCAAAATACAGTCTGGAGTGTGGGCACAAATATCTAAATAGTTTCAAACTCAGTATGATGTTGGACATACCGTGTAAGGGAGCAGGTACAAATAGTGTTCAACTCAAATATTAGCACCATACAAACGCCCACCTAAAATAAGCGCCCATGGGCGGACTAAAGACCGGGCAGCCTTCCGGAAAACCTTGGTATAACGCTGAATTCATAGCAGCAATAGAATATTGATGAACCTGGTCGAGTGGGTAATCTCTATTGCTGTTATGCTGATGGTCATAGGTTTGGCTTTCTCTTTAGTTGGCTCCTCAGGGCGACACAGCATCTTGGCTGCAACAATGTGAAAGGCCAGACATGGAACAAAAATATATGAACAGTGATGGGCGAGGCCCAATGAAAGGAGCCCAGTTTAACAACTTTAACAAGTGAAGCGGGTGGTGGCACAAAATATACATAGCAAACAAGGTCACGTTCTATATTATAAATCGTAATCGAAGACTCGGGCTTAGCCCAAGTCACCACTGACATATATAGTGTGGGATATGGCTATGGCTTCCTAAAATGTGACGAGCTTTCTGTGATGTGGCTGTGCACCTGCATGATGATCATATTCTACTCCCGCTTTGTTCTGTGATGTGGCATTGTATTGTATATTTATGACGATTCAACTGCACTTGCGACATGCTCTGGTTGGATGTGAGACTAAGTTTTTAAATGCGGTTTATCAGCTACAGGCCACCATACAATGTTAACTTCAACTTCTCTGCAGCTTACAGCTGAAACATGCTTGGAGAACTATCCGTAGGAAGTTTCATGCAGGTTTCCTTCATTTGAAGCAGAGTTGGGTTTTTGGAAATATACCGTATATACTCATGTATAAGTTGGCTTTAAAACTCAACAAAAAAATTATTAAATTAGGGGGTTGGCTTTTACGTGCGTAAATCTGATCTCACGCAAACGAATTGACATGATTCCACTTCTCAGATCATGCCATACCACCAATATTACCATTCAGTCACACATACAGCCACAGAAATTGAGACTGCACTAAATAAAGTTAATTCTGACAAACTACAACTCAATTTTAATATTAATTTGAACTGTACCTCAAATAAAATGCAGCATAATCACATCTGATTAACCACAGTGCATTGCATATTGATACTTTTTTGTTATTAGCCCAAACAACACACCATGGTATCTTGGGAGTCGGCTTATATGTGAGTTTTTGCAAAATTCCTCATTTTGAGGCAATTTTTTAGGGTCAGCTTATACGTCAGTTTTCACTGCACTATGAAAGGCTCTAAACTCACAAATTATTGAACTTCCAATAACCTTACTTTACATCAAAAATTTGTAGATTTTTGTAAATATTGTAATTTTTATGTACCACTTATTCTGATTGTCATGCAACATGTAGAAATTCTCGCAGTATACCAGACTCCCAGCACAGAACAATGAGATTGNTACGCAACAGTTGCGACAAATTTTCAATAGAAGCAGCTAGGCTTCGTAACAGTACCATAAATAATACAATTATGCAAAAGAAGGCAAATTTGCAGCGAGAAACTAGCAGAGAAAGCACAACATTGGTCCAGGCACTTTGATCTTTATATCATCCATATAGTTAGTATGCTTGGACCAATGTTGCATTTACTCCACAGCTTTCTTGCTGACATTTTATCTTCTTCTTATTGGATAACTGTATTCTTTTTTGTTCCCGTCACCCAGCCTTCTTACTTCTGAAAATTTATCACTTCTTTTACGTTACAGTCCCATTGATTCAGTAAGATCATCGTTTGTCACTTTAGCTTGAGCTAAACTAGCCAAGCCTTGTTGAGTCTGCCTATTCAAAAATAGCATCTCATAGTTTGTTGCCAAACCCCTTTGATTATTTTTAGTAGTGCCACTGACTGCAAGAGTAAAATATAAGCATTGAACAATGGGCTTCATTTTCAAAATATAGTGGCACAGATATCAGAAACATGCATAGCGTTTGCACAACCTCTTTTACATGTGTGAAAAAGTTTCACATGGTGAACACAGTTTTGAAACAAAAAAAATTAACTCAAGGGTTTTGTCAGCACTTTTTATAGTAGACAGACTAAATATAATTATGCACTAGTTCCCCTTGATTTTATGGAATGTACTCACAAACACCAGAATGTCGTTTTCAGTGGACAATTTTGATGAGAATATCTTGCAGCAAGTTGGTAATACTGCAAAAATAGCAATCAAGATAGACCTAATGTGAAAAGATAATGCAACCCCTATGCAATGCTAATCTGATGTTTGCTATGGAAAATTGTGCAAGTGTGAAATGTGTCTTCCAATTAACATAATGAAACCAGGCATAGTTCAGAAATTTTGCACTATAATTTCATAGCTCGATCAGTTGACGCTGATGATATTATGAAAAGGAGGCCGTCATGACAGCATGGCAAATGCTCTGGTTGCTGCTTTCACAGACCTTGCACTATTAATTCCTACTGGAATTACTAATCTCAGGTTAAGAGTAAGCAATGTGCAGCTATGTTGTCACATTTTATATATTATTTGTGTATCACACAAAAGCATACCGCTATATTTTTTCATATCTTCCTCATCTTTAATTAAATGCCTGTGACAAATTGTACTGCAGCTCAATGTTTGGTGTCAACATGTGTTATGTATACCCTTTCTTTACTTTGTGGTTTGTGTGTCACATAAGCACAGCTAGATGAGGTTCATTGAATTAGATACAAATGCTGGTATTTGAAGTGGTATTAAACACAAGGATGCATAGATGACACAGCTCAACAACGCACAAAACACAAGTTTCATTTCAACATTATGAACTTATGAGCAGTGTTTTCTTTAATTTTTACCATGCTGGCACAACAACCATACCTTACCCAACAGGAACTACAGACCTTGTGACATTTTGAAGGATTCCATCTCAGATTTATTCATATTTTTAATCCAGCCTTTGGCAATATTTGCAATAGGTTTGTAATGGAAAGGTTTCAATATTACNCACTTTATATTCTTATGCAGAGCGTTGTAAACAGTCTGCAAGCACCCAACTCCACTTATTCTACAGTGCAGAACATGTGACTATTTTTAGCTAATGCAGATCACTGGCAGTTCTATGCATGAAACTCACCATTATATCTGCACATTAATAATGTTGAGCATGAAACTGAAAATACTGTTTTTCAAGTCATCTGCATGACCTGATAAGGTATCAAACCTGTGTGTACTCTTGGCAAAATATATACAACTCAGCCACCTCAAAATGTTGTTAAAATTGCTAAGTATCAAGATAGAGAACAATTTTACAAAAATTTAGCATACATATTTATGATGAAAAATTAAGAGATAACCAAACCTCAAAAAATTTTCAAAAGTTTTGTTAGTAGACACTTGCAAAATGCAAATTGTCTACTTTGGAAAAAAATCATAAGAGATACAGTTGCATTTTCTAAATCCAGCAAAAAAACAAATACAGGGCTAGTAAATATATGCCAGCATGATAACATCCACACTGAAAATGAGAAGGAATGTTACATAGAAACTCACAATCTATATACTTTTTTCTGAAGTTTTTTAGCAAAACTTCTGAAAAATTTAACACTGCAAATTGATTTGATTAAACTCTTTGTTTTACCATGATGTTGCAAAACACTAGGGTTTGATTTTTTAAAATGTATTTCACAAGACCTTTGTACTCTAAAATATCTGTGTCACTTTCAATAAACACCACCATGATCAGCAGATATATATACAACAACCATTTTGCGCAAAGTGGAAACAAAACATACATGTTATGATGATCAGCTGGGGTAGACGTCAAACTGTCCACAATTTGTGAAACTAATGCTGCATCTGGAGTGCTGAGAATTCTTGCTGCTGCTTCATGCCGCCCATCTCCGTGTTGCATTGGATGATGAGAAGCTGTGTGTGTGCCCGTAAGTGGCAGTTCATCCACCACTATAANACAACCACAATTGAGCATTCAATCAATCAATCACACAATCCAAACAACANGACTTATACTTACAATCAGAAATTCCAGGAATAGGATATGATGGTGTTATAGGTATCTTTGAAACATCATTATTGAAATTCATCTTTAACACCAAGTGAGACAAGGTATTGTTACATAATTTGCATTAAACCATCATATTCAAACTGTAAGGACTACTGGTTACAACTGTGACTGAGGAAATATATTAGTACAATGATTATTTCATTGAAAGTTGCATTTTCTGATCTCTGAAAAATGTTTATAACTGCAATGTCTATGCCACAAGTAACCTGCAAGTTACAAATACAGTATGGTATGTTAGAATATCTGTGGTACAAAAGAAGTAGGTAGTGAAACAAACTCTCAAAATAAACCCTTCATATTTTGGCATTATTACACTATTACTGTGTTCCTAAACTCACTACTTGGAAGCATGTAAGGAGTCCTTATGTATGCATTGTCTTCACTGATGCCATGGCTAAATCTGCATCCGTGTTTCCCAACCTTTTACGCAGCCGACAAACTTCATCAACTGGCCTAAATTTTTGCAGACTCAACAATGCAAAAGTTACTATAATACATTTCATAATCAAATTTTTCAAAAACTATTTTTCTGGTCTAAAATTATGAAAACTTAGCTACAAATCATGAGGCCCTAATACTTTAAAATAGCTTGCTGCAATTTGGACTGCTATCAATCAATCAAAACTGACAAAAAATCGCTTTTCCATATATGCAAAGTTTTTCTTGCTATTTCTTTTCCTCCAGTTTGCTAAACCAAGTGTTGGCAAATTCTGCCGGTTTGCAAGGTTATGTGTGGTTCTCAGTGTGGAGACTGCAAATCATACACATACAAAAAACAAAGCTTGGTTTTATCAATCAGCATTAACACCAGACATCTCAGAAGCGCTTATAGGCTTTAGCTAAATACTATAGCAGCAATAATTGAAATATATGTACAATTTATGTCATACATACATACAAATTTTTAATACTTATATACAATTAATCAATTTAATGCTAATGGACATGGACAGTTTGTCAATAGTCCATTAATGATCAATTCGTTCATTGTTCAGTGTTATTCTATTTACTAAAGATCCGTTGCTTAGGCATTAATTTGATTTTTTCCAAACAAGCATCCACTTTCTTTCTTGTTCGATGTGGAAATTTTGGGCAGCATGGTTATATCAAAAATACAAAATGGATTTTGTTGTAAGCATCCACAAATCCATATTGATATGGATTAATCCAGATTGATATACTAACCAATATTGATATATTTAAACATAAGGGAGTTAATCAACTGTAAACAAATAGTTTGTCAACAATTGATCAACTCCCTTACAGTTAATTTCAAAGTAAACAAAAAATGCAGCTCCAATTTTAGTAACCCAGCATAGAATAGGGACTTGAAAACCATGAAAGCTGTAAAGCAGCTATGTCCAACCCGCCGCCCAGGCGAAGGTTTTGTGTGGCCCAGTGTAGGTTTTCGCTGTAGTGAAAGTATCCTACATACTGACAAACTGTCCGTAGTTTGATAATCTTGAATTTGACATTGGTGATGCAGGTTGTCCTCAGTGCCACTTTATCACGTCTGTTACCATTGCAGTCAGGATTCGAAGGCTTTTAGTACATTAGCTTAAGCTAAATTTTGTTTGCTGAGATCAAAGTAAGTCATTCAATCTGCGACCCTCGTTAATATGTCATTCAATCTGCGGCCTTAGTGTTAATATGTCATTCAATCTGCGGCCTTAGTAAACTCTTTGGCGTCCGGCTGCTTTCGGGGATTTTCGGAAAAAAAAACGCCTAAATGCATGTGGCTTTGCGCGAGAATTTCTCCAGTCTGGTATGCTCTACAGATCAGGTAAAAATCTCCAAAGACGCGGCAAGTCTTCTAGTCTGCACTCGAAACAAAATTTTTTGCTTGGGGGATGCAGGTTTTTTGTTAGTGACGTCATAAGTGAAAGACTTTTAGGCCACCTTGGCCCACTTTGCCTGGCCCTGGGCGCCAAGCATTAGGTGGTAGTATTTCACTGAAGTTTTTATTGGAAACTAGGCTACAATCCGAGTCTTTTGATACTTTGGATGACCTGATGAGGTTTCGGGTTCAAAAGTTGTGATGTAAGTTAGTAAAAATATTTGACTAATTAGCTAATTAATTTGTTTATTTTAGATCATAACTTTTGAAGCAGAGACGCTAGAGAGTCGTTCAAAGGCTCAAAAGACTCGGACTCAAGCTTAGTTTCCAATGAAAACTTCAGCGAAACACTTTGGCCTAGCGGTTGGGCCCTAGGCCAGGCAACATGAGCCAAAATGACCCAAAAACTACT
>JGI24159J19872_10006549_pt1 | contig 15185 bp, 5 predicted proteins | sample Ectturendosymbi4_FD_19872 | JGI IMG/M metagenome (IMG submission 19872) | reverse complement strand
CAAAAGGCGTGGTAAACAAAAGCCAAGTAGTACGAAACCACGCGAAATAGATGATAGTCTTCAGTTAGCGTCGATCAAAGCGACGTGCACCACTGGAGCTGAATGCAGGTTTAAAGTAAATTGCTGCTTGAAACTTCCATTTGCAGAATCTTGCTTGTGAAGAGCAAAGAAAATCGTAAGAAGCAAGGAAGCTTTTTCAGTAAACACTGGGCCCCTACCTAGCTTGTAGCCTATATCGGTATTTACTATTCGTTTGGTTTCAGTAGATTGTTGAGTTTTTGGGTTTTTCAGAGTGTTTTCCGTTGATTTCGGGTTTTTGTATAGACGTTAAATACCGGAATTGCTATTGTTTCTCAACTATTTTCTGAGTGTTAGCCTGTGGGCTCCGTTCAGCTACGTTTCCCTTGGCTCAAACCTCTAGTTACGTCACAGCACCTGATTAAAGCAAGGTTGTACTGCAGACAGTTTTTTTTCATTTGGGGGGGCCACTGGAGGGGCCAGTTTTGCAACAAGGGGAGCTGTCAATGGTCTGTGTAGGACTTTCCGGACTTTCAGAAAGAGACCTGAAAAATTTTTGGGGTGCCACTGGCCAGGCAAAATTTTGGGGGGGCAGTGGCCCCCCCTGGCACCACCCTATCTCCGCCCCTGACTGCAGATAAGAGCTATGTGTAGGGCTAGCAGCAGTATCCTACAATATAAGCATAGTTTTTCTTAGGTGACAGAGCAATACAGTAGTTTTGTCAACGTTTGTATCACGTAAAGTTCGACTGTTATTTTAGATGTGATTTCTTTCCATTTGAATTTTTTTCAGTAAAGTCATTTAGAAATCAGATTGCTATTGAGTACTTGCGTCAGTCCCGTCGCCACGGGGGGCTTTGGTGGGCTTCCCAAATTGAAACGTGAAACACAATACATCAGTGGAGTTTTGGTCAAATTTTAGAATGTCAAGCCCCCCCGCACAAACGCGAATCCTCCCCACAGAACCGCAAAGCCTCCCTATTGAAATCTTTCTGGGGACGGTTCTGACATGCGTGCGTTTGTACTGTTTTTTTCATTTGGGGGGGCCACGGGCCGCATGTGGCCCGCGAAACCATTTTGTCAACTATGAATAAAATAATGTTGAAAAAAACTTCGAAATGTGTTTACGAAAAATTTGTTGATTTGGTAGAATATAACATATCCCGAAACAATCCCCTTGTGTAAAACGTCCGGCCTTCGACATATTTTTTATTAGCTTATATGGACCTCGAACAAAAAGGTTTGGAGACCCCTGCCTTAGAGTAGTAGCCTAATTCTAAGGATTCTAAGTTTATGCAACCATGCGGAGCTTTATATAAAGCTCAACGAATATTCCTTAGCTTGATGGTCACTTANTGNTCAGGCGAAAGATCCTTTTCAAGATTGAAAATAATTAAAAATGAATTGAACAGTCGCAGTGTTCCAGGAGAGGTNGTCCACACCACGTATTCGGTACATTAAAAGTGACAAACTTAGGCAAAGAAACTGCAATGAATGCTTAGATAAGTTTGTTATGAAGGCCAGGACAAAACCTTTTTAACTGTTTACTGTGTCATGTTTAGCTTAAGGGTACTTGATTTCGATTATTGTAGCTTTTTATTTCTTTGGTGGGGACTGGTGAGCTCAGCCCTTCCAAATTTCAATCTGAAACACTGTAAATCAGTGAAGANTTAATAACATTTTCAGAATCGTGAACCGAACAGATACAAACTATTTGGGTGCGTTTTACCTGACGCNTTTTGCTCGTGTGTGTNATATTTTTACAGCCATGGTAAGCGAGTTTCAAAGTGCCGAACGTGGTCATCACGTTGTGCTTTAAAGTCTTTATGCCGCCACACATACTATATAGATGCAGTGTGTTTGCTTTTTTCACACACGTAAAAAACAGATGTGATCCTTAAAAAAACGTAGACCAAGTGTTTTACTGAATATTTCAATTGTTGCGATTTTGGCTGGTTTGCCTGTAGCAGTTAAGAATCCTGTTCCCGCCAGCCAAGTAGAATTTCAACAAATCCGTGCAATTTAACGCTTTTGCGTCGAAGGCAGCAACAAACGCTGTGATCGTGGGGACTCCAGTAATGATTTATAATTTTTCACTAACCGTACTTTCAGAGGGTCATTTTCGGAATTTCGCAAACTGATTAATTCCATTTTTCCCTCGCAACAACGGTTGAGGGGGCCTCACAGGTGAATTGGCCTATGGCCTCGCATCAGTTAAATCCGGCCCTGAGCAAGTGTTACGTGTTAGCTAACAACAGCGTTAGGAATGTGTCTGTAACGCTGTGTTTCTGCCTTCAACGCAGTTGCAAAAAGTGTCTGTAACTCTGTGATAACGGTGGCTCCAATGCCTTGTAAAATGTTCTGTTTTTGTCGACCTACGTTATGCAGAGTGTGTGTGCTTATACCATGAACTTCGTCTCTGCTCACTAACGAACAAATTAAAATTTTAAATCTACCGCACGGCGCACGGGTACACAGTACATCTCTGTAGTGTGGTTGAACTGGACCGGTCTGCCTGGTACGCGATTGGGGAATGTCCCCTAACCAGTGTTGCCGCTTGTAAGGAAAAAAAAATCCTTACAGTAAGGATTTTGTAGGGAGTAGGGAATCCCTACGGGAAAAATCGCTATTTTGTAGGGATTTTTGTGTTTAGAATTATTATCGCTTTGTTTCTACTTTTGTGACACTTCACGGAAGTGTATGGTCAACAATTTATTATTAGTACGCTTGCAAAACGAACTGGAAAATGCGTTTTTGCTACTTTAGAAGGCAAATCCTAGTGCTGCGGTCAGGAACCTTTTTGGCTAAAGGAGCCATGAAACCTACATATTTTTAATTGTATTTCCGTGAGAGCCATATAATATTTTTCAACTCTTTATGCAACTAACTTACGCAACTAACGTGTGCATTTTTAAGCAAAATCAACAATTTTAAACCATGGTAAATGTCTGAATTTTCTNTTGAATAACATGCTTCTTACTGTTAATGNAACTTCTGGTGCTGCATGGTGTTGCTGATGGCTTTGTAGGAAAATTACCAGAAAAAGTTTCATCCATAACAATCGTGTTAAGAAAATATCAAGCGAGCGAGATGCCGTCATCAATCAATGCCATCATCATGTCCTACTATTGGTACTGGGTTATTTTTGACGGAAGGACGGCAGTGTGGCCAAGTTTTCTGCTTGCTAGAATTGCATTCTGCTGAGTGGAAGCCAAGGCTTAGCCTATTAGGTGTAGCCTAGTCTATTCCAATTTACACAGACTGCAGTACAAGTACAATACTAGTGAAGAGTACAGTCATAATCATTATGCATTATGATAATGCAATGTCAATGTGTTTATAGCTGCATGACATCAAAGCACTGCTGTCTGAGGTTGAAAGAACTTTCTCCCGCTTGAATAACAATAAAAACAAGCTGAGTGATTGTCTGGCTATGTGCACTTTGGAAGCAATAATTAAATCTAGTAAGAATTTTTCAGGTAACTTTGAAGTCAACCAAAGTCTTAGGCATTTACAAATTACATGGCGAAACAAAGAAAAATATTTTGAAAAATTAAACTTCTGAAGCTGTTGGTGCCATCACTAATGAGACTTTTTCCTTGTTAATTGCAACCAGCTGGAGAGTTACAAGGGATTATGCTTAGGTTTATTCTCAAAGGTACTGGCTAATCTTAGAAGACATTGATTGAGATAATTTTTTTGAAAAAAATTGACATGCAGTTATGCATAGGTGCTTTCTGTAAACTTGTGTTATTTTTATACGTGTAATTTTAATCTTGCACTCTTAATTATGCAACGTATGTATGTCATGTTTCAAGGCCAGATGCTGTAGCTAAAGATGACTGCGTTTTTTGTTTCAGCTTGTGTAAGGAAATGTAGGGATTTTTCACTATTGTAGGGAAAACTTGTTAACATAGAGTTGTAACACTGCCCTTAACGGAGTTGTTTCTGATATGGTAGTGATGACGGGTCAGGTCGTGGTCACTGGTCAGTGCTACAGTAGCGCTCCTGATGTTTTACAACTAGAAGTAGTGGTTCCCAACCCGCCCACTGGAGGGCCACAGGCGGTTTTTACATTGGCCATGGCTCTGTTTTGCATAATTTAAATTCATATGAGTGGTGGTATGAAGCACCTATCGTGAACCTAAAATAACGCTGCCGACACAATGTCGTTAAAGCCGATTTTCTGTTAAGATTTCCATCTGTGTGTTTTGAATTGCTAAACATTAGGCTAGATGTAGAATGTATGATAGTAAGCTCAGATGCACGCACCAAGCAGTATGCAACTTATAGATGCAGTGTGCCACTCTCCGATGCACGCATCCAGAAGTATGTTATAACAATTAAAATCAATTCTGTCTCTGCAATCAAAGAAAAAGCAGAATAGTGTCCAGTCTCGAAAATGACTATTTTATTTACTGCTTGGCATATCTTGATGACATAGTTCAACAACTCAATAAAGTCAATCTAAAATTACAAATACAAGGAAAGGGAATGACAATCTTCGATTTTATTGACACCCTCAGCATGTTTGTGGAAAAACTTGACAATTGGAAGGAAAAAGCTCAATCAGGAAATTTTGCTATGTTCAAGATGGTGCCACGGCAGCTGGTGATGAAGTGAATGTTGACATAGCATCAGAAGTTGTTTAACACCTTGGAGGGCATCGTGAGAAAATTGTGCTGTACTTTCCTGAAATCATCAAAACAACTTGGATTTGGTGAAAAATCTTTTTGTTGCTCTAGTCGAGAATGTTGCAGTATGCAAGCAAGATGATTAACCTTCAGAACAATTCTGGGGCCAAATAAGTTTTCGAAACTAATACAATTTGTGATTTTTAGCTGAAAGTGTCTGATATTTATCTAAATGTTAGAAAAAAATTCTCAAAAAGTTTATTTTCCCCAACACACGTTTATCTAAATGTGGATTCTTTACCCTTCTGCACATGAAAACAAAAATTCGTAACTGACCCAACTTTGATTTAGAAGACAATCTTAGATGTGGTGTTTCTATTACGCAGCCAAGAATTGACAGTCTGGTTGAAAACATCACACACCAGAGCAAAAATCACACAGAAGTTTTAAAAAAGGTTGGGAGCCACTGAACTAGTAGTATATCTAGTGTTTTTGCATTTCATCTAGTGTTCTAGTGGTTTTTATAGCTATCTAGTGTTTTTTATGTGTGAACTGAATCTAAGTAATTGCACAATTTGTATATATGTAACTGCAGTTGAGACTTTTTGATTTTGTGCAATTGAATTGTAATTTGTTAGAAGCTGAAATCTATCTAATATTAGGCTGCATCATAAATTACACAAGAGCGTATAATCTGTTTTGAGTTTACCCGCTACGAAGTCACTGTGGTCATCTGTTAAAGCTTACGTTAATTTTTAGCTGAACACCAATCAGAAAGCAACAATAATAGACATGTCTGGTGAACTCCACGGTGCACTAACAAATGCATGAAATGAAACTTGTTGGAGGTGAATATTTACAAAGCCACAAACAATGAAACTGTCACCTTCTATAAGGTATGCCTACCTCCACCAAAGCAACTATGCACAGCCATACCATGGTGGTACCAATGCTCTTGTGAACAGCTGAGTCATTGGCTTGCTCAGGTTAAATCCACAGATGGCCAAGGAATAGGATTCGGAGTGTCATAGTCAACTCCAGCAGGTTTCAGTTATTTTTTCAGACTCAGATCCAGAGTTGCCTGTCATTTTCAGCAGTGCAAGAGTCCGTGTGGTCTTTTACATGTTACAGTATTTCTTAAATGAAAACATTACTGAATTTCGGTTGCATCAATGGTAGCTGGAGTCTGAACAGGAGTCCAATTCTCAAATTAGAAAAATTTTCAGACCTGCATTCAAAAATTTGGGGGAACAGATTTGGAGTCTGAAAATGTGACTCCAGCTACCTCTGGTTAAATCCCAACCTTAACCTAACTCTGAACCTTAATCCTAAATATTTTGACCCTGAAACACTACCCTAAAACAACGCTCACCCTAAATCCTAACCCTAAAACCTAGCTCTAAAACCCTAACCTTAAAACCAACCCTAAAACTCAAACCCGAACACTAAAACCCCATCCCTACAACCATAACCATATACCAAAATCCTAGGCTATAACCTTGCCTCTGCAGGTGCAATGACTCAACACTTTTCACGCGGCATTGCTGCCCCATGGCATGTGAAATGGCTAAAGTAGGGTACCCTACGCAAGGTGAAATTTTCATTGTGTGCAACTTCATAAATATCTGCAAAGGGTTTCATACATATATTTCTTGTCAGTGCATGGTAACGAATAGCCTAGATCTGTTTTTAGTCATTTTTTGCTGAGACATTTTGGTCACTGAAACATTTCAGTCATTTTTCTCGCAGTTGTATTAAACTCACCATAAAACTGTTTTTTAGCCTATATTTTCAAACATTCTGACTGAAATGACTTAATTTTTTTCAATCATTTCAAAAATGCTTCGGTCTATGACTGAAAAATGATCACAAAAAACAGGCCTAGATGTTTTGTAACGTCATTTTCCTATTTGGTGTTCAGCTAAAGATTGACCAAAAGTTGAAGTGACCTGTGCAAACAAGCATAAGTGTTGATGCTATCTCTCATTTTCTTTGTCTGTGGTTTATAATGAGTTGTGCTTGTGCCATGTCTTTGTTGCATTGCAATATATTTTCTGGCCATTTTCATTGTGTGTAAGTTTGCCTTATGCTTTCAAAGCCTACTTGCATTGAATTACTTTAGAAGACTAATCAATAATTTCTAATCTAGTGTTTTTGTGAATCCACACTCCTAGTGATTTTATCATGGAATTTAGTATTTTTTGTAACAACAGAGTGACAACATTGGTTGTGGCAGTAAGCGGCTTACATTTACGGTATCTGAAAGTTTAACTAAGACACTCATATTCTTGTTGCAACCTCTCAGTTGGCATTGCGTTGAATGTGCGATTCACCATGAACAAGATGTGCGTGAAGAATAACACCCNTATATTATGTGGTGCAAACAAGCAATAATAGAGTGATCATGATATGTAAGCTCTGCNGACATTAACTTGTGAACGATTGAACATTATGACTAATGTACATGGAAGGTGATCGCGGCACGTAATCTCTATTGTTGCTTGCTGCCACAGTGCGAAGCTTTGCACTACATGCCGCTTGGGCTTTCCGATTGCAACAAAATGGTGCTGTGACCAGGATATTTGCCCCGCGCATCTCCTATGCTAGAGCTGATCACTTAGTTACTCTGCCACTGGAGCGTTCCAGTTTTAGTGTATGTGCTGCTGAAGCAGTACAGCATTATTTACCAACATGTTTTTTAAAGTGGTGTGTAATGTGTAAAAATTCATATTATTGATTTTTGTGTCAGCGAAACAAATTTTTGCACATGTCTTAATTTTATTTACAACTGGGGCTATGACCAGTACTTTTGAAATTAGTTATGTTAAAATAAATCCCTTTTTATCTCCAGCTCAAGATTCCTCATGGTACTGGAAATAATTGGGGTAAACTGAATTTTTCAAGTGGTCATAACTAAATTAGTAATATTTTCACAAAGCCATAAATAATCTGTTCTGTGAACTAATGAAGTAATTGACAGCACAGCATCAACAGTGCTTGACTGAAACTGCGGGTAACCACCATAACCAAAAAAATGACCTTGTAGAAAAGCATTGATGATAAGTGCAACTGCTCCCGTTTGAAACAACTCTTGAATGTCAAAGGTTTTGAAAATAATGTTTTGTAGATCATTGCTTTATGTGTTACACATATCATCAATTTGATTAGTAAATTTTTATAGGAAGTGGAAAGGTTAAAACTATGAGAAGTGTGAAGAGACTGTTGATGTCAAGATCTTGGCCCATGGCCATAGGTGGCACTCATATGCAAGAAGCAATTATATCACCATCCCGAGCATCAGCAAGTAAAAGTTTGAATTTACTGCTTCAGAGTGGTATGCTGGCGCCTTCAACAACTGGTGCTTATCATCTTTTGCCACCCCTGGTTCGAAGTGTTGAAAAATTAAGTAACTTGATCGATGACAAAATGAGAGATCATGATTGTCAAAAAGTTTTTCTGGCGAGTCTTGGTTCCAAAACAATGTGGATGCGGTCTGGTAGGTGGAACAGTTTTGGTGAGGAACTGGTTAAAACTAAAATAGGTGGGATGGAGCATTGCTTATGCCCAACACATGAAGAAGCTATCTGTGGTATTCTGCAACATTTTGGTAAACAACTGTCTCATCAACATTGCCCTTTGCGCGTTTATCAAACAACCACCAAGTTTCGCAATGAGCTTTCACCTCAACATGGATTGTTGAGATGCAGAGAATTTCTTATGAATGACCTGTACACCGTGGATACGGATAGAGAAAGCGCTATGAAAACATACAAGGAAATTGGTGAGATGTATGATGATCTGTTCGAGGTGCTAAAAATAGACATTAAGAAAGTGAAAGCGCTGACGGGGAATATTGGTGGTGATCTGTCTCACGAATACCATATTTTGGCTGATATTGGTGAAGACCATCTCTTACTAAATAATGAAACAGGCGAGTGTTTCAATTCTGAATACTTGGAATCCGTCCCAAATTTACAGAATTTCACCAAGGTGAATGCTATAGAAGTCGGCCACACCTTTTACCTCGGGCAACATTATTCCAAAAAGTTCGACCTGCTTTTGTCGTTGAAGCATGGTGAAAAAGCCATGTGTGAAATGGGTTGTTACGGTCTTGGCGTAACAAGAATCATTGCGGCGTGTGTTGAAAAACTCAGTTTAGACAATGGGTTAAGGTGGCCTATGCAAATATGCCCCTACAAAGTCTGTATTATACTTCCGAAAGGTGGAAGTAAGGAAAGTGTCGAAGGCAATGCTCTGGGAGAGCATCTGTATGATACACTCCAAACGATACCACAGTTCAAAGGTGATGTTATAATGGACGACAGACCAAAGAGAACTCTTGGATGGAAAGTGCGCCATGCTCATTTGATTGGGCATCCAGTGGTGCTGGTGATTGGCCCACGAGCCCTAAGTAATAACCCACAAATTGAAGTAATTTTCCAGCCTGCTGGAGAAAGTACAACTCAATATGTTCATGTCGATAACGTTGTTGATACAGTAAAGAGCATTTTGATGTAGATGCGTTTTGGTTCTACTGTGCAGGAGATTTGCGACTTCGAGTAGTTTGCTAGTTTCCAGTACAAGGTTGATCAAAATGACACACACCACATGGTCAATAACAAAACTTAAAATGAAAACAGTAACGCGAATCTGCTATAAGACTGATTTGAGTCTGTCATTGGTTATCTTGTGATGTGATCTAAATACTCGGTACTCCAATTTGATTTCATCCGTGGAACCGTGAAGTTTACTGCCCGATCTCGCAGTATAACTTCATAATAGTGGTCAATTTTTTTTTAAATCTGTGAAACGTTTTTGAATAGTAACAGTATCAGTGGGAAACATTTTTGGATATGAAAATTTTTGAACTTTGGCGCAAAGAGCATGCAATACAAGGAACCTCATCATTTCGGGTAAAACAGTTCTAAGCTCAAAAAGCTTGCCGTCATTAAGAATTGAAATCGCAACCACAGCCAAGTGAAACACGTATCTAGCACCTTAAACCATGAAGTCCGACAACACTAAAAAGGTAGAGACTGGTGTTTTACTAGAAATTGCAGCCCTCCGCTTCATGTTTAGAAAGAATGCAGAACAATGAATGGTCTATATTTAATGTTAACGCAGCAAGTGGCAAAACGTTTGGTCGCCGTGAGGTTACACGTTCCGAATCCTATGTAACAACGTTTTTTTGGATGGTATCGTCCGTAGGCGTTTGCATTGTTGGTGGTCACGTGTGGTTCACAAAAGTTCTTCTAATTTTTATGTGATCGTCTAATTTGACAAGGGCTTTCGACGAGTCATGGTGGGTGATGAACTCGATGAATGCGAATTTTGTGCAATGCAGAATTGGATCTTATTATCACCATGCATCAGTGCGTCACTTAATTTATTTGTACTACACGGCCGTTACATAAACTTTTGAAAAGGTACGGCCACCCCGCCTTTTCACTAAATTTCCAGCTAGCAGCTGCTGGCTAGAGGTACTCGTTATCTAAAAAAAACTTCATGAAAGAGCATAGGAAAACAAAGACAAAACTAATTCCTTTTCTGGAATCTTGTCCAGGTGATCTTCACACTTTTGCCACCTGTTGAAGCCTCGTAAAAAGGTTTCTGTTTGCATTTGTCAGCTGTTACTTCACACCTCTGAAAAATATTGGTGCATTAGCCGAAGGCTTGGTAGTTTGACTGCGAGATTTGCAAAACTACTTCGCAAAATCTTTCAGCAGGATGCCGGAAGTATATTTCGCAAGCTCTGCTCTCTCCACTTTCGGACCAATAATTCCACGCTGACTCATCTTAATTTTTTTTGGTAACAGGTCCATCTGTAGACCATTATTCAGAATTTAGACAAACTTGTTAAAAAACTAATGGTCAGTTTTTAATTGTTGTTCAGTTGTCACTATAAATTCCGTGACAAGAATGTGTAATTTTTTGAGTAAAGAGACGTTTTGCCAACAAATTTTAACGCGATTTTAAAAATGCAGATTACAATGAAGTGCAAAAATGCCACAAGAATCAGTTTTCAGCTGACTTGCTTTTATTTTAAAAGAAAACCGTCATTTAATGACACTCGCCAGTTTTGCGGCCATCGCTATTACGTCGCCATTTTATGGTTAGGGCGAGCGCTACTGCGACAGGTTCAGAACTCAAAGTGAGACAGAGTTCCACAAAAACCTTGAAACTTCACGCAAACACCGTTCTTGTTGGGGTAAGTAGTTGTGTTTGAGCAAGTAAGTTTATTGCAAAGTGCCTTTGCCCTGAAAGTCGGTAGTTGTGGATTGACTTTTTACTGATGGCGTACATTTGCACGTATCCACAGCTGTGCATGATTCTATCATATTTATTTCACGGTCGGCGACTTAATGAGTGATTGGATCATTGAAAATATGTTATTATCCTTCCTCGGGTTAAAATGCAATCCGGTTTATATACTTTTTCGACCACTGATTAGTCTTAAAGTGTTTTATTCATAGACTACTGCACAAAATCCTTTCCATTTCTTTGCTTTAGAAAATTATGTCAATTCCGATCAATATATCAAATAAACACAAATGACAAGTGAGGTTAGTTCGTTGTCAAGAAAAGGTGAAGGGGATGCTAAGGCGTACCAGCTTTCACTGACAATATCTTTGTTGTGAAGTGAAGTAAACCTTCAAATATGTGAAACAGCGTTTTTACTGGCAGTTTGCAAAAATGTGTGAAAAAAATGTCTTGTGATGATGTTATTGTAAACAATTTTTTGTCTGTAATCTGATTCTGCTCACAAAACCTTATCACCTCAGAAACCACTATTGCGCGACATTGATACGCACAGCGCTTCTTGGTCTTGTCTTTTTCTGATCTTTGCGATCACGCTATTTCAACTAAAAGTGTTACTTACGTGCAAAAGTATTTCAACTAAAAAGTGTTACATACGTGTAAAAAAAGTATTCATACTTTTTACGCGTATGTAAAGATATCCTGGGTAGTGAAAATTGGTCTATCTTTTTGCCGATACCGGCAAAATACCGACCCTTCTCTTCAGATGCGAAGTAAGTTTACATACTCCATGCATTCACAAAGTTTTAATTCTATCTGCGTGCGATACTTCCAACCGCCCAATGTAGCTACCAATTNAAACAGCTCTTGTGATATTAGCACCTTTTTCAAATATTGTTTACCTTTACCTGGTTAACTCGTTGTAGCTACGTTTTTAATGGACTTGTCTTTTTGCTCTCACGGGGAATAAAACGGAATCACCGATTAGAACACGAACAGCAACACAGTAAGACTATATCTTTGCTTAACGAGGACAATAAACTGCTACAATTACGGCATCGTAACAGGTGTTCAGCCATCCAAACTGTGAAGGCGAAGCAATCTTAATTCGACCTTTTTATACTGGTTTTGACGTCAACCCAAATGTTCGTGCAGTGAAAACCTATTTTGACGACGACATTTTTTTAATATACACTTCATTGAAGAGGAGCAAGACTGTCTATATCCAATCGAACGACTCTCCGATTTTGTCGAAAAACAGTTTGTTTTGCTTAAAGTAGTACTTCCTCGCTGCTTCTACCTCCACAGGATTAGGTTGTTTTAATACCACCTGGTCTAAACAGACAATATCTTCGTTAATGTGGTTGATGCAATGTATACCACTTGTGGCATTTCTGTAGAAGTCAGATAGTCCACTCAGATGTTGTAATCCAAAGAAATCCTCAATTTTTGCTAAAACTTTTCCTGGATCAAATTGCAAATCCTCTCGTGCTAGGAACAAAAGATCTTTTCGATCAAAAGCAGTAAGTAGAGTTTGCAGTCTGTAAGCATACAGACCGTGAACTATAATTGCAGCAGGACCCCAGTGTTCGTCACTTTGAATGGTGGAATCTTTCAAACTCTTCTCCTTGCCTCTTTTCAGTGTTAAGGTTTCCTTGAAATTTTGTAGCACTTCCGTTTGGCTTCTGACATACTCGAAAAATGACTCTGCCTGTTACAAAAAAATTGCATACTGTAAGTTATTGCTGAAATTTCATGATGCTATACTGCCGCAAATCTTGTTTGGCGGCACAATAACACAGAAAATTCACCTCAAAAATTTAACGTAATCTTCAACAGTTTATAAAACTGAAATGCTAATCCTGTTCAGTTTCCATTTTAGTTTTTCAAGGTTTGCATGCCCCTAGTTGTACAATTATTTAAAGACATCGCCTATTTTGCAACATAAACCACTTGCTTGCCAACGACTTTCGAGAAAACTACCGCAATTTAAGTTCCAATGTTATTTCGACTGTTACCCTTTTTTTGCTCAAACAAATTCACACCATTAAGATGCAGAATAGACTTCAATAGGGGAGCTTTACGTTTGTGCGGGAGGGCTTTGCGTTCGTGCAGGGGGCTGGACATTCAAATTTGACAAAAATTCCACTAATTTATAGTGTTTCAATTTGGGGGGCTTGGAGCTGTGTTTGGGGGGTTAAGCCCACCAAATCCCCCCCACGTGGCGACGGGACTGCTAAGATATGCTACAGATATTCACAATACTTTTTCAAAACAATCTATTACCTTCTTAAAAAGTATACAATTTTTAACCTGTTTCGTGTCAATTGTTACCAAAGACAGCTCACCGGTTTGTGCTGCTGCTTGTGATAAGCGTTGAACAATCGATAGATGGGATCGCAAACAAGCACAAGGACTTTGTCAGGTTTCAATTGCATCACTTTTTTCAAAGATTTCACGTTTGTCCAACACAAATTGTCCCGAACAATATTCACACCAGGATTTTTCAAGACAGCAAGCAAGAATTTGCTGAAATACAAAATACAGCAAACTTCGGTTAAGCCGGATCTTCGCCAAAACCGGATAAAATTGGTGGTACGAATGATTTCTAACGTTCTTCATTATAAAAATCTTCGGTTTATCCGGATTTTTAAATCCAGATCTTCGCCCATACCGGATAAAATCTGCCTTTTCACATCTTATTATCCGGATTTTCCTGCATTTTCAATTTCCATGTTATTGTGTTCTTAAGTGCATTGCGTTTCAGACGCAACACTAGCATGCTCACGATCACAAAACGAACATTTAGATTTTTAGAATTATGATAACAACGGCCGTAACGGCACGCAACATTCGGCTAATCGTAGAGACGATTATTACGTCACACACGGACATATATAGCATATCATGTTGAACATAACGCTCAAGGCACGCCGCCGCACCGCGGTTTCAGTCTATTGTTCAGTATTGAGTGTGCGTGTGTAAGTGCATTATCCCTGAATGTATTACACTCGGTAAGATGTCTGGAGGGCATTACCTTACAAATAGAGTGACTGCTTTGTGCTTATGGACCAGTCGCAGAAATCTCTGCCTCAGTCCAAAATCCCAGATTTCTTCGCAAGCAAGTGATCTAAAATTATGAACTTAAGATTGTTCATAATTGCCTGGATATGGCGGTTACTAGTCTGATACACCATTGTAAATACATCAATAAATTCGTTTTGACTTTGCGAAAGTCTGCTGCTTGGTCGTAAATGTACTTAATTTGAGTTATTTTTCCGATATCTCAGTTCTTAGATGACGTCAATCTAGAAATAACCATCTTCGGTAATCCGGATCTTCTCCTAAACCGGATAAAATCGTCGGTCGAATCGAATCGGAATTAACCGAGGTTTACCGTACAGCAAGATAGGCATCTTCGTACAGTATGTTCATTCTCATATCCGTTTCTTCTGTGGCGAGAGTCGGGGAGCAGCAGCCCTATGGGGACTCGAAATACCTCACGGTTTTCAGTAACTTATGATAGTTCTGCTAGCTCCGCATCAAGACTGGATCTAGCAAGATGTAACATGCCACCTGGTCCTTGGTCGACCTCTGGGCCTAAGCAGCGAGTTTACTAGAAAACTTGGGGGGCAAACTGATATGCATGTTATTGTGCACAATATCGTTTGCGTTTCGATGACGTCACCAAATTCACTTAACCGTAGTATTACCTTTTTGAAAAATTGGCAAAATGGGAGGAAAATTATGGAAATGATATATTTGTGGGACCATGGCCCAAATGCCCCTCGGACTACGCCCACGGTGTTATGGCAGTTGCATAACATTGCGCGCTGGTAGACATAGGTGGCGGAACCGGAGGGGGCGAATGGGCCTAGGTTGCCCCACTTTTTTCTGGGGGGCTGCCCCCACTTTTAAATTTCGAATTTTACCTAAATAAGTTTAAGTAACACAATTAGTATTAGGTTCATTGTTCGGTAAATCGTTTAATAAAAAAATGTGCAAAATTTNGCCGTATTTCGGCATTATTATTTATAATATGTTATTTGTAATTTGGCAGGATTTNGTAAATGTTTGGCAGAGTANACCGTGCACAATCTGGTCACTCTCCTCGGGCTTGCTTACCGCATTGGTGTTGTCGAACAGTGTTGCCAGATGGTGCAATACTTTTCAACCTNGTGTGTAGGAAAAATTTCGTGCCACACCATCGAGAAATTGGTGCAATTTGATGTAATTTCAAGCGTTTTAACACCATTCTAAAGAGTGAAATTTTGC
>JGI24159J19872_10006548_pt1 | contig 15185 bp, 11 predicted proteins | sample Ectturendosymbi4_FD_19872 | JGI IMG/M metagenome (IMG submission 19872) | reverse complement strand
GAGGCTTTAACCAAGTAGCATGGGTTGGGAGGGGCTTTAACCGAGCAGCATGGGCGGAGGGGAGGGAGGGGAGACCAAAATGACTTGTGCTCTTTGTTTTTTTGACAAGGTTTTGCCAGCTGTTAACTCTGCTTCAACTTGGGGTGCGTGATAAATGTTTGAGCTGTCAATCCTGCCCTGGAAACGACAACGATGTGATGTCAAGCAGCCATCTTCCTATCTTTATTTTCCAGGTTTTGCTCAAGACATACAGCGACCATGACGTCATTGTCTCCCTGGTGACCAGCGTCCAATCAACGCTCGGTTCGCCTTGGAGCGCTGACGCTGGCGTGGCGTCATCGGGCCCAACGAGGGCGCCTATTCTGGCCTTGGCCAGCTCGTCGTCGGAAAGTCAGTCGGTGTCCATCTACCTGGACCTCATGTCGAAAGATCAAGACCTGGAGAATGTGTTGCAGGTGCCTAAGAAGCATTAGCTGGCCTTTTTGGTCTTTCAGGTCCTTTATACACCCCAAGGCTCTTTGCACTGTGGCAGTAAGGTTGCTAATGCTTGTACTGTACTGAACTGTGTTTGGTTATATAACACTCCGATACTCCTTGTAGCCTGAGCTTTAACTCAGAAGCTCTCGTCAAACCCATCAGTGAAATCAGTTTTGCTGGATTGAGATTAATTTTCGTGAAAATGCAGTTAACGATGTGAAAAACCTTATTTTTTGTAAGAACTGTCGAAATCACTTGGGCCAGGCTGCAACGCATGCTTGAACTAAGGCTTGCGCGACGGAATGTTAAAAAAATGAAATATCAGTTTTTTTTTTGGTCAAAACCAGAAAACCGATTTTGTTTTAAAATAATAGAAAATAAATAATTGTTAATTAAATGGAGTAACATTTGATATCATAGATTGGCTGCAAGGCACCACAACAAACCTTCGCAAGATTGATTACCAGGGTGTCTACGCGAATAGTAAAATAAATAATTGTTAATTAGACAGACTAATAAATGCTCTTTAAATTAGATAGAATAATGATTGTCTTCAAAAGTCAGTGGGGGTGTATTCCTATTTACCTGTCGCATCATTTCAATGTTCCCAAGCGATACTTCGTTGTGCTGCAGGTTCTAAACGACTTCGACGAGTCGGCGAAACGCCGAGTTGACGATTTGACCCCCTACACTGACGACCTCTGCCGTCTTTTCACTACCAGTCGCGACCCGAACGTGCGCCGTCTGGCCCTGAACGCCCTGGTCCGGCATTCACGGTCCGAGCCCGCTTTTGCCCCCCAGCACCTTCTACCCAGCTACTTGGCCTGCCTGAGGCAGACCAGCGTGGTATGTTTTGCAGAAACAATTTATCTACGCTNNTGTAGCTTCTTCGCGCCNAATCGACGATTGCTTTGTTTTCGTTATATAAGCAAAAGCGCNTTCCCCCCAAAAATATGGAACCAAAATTTTTTGCTGCCTGATCAAAGCAAACACCCGTAATCGGTCTGTTGCTTTGTCTCNCTGGGGAGGTCCGACGGTTCCTTCAAAGCTATTTTGAATCTTTGATGTTCCTCCCAGCAATGCACTGTCTGTTTGTGGTGCTTAGCGCAGTGTTTGTTGGGTCACCGCTTTTTTGCGCGACGACTTTCAATCCTCGTTAAACCACCGCGTTGGGAACGACCATTTGCGATTTCGCCTGATGCTTCACACTCTTCCTGCGACAGTTTGTCCCAAAAACGTTGTTCAGTTTTTTTGCTGAAATGAAACATCGGTTTATATTGTTGTCCCGCAAAAATTTTTTGCCATCATTTTTAAATTTACTTCTTGACTCATTGAAATATGACAAAAAAAGAAGAAACGGAAAACAAAAAAAATTAGGACAAGTTACATGTAAATTTTTTTTGCGAACAGTACGAAAATCAGCGAAAAGTTATCCAATAAACCAAAGCGTTTTCAAAAATGAATCGAACGAAATTTTCGTTAACATCTGTTTCGCGACGATGTTTTTTTCGTTTCCAGGGCGACGACGACGAGACCGCGCTGCTCGCCGTCCCCACCGCGCACAACCCCCTGTCGCGAGCGCTTTTCCTGGACAGCGCGGCCGCGACGCGCGATTGCATTCAGTGCCTGCCCGACCTGGTCGTGCTGTGCCGGGATCACGCCCTGGTCCTCCTGGACGCCGCCTTTGACGCCGCGACCCGGTGCGGTGCCGCGCTGTCCTATCCCGACTCGGTCGCGGGAGACTCGCGGCGCGAAAACGAGTTCAGCGACGTCAGCGACGTGCTCGCCAGGTGCTTGTGGCTGCTGTGCGGCCTGAACGAGTCGGATGTGCGGTCGGCGAGTCCGTGAACAAGGTCGGGGATCGAACCCACAACCTGCGTATCGCCGCTTGATCAGAGAGCGCCGAAGATGACGAGNAGGCGCTGAGATCCCAGGCGCGACTCTTCCCAGCTTGCGAGTTGGCGAAGAAGACAAAGCCCGAGATTCTGCTGACGAAAGTGCAGCGGGGCGTGACGTACAGTGACCTCACACATCGAGAAACGTGGAGAATTTACTTTCTAACAAAGAACCGAAAAGTCTCCCCCTGCCGCGTCCCCCTGGGATCTCCCGGCGTTTCGCGCCGTGACACGTGGATGGACAGACCCCGTTCGGGGCAACTGGCGGCCCCCGGGAATTGTTTTGCGGCTATGGCCGCGCGTTTGGGAGGTTGTGAGAACGACGTTCGTTGGCATGGAAACGAGCGAGTTGTCTGATGTTTTGTTTTTTCGCCGAGCGACTCGCCGCCCCGCGGAAAGTGTGAAGCGAGCAAAATAATGTATGTTTACCCGTGAAACACTGGCGACCACAACGGTTGAACCTTGTTCAGTTGCACGGGTGACCTTTGACCTTCACAGCAGCGAATGACGACGTTGGTTACCGTGGTTTCTTTAAAAATCGCGACTTTCTCCACGAAAGCAGTGCTTCCAATAAATATTTTGCTAACTTGGGGAGGATGCGAACCCGTTTTCGGCGAGTCTGCCACTTACGTCATCGCGCGCGTGTCTGTTGTCTCGAACAGGGCCTTGATTCTTGGTGCGAATAGAAAATTACTGCTCCTCGATCCAGGCCCGCAACAAGAAAAGTTTTGTGGACACAGTTCAAAAAAAATTTGGGTCCCTCTCGGAAAACTCTTTGCCCCTCCTGGTGTCCCAAGCTGGTTGCAGGCCTACCTTGAACTCGCTTTCCACCGTACTGGGGCCCTGGAGAATGAAGTACGCGCGCTGAGATTTTCTGTAACCACGCCCATGGTCGCTTTCACAAACTGCAGCGCAGGCAGCTACATTTAAAAATCTTAGCATGGTAGCTGTTTTACCTTGATTCTGATTACTTGACAAACATGCTATACAAGTTTCGACGAGGACCTCAGAAGCTAGGGGTCCCGGCACCGGTATTCGTACCCCCTGACAAAATTGATCTCAGAGGCCCTGCCCGCCACGGCCGCGTAAAGGTAAGGGTGCCTTGGAAGAAACGGATAAAGCGACAGGATAAGGGCAGGGGGAGACGCAAAGTGTGGATTCGGTAATGTATTATCCAGTGAAGCAGATTATGCGTAGTTTGGTTGTGCGGGTCGCAGGTAAGCGTGGACCAGGTTTGTGGAGTCGGAACTGAAATCTCAGACTAGGCTCCAGAACGATTTGTTCCGTTGAAAACAAAAAACTATTGTATTCATTGTACAACTCGCCTCACAAACTAGGCGTGTGGGACCGGAAACCATACTTCTGTCTCAGTTTCCGCCATCTAAGTTTTTGCCTCCAGCCATCCAAAATTGGTTCGGCTCTAGACTATGGGAGCGTTCATATATTGCGTAGGCACAAGAGGGGACTAGGAGTTTGGAAATGCTTACGGTTGCTTAATGGGGGAGGGGTGCTGAGATGACAAAGCATTTTTCCTACTGTTTAAACCAGGCTAGTTCTGTATGTGACCGAATAGTAGCAGCATGTGGGATGGACGTCAAAACTCAACACCGCTCTCCCGACGGAAAGCGGATTCGAATCCTTGGATCACACATACACTGCTGCCTGTGACGAAACGTCGATGTATTAAAATAACTTCTGCTGGTTTTTTGGGGTCAACTAATGCGTATGTAATTACGGTGGCGGATTGCCTTGGTGCTTGCGGTTGCTCACAAAAGTGGGAAAGAGGGATTGAAAAAGGAAAAAGAATTGCTTACATAATATGAGAACGCTCCGTCTATTGCAAGCCCTTGAAATTTCGATTCTCGGCATCCATTTATCACCGATCGGCAGTTCACGAAATGTGACAGTGACGCTGTACGAGAAATTCCAGCTTTTGCGGCAGGAAAAGTCCTGCACTGGCCAGTGATTTTTTGCCGTGAAAACAGCTTTTTTTTAACTGCCTGACAGACGCCAAGACTTCCTGATCATGCCACCATTCGGAAATCATTGTATGATTAACAAGACGGTTTCTGGCAACTAAAAATGCTGCAAGCTTGAATGCGACCAACAGCCGTGAGCGTTTAACGTTTATTGAAATCACACTTCACTCGTTTACGACACACCGTCAGCAAAATGCACAGCTGTTAATATCATGTACACGCTCCCTATGAAGGGCGCTGCTCGTTAGAGATTGGAATGAAAACAATCAACGACACAACAGTAACAAGCGTGCGTTTTAAGTATCTGCGAGAAAAGCGTTCATTGTCACGGACGTTATTAGTTCGAGCAACGGATGCGACCTGTGTTGCCATTTCTGTGGTGTTTTAACATCAGATCTGATGTTTTGAGAGAAATTTCTGATGTTTTGGCGACAAATGTGATGCTTACAGTGACTGGGCTGTTGGTTGTTTTTGCTTTCCGCCTATCCTCTCCTGTTACGTTGAAAAGAAGCTAAGGCTCATAATTTTTTAAAGTTTCTTTCAATCCCGAACACCGTAATGTACGTTTGGTTATCGTTCCAAAGTGAAGGAACTTCCTTCGCTGCGTTGACAATAGCCTGTTGTTACGCATGACCGACTTCACCGTTTACAGACGGCACTTCGCTCTATTTCGGATTCAACGAGGGGTCGATCACGCTTTCTTTGGGGTTGGTAATAGAAGCATTTAACTTGTATGAAACTGTAACGTAAAAATCTGATGTTGAAGAAGGCAACAACCTGATGTTAACGAGACTGACCCCCAGTGGCAACACTGAATGCGAGTAATTAATTGCGAAACAGCACGCATTGCAACACAGCAGGTCGTCATGACGAGTGTATTGGTAAACAGTGCAAAATGATACATTGTCATGAAAAGGTGAACATTTAGAATCTACGATTGCAATCACCATTTGATTCAACATGCTGGGTCCCCGTTCTTTCGTTGGTCTTCGTAGCCATTTCACAACTAGTATTCTGTTTGAGGAGGTGGGGGTAGAAATTCTACAATACCAAAAATTACGGAGCAGCCAAATGATTGCGAGGCAAGGCAGACGCAACACACTATAAAAAATTTCGCCCCGAATGTATGTTTCGCGAGTGAACTTCCTGTCACAGGTCTGTGAGTTCAGTTTCAAGTGGGTCTGCGTCACCATCACATAAGCTTACTGCCACCGCAGCCGAGCAAAATATATTTTGAAAGTAAACAGATTTTTTCCTGTTGTGGAGGCGCTGCGTGAGCGGAAATAAGGCTCGAAGTGCTGCACACAAATAACCGGACACAGTCAAAACAGATCTGATCGCTGCAGCAATTAACTTGCGCGGTGACGCAACGCCACTTGAAGCAATTTAATCTTCATCCCGCATCGTGGGAAGAAACGGCGGCAAATTGCAGATGACAGTACGTCGCCTGCTTGGGTTGTCGAAACACTAGGGCTGTGAACATTTCAGGGATATGCGTGACCGAACCACACTCAGGTAGAGAAAGTTTCTGTTTCATTTCACGGCGATTTTTTATAATTTAATTTTAATAAATTGACGAGATGTTTGATCCATTTTTGCTAAAGGCGAACACCGAATAAAGAAGTTTTTGACGCCGTTTTTTTTTTTGGAAAGCTCTGCTGTACACAGTTGTGGTAAAGTTGTCCCTAGAAAGACCAATTGGCCTAAGCAGATAAAACATGTATGGCTCCAAGCGCAATCACCACATCTCGGCATGGCATTTGCGCAGTAACATTTTACAAAGCATGAGTTGTATGTTGCGCTTGAAACATCCGGCTTGATCTCTTCACCACGGTAAATGCACCACGTATGCGAACGTTATCCTATTCAGCTTGCTATTGCTCAAAGTAGTGTTTCGCCGCTAAAAGAAGCGTGCTCAGCGTTCAGTCAAGTTCGAAGGAGTCATTATCACGAAAAGACACTGCTTGGAACTTTAACGAAGTTGTTATCGCTACAGCGACTTCCTACGTCCAGCGTGACGACAAACACGAATGTCATGTACGCAAGCACGTATTTCGAACAGTGAAAAAAACGAAAAAAAGTGATCGAAAATTCGCTAGAAAATCTTAGCGTCGTTTCAAACTGCTTGTAGCTCAGGTGCGAGCAACAAGCTGCTGGACCGGCCACACCAGTTGGCTCCATAACCATTACCCCCATGTGCTTTGTCAGGGGTTCTCAACCTTTTAAAGCATGTACCCCAATTAATAAACAGGGGGTCCGTGGCTCACCTACTGTACATCTTCTCCAATGCGACAATTGTTGCACATGCACAGAGTAGAAATAAAAACAACTTAAAATAACACACCGAGCGCTACAATCAATGCGAAGGCTGGGCTTGTTCATTGTTAGAAAGCAAAGATATTCAAGGCTCAATACATGATAATGCACAGATCAAGTTATCTTCCACATTATTCTTCTGAATTTCGTTTTCATGGCAACAAGAGCCGCCTATCTGCCTCAAAATGCCATCAGCAAGTGCACAACGTGGTAGGATATGTGGAAATTTCCATTTCGCAATAATTTCTAACAAATAATGACGAGAGCATATTATGACGTCTGCAGCTCAAGAGCTACCTGCGTTTTCGATTAAAAGATACAATTTGCAAAACGTACAAAATTTCAGAAGTACCAAGTCGTGACCATTCAAAAATTCTTCCGTGGCCCAACGGTTCAGAAATCCTGCTTTGACAGTGAATCAAATGAAACTAAATTGTCCGAACCGCGCGTAACCGTTCATGAACAAGGACCAAACAATGACATGTATTGTGCCATGGCCTCTTGTCTTTGCGCTATTTTAAATTCAAAAACCAGTAAGCTGCAAACAAATGGTTACCCGCATGCTTGGCGGCGTCTCGTCAAAAAAGGACCAACGAGATAATTGCTTTAATCCCGGCCGCTTCATGCTTTAATGGCGCGGGGCTTGCGCTTGGTCGTTTGCTCGCAGCATTTAACCTTTTCTAATTGCGCCGATCCGATTGGTTGGCCGCGGAGGCGACGCGGTGAATCTTGTCGGAACATTTCCGCAGACCGTGTCAGAGCGGAACGAATTACGTGAGCGCTTTTCGCGCCAACGTTGCAGCTTCGGGCGGCGCTGTCGCTAATAAACATCCGGCTGCGAGCAAGCACAAAGCGCAGCGTCGGTTTCGCCGCGCGCTCCTTTCACGAACGCGAAAGACGTTTACGGAACGACGGCCAAGNTTTTAACGAGCGCGTGACGACGTTCGAATGTTTGGCCAGCAAAGCATACCAGGTTGTCGACAATTACTCCGCTCGGGCAGAAGAAGAGAGACGGCCGAATTTTTGTCGGCCCACAAATTTTTTTGCGGCGTTTTTTTTTTGCGGCAAATTTTTTTTTTTGCGGTGTAGTCACCGGAGTGGCGTGCACCACTTCGCCGACGTTCTTAAACCCGTCTCGGGGCAAAAAGGTCGGAGATTTTCGTTTCGGTCGCGCAGCAACGAGCGCAGGCGAATCGTTATCGTGAATCGATCGCGCGCCGAGCGAAGAGGTCACGATTTTCGCCCCGCACCTTTCGCGAGCCGAAGCTGCCGCGTTGCTTGGCAGTGGTCGCGGCGACAGGGAACAAAAGGGGAGGTACTGAGGTGAACAACGACAGGCGCGACGCGTTGGAGATGTTCCTGGACGACCTGCGCATCTTGTGTCACGCCCGCACGCGGAGGGTGCCCGGTTGCCCCCTGAAATTTTCAGAAAACATGTTTAATCGTTTAGTTGTTAGGTACAGCAACTAGCTGCAATCTTTTTGCTCCCCACCAGAAAATATCAGCTGATTGCGGCCATATCGCATATACTGTTCCCAGGCCAGACACAGAGACAGTGCAATGATGAACAAAGAAGTGGGTTTGTTACGCTGCTGCTACGCAACAAGTACGCGACCACCGCGCACGTCGAGCGGCTTTGAGCGCACACGACGGCGTTACGCTTTTTTAATCGTTTTTCGCCCAATATCGCCATTTCCCGCCCAACACCNCCGTCTGCGACGCCAAAACCGAACCGAGGCCCACGCGAGTGGTCCCGAGCAGCAGGGGCACCTTGAGCTGAACACCGCGAGCTTTCGGCGAGAACTTTGAATCATTAGAGAACTGTTCGCGTATTAGCGCTTCTCACAGGACCGGCATGGCGCACTGTTCGGATCGCCTCTCAAATGAACTTTGTCAAAGAAACGAGACGAAGTGAGTGTCCGGTCGTCATCCGATTACGCCAGAACTGGTTTGCGCATGCGCACTGCAAGAACGGTGGTAAATTCAACCATAGGTGCAGGAGCAGACAATTTTTTGGGGGAGCGAAGGATATTTCACCCAAATTTACCCAAAAAACTGTTATGCAGCAATCTTTCCCTCTACAGATTTGCTGGATATGTTGCTTACTGTTCAACTCTCACGGAAAACACGAAATTACCAGAAGAGTTTGTTGTTTTTTTGTACTGTATATTTAACGTTTTTTCTATGACATAGTAAACTTTTCTTTATACACTTAATGACAAAAAATTCTAATTTCACTATTACTGTTAAAAATGTCGAAACTGCTGTGCCCGAATGTCTTGGGATTTTGCCCGAATTTTTGACAAATCAAAACTTTTGGCGGTGGTGTTGGACCGCCTGCACCCCCAGCTCCCACACCACTGAATTCATACGTCGTCGCTTGCTAGGCTGATCGGGCATAAGGAATTGGTTTGTGCATAGCTCACGTGCAAAGGTCTACGTACGGGTGATATGGTGTCTGTCACGGGTTGTGCAATGTCGATTTCTGTCTTCGCCAACAAACTTACATCTATGTAATGGCTCACTTGTTCTTTTCGAACTTGTTGACAGCTCGCGACTTAAGTCTGCATATGATGTACACGGCAGTTGGCAAACTATTTAAATCGCACTTGAGGCTTCGNANTTTGAATACAGTAGCATTTTACCAGATGTACCAGCGTGCCTTACATAAGGCCAGAAANCTCCAGANGATAAGACTAACACACAATTACTGTCAGACTTTGAGAAATCAAAATTTTCAACTTAAATCTGAGGCGCGAAAGAATGCGCTAATATAACAATTCGCTTTTGATAAAAAACACTTGTTAAAACACAAACTTTATAAAAGTAGGACATGAAAAGGGGGATCAAAATTAAAATATCAACTCTTCCCTCAACCACAGGCAAGCATTGAACACAATCATTTGCAAACAGTCAACGTTCACGCGCCGTTCGCTTTGTAATCGCCGCTAGCGCCCCCCTCTTTGCTGACCAGTCTGATGTCGCCAATGACCGTCTGTCGGTCAATGGCCTTGCACATGTCGTACACAGTCAGGCCGGCCACGGCCACGGCGGTCAGCGCCTCCATCTCGACGCCGGTACGGTCGGCGCATCGGACGCTCGCCCGGACATCCACGCAGCGATCGCGCGCGTTCAACGTCAGACGCACGTCGATCTTGGTCAGGGCGACGTCGTGGCAGAGGGGTATGAGCCAGGAGCAGCGCTTTGCGGCCATGACGCCGGCCAGCTTGGCCACGGCCAGAACGTCGCCCTTCGCCACGGCGTTCCGCTCGATCGCGCGAAAGGTCTCCGCGCTGACGTAGACCTTGCCGGACGCGACGGCCGTGCGCGACGTGACCGGTTTGCCGGACACGTCCACCATGCTCGCTTTGCCGTCGGCGTCGACGTGGCTCAGCGAACTCTTTCTTCTGATCGCGCCACCGCCGCCGCTCCGTTCGCCAGCAGCGGGACCACCCCCCGCGGTTTCCGGCCCTGTCCTGGTCCGTGGAGCAGAACAGTGAAACGATCGCGCTGGCGTTCGAACGACGTCACGACACGACTTCGGGAGTGCGGGACGCAGCAGTTGCGCCCATTCAGGGGGGTCCACTGGGCCGAAAGTGAACGACGACACTAACTTGCGGCGAACGATTTTCGAAGCGCAGGCGAGCAGCGTCGCGCGATCGCAGGCGGAAAAACGTTCGCGAACCGCGCTCGACGAGTTATCGTCGACGCGCGAAGAACCCTTTGAACCGGAAGACGGGCTCGGCCGGGAGCTTTGAGCGCCGCACGGCGCCGGTCCGGCGCGAATGACGTCAGGGGGTGACGAACAATTGGAACTGGTCGCGCGGACGGAATTGATTGCGAGACGTGAAGCCATTTGTCGACGTGACGGAAGAAAAAAAGAATAATTGCAGTTTGGAATAAACGTGGCTTCGACGAACGGTCGTCCTCCTTCCAGCAAACCTGTCGAACAGAAACAGGGTGTCGGTAAGGGGGCAACGAGAGGGGCACAATGCCCCGGGCGGCGAATCACTGAAGGGCGCTGAAAAGTCCAAACAATGTCACAAGTACTTTCTTCAATACAGTACATTTACTACCAAAAGTTCGAACATCGGGGTCACCAAACTTGTTCCTTGCCCTGGGCGCCATCTGACCACGGCACGCCCGTGGCTGCCGATAGAAAAACGTCGCCTATTCCATGACATGGCTAAGCATTGTTCGCACAGCTGCTTGGAGAAGTATTACGTTATCGAAAACAAACGGCAGAAGGTGCAGCAGCAGTAAATGACGTCGTAAGTAAATGACGTCGTAAGCAAATGACGTCGTAAGCAAATGACGTCGTAAGCACGCCGCAGACCTCCGCCAGCTGTCGCGTAACGCGCAGGCACAGAACGTTTACTAACTTGCTGGTCGCGAGTTTTTTTCACCCACCGATGAGTATCATGGGTCGGTTCTTCATCGCCGGCAAGTTCAACATACCTGAACAAAAAGTGCTTTGCGTCAGCACTGCGTCCGTGTTCGTTGCGAAACAAGTGGCTCTTGAACGACATCCGGCAATTTTTAGGTTTCACTTTCAACCACACCCGCCGGCATCGAAACTTGTTCAAAAGAACACCGAAAACCAAGTTTCTATGAACAACGAGACGGCGGCCGGCGACGAAAGGTTCAACTCACGACGTAACAACAAACGCAAGAAAAACAAAGGCTTCTGCGTCAACGGCAACAAGTGTGGGAGGCGACGCAAGCGACCTGTAAGAGAACTGAAGCGATACAGGCGCAATTGAGGAGGAGACTGATTCGCGCACACGTCGTCTGCGAACGTGACGCAACAAATTTTTCGAGTCTTTTTCTGCAGCACTCGTTTTCTCAAACACGAATTCGCATTGCGTCATCAATCACGTCAACGACCTTTGATCTCATACGCAATGCTCGATACGACCAAACCATCAGGACAGCCGACTGCAGAAGCGCAAGCACGCTAGCCAACTCTCTGCGCTGTTAAGTAAGTGTTCGGCAAAATTGGCGGGTACAAATGGGTTAGAGCGGTTAGAAGCGGTTCGAAACGGGTTAAAGCGGATACAGGTGGCGAAATCACTTTCTTTCTGAAACGAAAACTGAGAGTGAGTTCCAAACCGCAGTCGAAAAGGTGCATGCTCATTCTCTGTGTTTGGCAAATCTCGCAACCGCAGTTCTTTGTTCTGAGCACGCTCATTTGCACAGCGTGTTTGCCATGCTTAGTAATTTAGCACGATGTACTTCCAGATTGCCGAGCCACTTGCCACACACACACACACACACACGAGTGAGACACGAGTCCTTTACTGGAGCCTTCAAGCGTTTAAGGTCGGGTTTCGTGATAATCTGCATCTTTCACTGTCTTTAATATCTTCCCTAAGACGCAACTCCCGTGTATTTGATGGCATGAAAGTGACTGGGTTTAAAAAATCTTTAAACAATTGTTTCCACATGCCACAGATGTCTTTCTCTTTGCTGAACAGGGCACCGTTCTGGTCTCTGATAGATCTAGCAGTGTTCGTTCTTTTGCCTCAGTCGGAGACGTCAAATGGTTTGCCAGAATTTTTTGCTGATTTGCCAATAACTGGAATCTAGTTTATAACCGAAATTCTCCAAATTTAGCATCAAGTCATTTTTCCCAATCACACCAACACAGCAAAGCCCGTTTCCCGTCATTTTGGTCTCGAAGACAAGAGCCCATGCAGCTGGTCTGTACGCGGAAACGAAGCTTTCCGGTACTCGAAGGCATCACCTGCATGCTGCTTCTTTTTCCGCTTGACCGCCGCTCCGATCACCTCCATTAATTCCTCGTCGCTCCTCCCCGAACGGATTTCGTCACGCAGCGACACTTCGCTGTTGCCAAACAGGCAGACCTAGACAAGATTTCAACCTGTTTTCGAACGTCGTTACCGAACACCGTTACCGAACACCGTTACCGAACACCGTTAGCGAACACCGTTAGCGAACACCGTTAGCGAACACCGTTAGCGAACACCGTTAGCGAACACCGTTAGCGAACACCGTTACCAAACACCGTTACCGAACAGGCGAATTTAAAGAAAATCCCACTGCGAATTAGCGCTAAGGCAGCGATTTTAGCAAACGCTGGAATGTACAGGTACATCCAATGTACTCAATAATTGTTATCGAAATTGTTTTTAATGTAACCAGCACTTTTCTGACGCTACTGCACGGTCCTCAGACGGTATCACGCTCACCTTGAGGTTACCATCGGCGGTTATTCTCAGCCGATTGCACGTCCCGCAAAAATGGTCCGACATGGACGTGATGAAGCCGAACTGGCCCGCGTAGCCATCGACTTTGTAACCCTGCCCGAAAAATATGAAAGCAAAAGTCAAGAGCAGCATGAAATAATCGAAGAGCCCAAGAAACATGCTGGAGGATGACATTCTTAAAAATTGCCACAAGGATTCCCGAAGTTCTGAGACCGCAGATTACCTTCCCTGTCAGGAAAGGCTTCGTTAGACTCTACAAAGTTTCCTAATCAGCACAAATTGAGTGAAAAATTATATGACTGGTGCCATCCTAAGAACTCCGTTTTGGCAGTGTTTCTCCGCAATTTCTCTCGCAAGCTAGGAACGGACGGACTCACTAACAATCTTTAAGGACTCGAAAGTGAGTTCACGGAGTCCAGGACGACAACGGTTATCGTACAATACAGTTATTACTGCACCGTGGCCAGTTTCTTGCAAGAGCGTCTCTACGAAAAAAATGCGTTTTGCCACGTCGCCGTTGCCTTGCAACATGACCAATGGTGGAACACTTCTTGCTTTTTTCCCTTTTTGCGAGACAAATGTTGGGAAGCGTTTTTTGATGCAAACGATATTCAATGCAGCAAGAAAGATAAAAAAATGACTAATTTCAATCACAGCAATAAAATGTAGGCAGTTGCTTTCAAGCCGGCGACGATGCAAGAAAAAAAAAATTGAAATCAAGAAAAACCTATTTTAACATTCAAGAAAAAAACTCATTTCCACAATAAAAAAAAAACTATTTTAACAATCTAGCGTAGCACTCGTCATTGCCAAACAAGTGAATTTTTCTATTATATTAAAAATTTATAGCAGTGAACTTGCGACGTCAAATGGAATTTTCACCGCCCAACTGAGTTGGACGTTGAGGCCGCGCGCGAGCCGACAGATCACGATCACCACATAATTGCACAAATTAAGATGACAATCGCTTGCGCCGGGACGGAAGAATCTGGTTCAGTTGTGACGCAACACTCGCAGCTCTGTACAAAAACGACAACTGCAAACAGCGAAACATTTCATGCGACGAAACGAAGCTGCTGCTGACAAGCGATGTTGGTGACTGAACGACCTGGCATTGCAATCAATAGCACTGCCCGCTGCAGAAGTAGCGCAACAACCTCTCTCGCTCGACGACTGGTTTCAACGTCGGCGAACAGAACTGCTTCTGCCGAATAATTTTCTTGATTGAGATGACGTTTGTGATGACGTTTCTTCGCCCGACCATGTGTGAATCGCACACTGGTGCGTTCGAACAGGACTGCAGGGTTGTTAAAAGTAAGAAGTCGATGGGGGTAGGGCAAGCCCTCATGGCTTCGCGATTGGGGATCTCGCATGGGGCTAGCTCTTCTGGGTGAGCAGCACTTCGCCTCCCCCCTATACCCACCATTTCTGTTCCGCTCAAATTCTTCTTACCCAGGTTTTGAACGCTAGAATCGCCGCCGCTTCTCGACCAGGACTCGCACGGACTTTTTAAACGATGTTAAATGTTTTTCAATAACAGCGCAACTCAGACGATTTGATGAGGGAGGCCCATGCTATGACGCAGTATATAACGATATAGTTTCGATAAACGTGCAGTTCTGCATAACCTTTTACATAAATGAGTGTGTAGTAAACGGGTAAATTTGGACTGCAAGCTTTCCATTCACTCGACAAACATACAGTAACTTTCCGATTGCTTGAAAGAGGTGCCGCAGGCCGAAGATAGCTGGGAAGCGCAATTTTAAGCAATCATGTAACATCAACTCATGTCTTACTGAAGCTTTCAAAATTCGTTGTTGGTATCATTGATCCTGTTGCCACGGGATCCGTGAACATACCGCTTCTGTATGCGGCATTTTTTCCTGCTCATATAAATATGGGATAAAAAGCCCGCGTTTTTTAACGATTTAGAAGTGTACAGATCGAATGGTGTATGTTTTTTTTCGAAAATGTTCCAGGAAGCTCATAAATAGAAGTTCCATGTCTTTCAAGACCCACGGTGACCTGATATGCTCTCCGCATGGTAGTTTTAGACTCGAGAATACCTGATGCTTGCACCACCAGGTAGTTTTTGACCCGCAGTTACCTGATGTGTACATGCGCACCACCGCGTCGTTTTTGACCCGAGGTGACCTGATGTGCACTCCGACGGGTGCTGTAGTTTTTGACTCGTGCTGGCCTGATGCTTACTCCGCCGGGCAGTTTTGGACTGGAGGTGATAAACACAAAACAGATCGGAATTGCTCATGTTTTCTTGCATTCAAATA
>JGI24159J19872_10006547_pt1 | contig 15186 bp, 9 predicted proteins | sample Ectturendosymbi4_FD_19872 | JGI IMG/M metagenome (IMG submission 19872) | reverse complement strand
ACGGTTCTGAGACTGCTGCTTATTCATCTTTTGTCCACAAGAAGCCCAATCTTACCCAAATGAAACAAGCGTTTAAATACTTACATGCGCAGTGGCATGGCTAGCCCAAAAAATTGGGTGGGTCAAAATGTTTAATTTTACGCAAGCAACAGTATATTTTTTGAGATACTTACTCTTAAAAGCACAAAATGACTAGATATTTTAAAAATTTGGATGGGCCATGGCCCCACGGCTACGCCTATCTACGTGCGGTTTATATAACGTGTATGTATTGTAAATGCTTTATGTAAACACGTATTTATATAACACTGGGACTATATTGTTTTTTCTATAATATTGAGACCATATTATTTAATTTTTAAAAAACTTGTTGATCAGAAATTTCAGTTATAGTGAAATAAACACATTCAGACTGTCCAAATTCAGCAAAATAAGCTTTGCATTTAATATTTTCGTCCCTATCCCTATGCAAGAAATGGTTCATTTAAAGGCAAAAAAAGCGCCCCAATAGGCGTTTCTGTGTCGGGAACCACCGATCAAAAAACGTATCTGAAAAAATTTCGGGGGCTTCAGCCCCCTTAGCTCCCCCTCCGGGACCGCCTATGAATTTTGACACGTGGTGAACAGCCAAGAACATGACAAAAACAATAAAGGGGTGTTCTGATATTCAAGCGGGAGTCCCCAGGCATTTGCCCGGTTTGCCCAATGGCTAATCCAGGCCTCATACTGGGGCACGGTTCGGCACAGTCGCGCACATTTTTTTGTTTGTTCTGTTGCAATTTTGGATTTGTGCAGAAGCACGCTCGCATGCGCTGTGCCATGCCACTTTTCGAAGGCGGTGCGAGGGAAATGAGATAGCTCCGGAGACATTTTCGTGTAGTTGTGTGCGCAGGACCTATACAGATAACAGTGGCAGGAATTTGGATTTAAACAAGATTCGGTTTTCGAATTTGCATTATATTTTACAATATAATTTTTGGTTTGGGTTGAATCTGAAAAACTTACATCACTTTACTGGCATCTGGAAAAGCCTCAAAATGACAGTATGAGGCCACTGCCATGATTACGATATGAAAATACTACAATAAACCGCGATAGGGTGTTAATATATTGTGCCCTGCTGGCCCCTCAGAGAAAGCAAAGTCTCAGGTCTACCTCTGTGCGAGTTGGGGACACTTGATCCTTGAAATGTAGCATAGCACGACGAGACAGTCGAAACAGAGCATTGCGCCAATCTTGATTATCACTGAAGCAAAAAGCTCATTTCTTTTTGTGCAAAGGAATTTGTTTATCAGAGGCTCAGAGATTTTGTAAAAATGACTCTGACTCGAGTCTCGAGTCATTGGTTGTGATTCGAGTCGAGTCATTTTGTGAAAAACGTGCCTCGAGCCATCAATTTTCTCAACGCGACTTAAGTCGAGTCCGAGTGACCAAAAATCGTGACTCGAGTCGAGTCATTGACTTGAGTCACGCTATCACTGACTTTTACTGTGTAGAGCGGCCAGTGGTATATCTATTGTTTGCCAGTTGTCTTAAGTTCAGTGTAGGAGTATTTGCTTTTTATATCACAAAACACTTTCTTTAGGTTGTTCGCAGTAAAAAAATCTCTGTTGGTCTTCCGTTTGTGCAATTAACTTTTGCAATAAACAAGGAATTACGAATGAAGACCAATAGAACACCCCCGTCCCATGGGCCCCAGCAACACCCGTTTCTGAAAAGTGCACAATTCAGCACTGCATCCCTAACCTATCATCCCAATTTTCTCTGAGATGTTTTTTGACTCCTAGCTTATCCTGTGAAACATTTGGAACTTTCTACATTGAAATTATGACAGACAAAGGAATTGCTAACCGATAGCAAACTATTTTGCCTTGTTGCCTCAAAAACAAAAAATTGCTTAAAATTTTTTCAGGTTGGCATGGATTCTTTTTGTTAACCGTTGTCCACAAATAGAATATTCACAACCGGATAGCAAAAAAATATGGCCACTAGCTGGGGAGTAACTGAAATGTTTCTTCTGCCCCGTGTTCCATGGAGTGCGCACTGCGGATTCTGTTTGACAAGAACAAGCATCATACTAGATCCCTTAAACAATTTTATTCCTGCAGAGACCTTGATGTTGATTCCAGCTCCGGCTCGAACCTCAAATATTGACTTCGGCTCCAGCTCCTGTCTAAAATGCAAAATCCGGCAGGACGATTCCACTCCGTCTCCGTAATCAACTCTGGCTCACAGCTCCAGACTTACGTCATTTGCAGTGCTTCCCATACAAAAACAGAAAGATATCTAATATTTAGCTTTGTGCATAAAGTTTTGGGAAGGGAGGACACATTGCCAACTCTTCATGTTAAATAGGGTCCTACGATTTTAATTGTACAGCATGTAGTAGTACCCAATGTTTCAACAAATCCTTAACTATGACTACTTCGGTACTTATTGTAATAATTGAAAATTAATTCACGCAAATAATAATCGATCGCAGTATCGTTTTATTAGTGAGTGACGTCAAATAATTTTTCAAAGCATTTCTATGAATTACAATTGCTTGTCCTAAGCGATATGGGCACTCCTTTCTCTAGTATAGATGTGTGATAGTATCATGTATGGTTGTTTCTGATCTCGATATATTGACTCAATGCGACTAGGACAAAAGTAGTTGGTAAATTGTGAGGTATTTCAAGACCACCAGGGGTGAAAAATAAACGTTCTTTTTCATTGAATGACTGTGAAAGGAATGTTATGCATGGGATATAAGGGCAGACTGCAGTGGATCAACAAAAACGAGCTGAATGTTGTTATTTGCATCGGGTTGATGTATGCCTATAACTTCAGAGATACCAGTACTACTTTGCTCCGGGAGAAGTTGCAGCACCCCATAAATTACCGTCACGAGCCGCCACTGCTGAAAATAAGTCGGAAGGTATTGAGATACCTGCAACGGTGAAATTTCCTTTAACTTTTGAACTGGTGTTAGAAGCTTCTTCCTTTATTGCTCCAAGAAAAGCAAACCATGTTGCTGCTAAAGTGTTTCCCAAAGACAAGATCATAAAAATTCTGACCACCCAGAGTGTTGCAGTAGCTGCATTAAAAAAACAAGTTATTTATTAAAAACCGAAAAAGAGGTGAAAATTACGCTGCAATTTCGATTGCAAGAAAAGAAATCATTTCGATAGAAAGACGTGTTGCGGTGAATTTAGCCAACAAACATGTTTTGTATTTGAAATCGATTTAAGGGCGATGTTTACTCGATGCGGACTGTGCTGCATAGACCATGTTCGCTTTAAGATGGCAGACATCCCAGGAATAATTTAATTTTTGCAAAGAATAATTGTGATGATGAGCATCTTTCAAACCAGCTATCTCGTGTCTATTACCAGAGTACATTTAAAGAAAAAACACAAACGCTTGGTGTTTCGTTTCTGTATTTAAAATATCAAGATTTGGGTTATCTTTGGCGCACATGAGTTCAAAACAATCACGACGGCATTTCCTTCGCACACCAGTTTGACTATTTTTTCAGATCTTTTGCAAATACAGCACAACCCACCTGAAAGATTCACACAGAATGAATTGACACACAGTTTCCAAAGTCCCAGTGTTGTAAGGCCACTAACAAGCCAAGCTGTTGTTGCTAAAGAGATGATAGTGAATATCATGGCAATAATTCCAAGGATTGCAATTATCAACCAAGGAAGCTTCATATTTGTTTAAATGAGAGACAACAACACAAACACGTTTGTGACTTCAATACTATAATTTTCTGCAAAACCGGCAAAATCGAGGTCACTGCAAATGTTTCTTTTTGTTGTTATTGTTACTGTTATAGGGCGAGAGACCGCAAGGTCACTGAATCAAGCCTCTGAAAGAACCAAATAAATAACGCAACCCGTAAACAAAAGACACGGAAAAGAAAACAGCATCGTCAGCAGCAACAACCGATTATTTCAAATGAAACCCGAAAACAGATAGCAATGCAATTCAGTACATTTCAACAAAGAAGACCAATGGGGAGTCAACGGTAAATATCTGAAAACAGACATAAAAATGGGACAAGGTGAACACGTTCATATTGTTTGGTGTTGGGTCAGTGAAAAATCAACTAGTAAGACTATAAAGCAAATGAACAAGCGGACACTTATAGAAAAAGATCTTGCAAGCAAGCAATGCAATTCAACAATAACCACTGTGTTGACGCAACGTCATAGTTAACGTCACATAGTTGTAGTGTAGACAGAGAGCGTCATCATATGATTCTGGACCTCCATATATCGTTTTTGCTGCTAAGATTTTGATGTTGCTGCACAAGCGTTGATAACGCTTTTCCATTTTTAAAAGTAAGGGACGGTGTTGAAGTGAAACAGTTCTGCTTGATTTTACCAGTTCGTCGAAAATTAAGATCTAGCTGAGACCTTGGTGAGTAAAAGTTTTTTTATTGAAAATACTTCTGTATTAAAATGAACATCAGACTTCATTAGTGAAAAGGGGAATTGCAGAAAACCCACTCGTTAAATATATTTTAATAGTCTTCAGTGTGTCTATTGCAGGAAATTGTGTGTGCAGTGTAAGATCAGTAAGGTAATCATGGTGATATTCATTAAAACTGTGGTTGTTTTTATGACCATTTTCAGGTTTGGTTCTCAAAACATTAAAGCTCAAATTTTGATTTTGTGGAGTTCTCAACTTTTCATTGTTTTTTTTTACAGCAAATAGTGCATAAATGCCAATGATTCAAAATGTTTTGTTTGTTTATCCTAATATGGTTGAGGACATATATGCATCCTAATAGGGTATCCCAAACAAGATACTGTTGCTCGCCTAAAATCAAACATTTTGCCCAATAAAATTGTGGGCTGGTAACGCAACTTTTCGACATACACCAGAGACCATAAAATTTACGACTGAAGACAAAGCCGTGAACTTGTGGTTGAGACCTTCAGCATTTGAACACCTTCTCTCCTAAACGACAGCAGATTGCAGGATTGTGTATTCTTTACTGCTTCGTGACGGCAGACGAGCCACGCAGGTTGAATCACTATGTTAGGAAACCAACGGAAAAAAGACAACCACCCTCCGTAGAGATTCTGTAGTAACTCATATTTTGGTCATAACAGTCTACACTTATCTTGGTTTGTTGCATTTGTTTATCAAAGAACGTTATTGAACCAGCACTTTAGCATTATCTTTCCTGTTACAGAGTGACACAGCAATTGATGGAGAAGCTCAAGATTTGTTTGATGCTACTCAAACGCATCTCATTTGTTACCGATTGCAGTTAGTTTTCCGTTTTGTCTGCACATTGATAATAAATCCCCTTGGCTTTTTTCCAGCACCTTGGAGCTCACGACTGCGAATTTCCAATCAAGCCCTCAGATTGTATGCAGAACGGTCGCCAGAAAGTTTTCAATAGGGGGCTTTAAGTTTGTGCAGGGAAACTTAACGTTCTTCGGTTTGATAATGATTTGTATCTTATTCATATTTCAGATTGGAGTCTCGGAGCTTTGTTTGGGAGCGCTAAGCCCCACCAAAGCCCCCTGTGGCGACAGGACTGACTGTATGATTCAACAGCTACGTCCATCCCAAACGATGTCATAATTGTCAGGAAAATGCTCAACATTTTCTAAACTCATACTATTAATAATTTTCTTTCCTAGGTTTATAGTAGGATATATTCTAGGATTGGCCAGAAGACGTGGACTTGAAAGGCGATTTTATCAGTAGTTATTTCAGAGTGGCTGTCTTCATCTGACTGTTGGTCGTCATTGGGAGGGTCAAGTAAATGTCAATGGAAATATAATTTTCCTCAAGCTTTTCTAGGACTTCACGAAAGGTAAATCGCATCCGGTTATGTGCCCAAAGCAAAAGCAGTAAATGGTATAGTTGCAACATGTAGATATACCAGTTCATACCTACTTCACCTTAATAGGGTGCACAACAAAATGGCAACTGACACGATATGTGAGTTACGTTTGCAAACGTTTTGATGAAAAATTGTTGCATACCAAAACAACACACATCCTACATATTTTGTAAAAAAACATCAGGAAGACATTTTAACCCTCCCAGTGCACTGCGGTTTTTGAAATTTCCATATTTGCTGGTGCTTGCTGTTCTCATCAAGCTAGCTTCTTCAACAGGTGTGCAAATGATGTTTGTTTCATGCTATAATTAAGTCTATACAAGAGCACTTTGTGTCGTCATAACATTGAAACAAAGTCGATTGCAGAAATTTCAGAAATATTTGAAGATTTTATGCACCCTAATACAAAGTTAGCATAAAGACTTTATAGTAACTTTGCCCTAATAGGGTGCAGCATAGGCATCAATGGGTTAAAGACAAAATGAGAAAATCTAAGTCATTAGTTTTCCAAAATCATGTTTGAACATCTACCTCTTTTGCCGGCAATAAACAAGAATGATAAACGTGTGTAAATGAAGTTGCAACTCAAGCACCGCTTCTCCTAAAAGTTGGTATATAAATTTGAGAATCCGGTGCTGCTGCTTTTGTGTTGATTTTTATCCAGTGAAAATATCGAGGATATTTTCACAGGTCAACTAGCATTTTTACTTTTTGCAAATCAATGCACGGAATTCATCTTTGCATATTTCATTATTGAGGTAACTGCTGAATTTGATCAATTTGCACCTGTGTTTGTGCAGGAAACGTTCTACCTGATGTTGCCTGTATGGAATTTGGACCGCGCGTCTATCTTTTCTGTGACACTCTTATAAATGAATCTTTTGCAAAACCTTTGATAATTATCGTACTGAACAACTTAAACTTGATCTTGATCTAACTTTGTTCCACGCATTTGTATTTTGCTTCACTTTTTGCGTCAAGGAGTTCTCGAACTTCAATTCTCTAACTGATTGTCATCTGTATAAATATATATTTAGCAAAGTATTTCTGAAGATTTGAGATCGATGGGTTCAATCCTTGTACCGCTTTCAATATATAAAACAATGACAAAAGTTTGTTATCTGCTTTTTGTTGTTTCGCATTCTGCAAAATTCCATTCGATTTTCGTTCTTTAAACCAACGTATATCGTACCTGCCTTTCGTTAATCATACAAAAACTTGAGGAAATCAAATCGACGATAAAAATAGGCTAAATCTTAACAATTTGTGTTTTACTTCGAACACATTTTCATGCTTAGAAAACAGCTTTCTCTCTTTACAAAAAGATCTCAATGAAGAGATCTATGAGAATTGTCTTTTTGTTCTCCGAATTGCTGAAAAAGTACATTTTATTGTCAAGTGATAAAAAGTTTATAGGAGAGTGCACTTTTTCATGTGAGGAAACGATAACATTCCAGCAATGTGATCGCTTAATACCCTTTTCATTCAGCGTCACAGGCAAAACATGCTGTATTGGTTGGAACGGTTGTTCTGATTTTACTGGGCCTAGCAAATATTTGCTGGTCTCTGTAGTTTTACGGAAAATTCCACCTCCGCGAAATCAGAATGCTTGCACAAGTTCTTTTATCTTGACCAAGGCTCCCACCTCAAAAGTTGTCAAGTCTGCGCCAAAATGACCTATGATGTTATAAATAAAAAATTCTTCAAATGAGAGGAACCGACAAATCACAAGTTCATCAATAATTTTGAACTTTCATTCACTCAGTGCAAAAGGCAAAAAACGTTTGTGATTTTTGGCAATATGTCAAAAGGTTTGCATAATACATGCAACTGTTTTTAAGAAGGAAATAGTGCTTTTTCAATGTCAAATGGCAAATGTTGGTTTACATCACGCCTGTGACTTCTGAGTCATCAAGAAAATTTGTAGAACCTTGGAATCCCGCGTGCGCCATTTTTTTGCTGTATTTTGCAACACTAGAACTCGCCTGCTAATTGAGGGAGACAGGATGTCGTCTAACTTAAATTGTAGAAAAATTTTCGGTTTTGGATTTCGTGTTTTTTGTAGATGACGTCATATTCGGGGCAGGTGTTCGCATTTCTGGCAGAGTTTACCTGGCCCTGAGCGCCAACGAGCCATTTTTAGGCAAAGATTTTGTGCGGAAACTAGGCTGTAATCCAGGTCTTTTGAGGGTTTGATCGGTTTCTAGCGTTTCTGGAGCCAACATTATGGTCCAAACACCAAACGTTTGGCAAATAAATGCTGCACAAAAGGAAAAAAATTTGGTCAGCCATAACTCAGCAGAAGATTGAGGTGGAGAGCTGTTCAAACCCTTTAAAGACTCGAAAAGTCTAGCAGTTTAGAATATAAAAAATATTTTTAAGTTTTGGATGTCGTTTTGTTGTCGATAATTTGGGTAGGTTTTACGGTTTTTGGATGACGTCACCGACTGTTCCAATGAGCCGATTTCGTGGCTCAAATTTTCATTGAAAAGCAGGCTATACTATGAGCCTTTAGAGCCTTCGATTGACTTTCTAGCGTTTCTGGTGCCAAAAATATGTCCCAAAAACGCAAATTAATTGATTATTCCCTAAACCCCAGAAGCCTAAGAATGCCAATGCATTGGTGTTTTTTTGAATGATTGATTTTTCCCCGTGCTTGATGGCAGTGACCTGTCAAAAAGTTTCGGATATTTAACATTGCCAAAAAACATTGTCAAAAATCTTACGGAAAAAAAATTTGACAGACCTCATTTTGTTGAAATCTCATTGTTTTAAAACTAATTAAGGTATTGTCTGAAAAAACTATGTCCCCCAGTAGGTATGTGTTTGGTTTGCTTTTTTCACTACACCTTTACTTGTTTCTTGATTCTGCAGCTACAAAGCAGCTTACTTTTGCAATTTTCAGATACATTTTCAAGGTGCTAGTTCATGCAAGCACGATTCGCTTTATTATCATAGCTCACCTCTGCAAAATTTTTGCAAGTACCTCCACACTAACGGTATTTCACTGCTATGCTTAGGGAAAAGCTTAGACAAATGCTGGAATATCCAGCGAGTTACTTTCACAAGCTCGGAGTTATTCAAGGCTTGCGACCTGTGACATTCATTGCGGAGTTCACCACATCTACATGTACTGCGGCATGCTGGAGAATCGTGTGTGGGCGACTCTCCCACCTTTGTTTCCATTATACTCACTGAAGGACAATACGGCGATAAAAAATGCTTGTTTCGTTACATTTTTGCAAACAAAAGCTGTCGAAATTGCGAGCATGTCGCCCAAAGCGTTCTTGTGCTGCGCCACCAATGCTTGCGAAAACATGAACTATGTCGGAAGCGGTAAGCCGTTTTTCGCCGGAGTTTAAACAGAAAAGCTGAGGAATGGAGGGGTTTTGGCGAGGTTAGGGCGGAGTGATTATAATGAATAAATGTGCTTTTGTATTTTATACATTCTCAATACGTAGTTTGAAGCAATTTCTATTCGTGGTTCAATACAATGCACTTTTTGACGAATAGTTTGAATAGTTGACATGATAACCTGCTAACAGCATAACGGCAACTGATAGTTGTTTCCGTTGGCTCCTGTGGACGCTTCGTGATATTGTTTGTCTTTATTCAATACCAAGCCGTTTAAAGTTATGTTGTTCTGAGTTCACATTCAAGTATATCAAAGGAGGCAGTAAACTTTAGAGTGCAACTGGGACCCAAAACTTGAGTTCACCTTACGTTGGCTTGGCAATCTCAAGACGTCAAGTCGCTTATTTGGTAGATCAACCTGCGTTACAGTAAAACTAGATTGACCTTCAACTGGTAGGGATCACCAGGGAATCGGAAGCTGGAACGTAGATTTCACAACCTTCAGATCTCTTCAGCACAGACCGTAAGATCATGCACGTGAGCGTGCCAGCATGTTAAACAGGGTGCGCGTGCGTTTAGGCGAGAAATATTCTGAGTATTGGATGCAGTTCGCGTCTGATGTTTTGAAAAAAACATGGAACAAGTATCGGTGCGAACAACACAACGAAACACTTTCAACTTCCCGAAGCGTGTCATGGCGCCATCAGCAGGCCACCTTTTTACTCAATACTACCTACCACGAAGCCCCAATGAAAAATCAGCGTGGGCTCTTCAAAGATAAGCCGAAAAAGGACGCAACAAACGATATTTTCAGCTCACACGATGGGCCAGTGTTGCCATTTTAGCTGTTTTGCTGCTAGATCTAGCAGGTTTTTCTCACTGTCAGCTGGAAATTTTTCAATCTAGCAGCTAGTTGATTTTCTAGCAGGATTTTGAAAACTGTTCAGCAGGTAACAAATTTCTGACAAAAAATTTGTATGAACAATTTTTGGTGATGATCTATAAACCTTTCCTCCTTGTTCATCGAAAAAATACTTTGTCTTCGCGATGACGCTTTGAAATGGGCAACACCAGGGCCAGGTACAAGAAGCTGCATCAATCATTTCGAGTTTTTATTGTGACGCAACCAACCTGCTTCAAGCGGATAATTGCGTCATAATAACAAGCAATTGGGTGGCTTGGTAGAGCACAAATGATTTGCTTCTGTGCTTAGTGAGTGCACTGTGTTTAAAAGACTACATTGGCAGAATACATTTTTATCCCAAGACGTATACGATTTTTCCAGGTGGTTCAGTTACGCCAAACAGTTGTACGACTAATGCCTGGTCCATTGATAGTGATGACCGGTTTCTGTTTGCCCGTTGACAGAACCGAGCATGCAAAATTCGGAAAGAAAGTCACTTTGGTTCATGACTCTAAATTTCCAAATGTCCGTGTGTGGATCCTCTATGTTTAACTGTCTCATTACCTTGACAGATAAACGTGCCGTCAATGGTTTAAATTCTGTTCTCTGCAGACGATAACACTAGCTCAGCAGATTAACAGCAGCTATCTTGAGACAACCACTGGAATCCCCCGATTAGATTTACACATTTTACAGCAATTGTACTCTCATTATCCAAGGTACGCAACACTATCTACATTTACTGCGAGATTACTATGAAGATACACTGAAAAACATTTGATGACCATTACTTACACAACGCAGTTATCCTGTTACTTGTCATTGATATTTGCACAGTTTATAGCAGCATTAATAATAATATAAGCTTAAGTACAATTTCATCCAAGAAAATAGCAATCTCATTTAATGTTTTGTATTCATTCCCCAACTTAAATTCTCTCTCATTGTTCATGACAATTTCTGGCAGAACTTTGTTCGCCTAAGAGTTCCAAAATTTTTCTTTCCTAAACTGGCAGCATGTCGCTTTCTCATTAAACATCCAAAATCCACTCTGTCGGTCAGGTCGCGGTCACCGTAATTTATAGCGTGACCTGCTTTCTTTTTTCTTTTTTCTTCTATTAAAAATATTCCTGAAAAACATTTAGCACGTGACTTAAATGTACCTTTTTCATGCAACTTTGCTTACGTAGCTTGCACGTGACTTTCGACCTACACCTTTTTCGTGCAACTTTGCTTACGTAGCTTCCTTTTTTTCACCTACTTGCATTGTAATCTTTTCATTGGTGCATTTAATCATGTGATTTCTTTGTCTTTATTCAGTCAAATTTTATGCATGAGTGATTAAATTAACCCTTTCACAACTTCAACAAAATATTTGTTTCTTAACCTTCTTAAATTATTACACCCCTTGGTTTTTTTTCCATTCTTGAGATTGCCACTTTCCCTACAATACATAATATATGATATGGCCTGTGCCAACGCCCGAATTGACCAAGCCATTCAAAAAGTTAGTTTTGCTACAATTTATTTAATTGCGCCGTTTCTACTAACTTGCAAGGAGTAGGTTCTTTTTAACCTAGATAAGACCACACTCTTAAATAGGTTGCCACTGTGTTCTAACTTTTACTCTGGGCGGAATTTATCACTAGCACAGCAACTGACAGAAACTACGTTAACATAGAATCTTAACGCAACTTCTGAGGTCATGTGGTGGTTTACAGTTCAGAGCAATTTTATTTCTTATAGTCCAACGGTTGATGCATGACTTCATTATACTTTTCAATAATGCAAAAGAACAATACATTAGCTTACCAACACATTTGTACAGCGAAAGACTTATTTATGAAAAGCCAAAACCTAACCTAACCCTATACCTTAAATCCTAGAACCTTTATAAAGTACTTACAGTTTTTTCAGAGGTTTAAGCATCGCTTATGGTCGCAGTAAAATCTGCCTACCGAATTTCAGCTTACATTTTGCTGCTTACAGTACCCATGAGTTTCTCGAATGAATTAGAAAAATCCTGCTCCACCTCGTGGACGCTCTATTTCCGGGCCAGGTGTTTCTCTTCTTTCCCTGCTATTATTTTCGTCCTACTTGTTTCCTGTTTCTCGGCGAGACCCAGACTTTCTGTCACGTTTCAAGGTACATTTGCAGGTCAACGCTTCCATTCCAGACAGTAATTTCTTGGTTTGTTTTTGTTAACACTCTTGCATAAATGCCTTTCTTCACACCTGCTCCGATGATTGCGACATAAATTTTGACCTGTTTCCCACGACTGCAACCCCAGATTTCGCAAACCAGAGCTGTCAATCATTTTATTTCTTAACATTTCGTGAACTGTTACATGATTGCGTAAGATTGCATCAGCTTTTGGCCCTGTCAATCAAATGTTTTGGTAGAATTTCGTAATCTTGTAATTTTCTCCTGTCAATCAACTCTCCTGGTAGATGATTTCGTAATCTCACTCTGCTAAAACGTCAGAGGTTTGGTGGTTACGCATCGCTGCTTTCTACTGATTGCCCAAGCATAACAGTTCACTTTATCATGCCGCTTGCAAACGTTTGTTTAGTTATGTGCCTTTTCTCATGCGACCACCCATCCGAATACTTCGGGGTTCCTACTTCGCATGTTTTCGTAAGGTTCCGAGTTAACTTTCGTTTTGGAGAATTATGTCTTCGGCAATGCCTTTCCTAACACAGAAACAGCATTACTTTGTTGTGCTGGGCTTTGCTTCTGACACTATAGTTTGATCTAGCTATTCTAGCTACCTATTTCTCATTTATCGTTTAGCGGTTTCGGCTTTTCTCGTACACACAGAAATACACTGATAATTCAACGCAATTCAACACAGTATGATACAATACAGATACACAATGACACTGCGATTAATACATCATCTAAGATTCTAACTGATTATCGCCAATTTGTTAACCTTAAGCCGCTTAACAATTCGTATTATAGTACACGCATACACAAATACTGCACCGTACACACGCAATTAAAGATTCATATGATCTAAAGCACATACAAGTAATATTCATACATCAATAGGCACATGGATAATTCCAACAATACCTTTGCACAATGATTTTGCATGGCTCTGCATTACTTTGCTTCACCATGGCGTGATTTATTTTGTATAACATAGTAACAGTTTTGTTCAGTAGTGAGATGATACATGCTTTATTTTGTATAACGTGGTAACAGTTCTGTTCAGTAATGATATGATTCACCACCATGGTGCCACCTCTTGTTAACCTTCCGGCGCTTAGCATTCTGCATGTCCTGCAGAGTCCGTTCTTAGGCGCTTCGCTTCGCATTGCTGCGTCGCGGCATATCGCTTCCCTTTCTTGCAGGTGCTTTCCGCCGGGAAAGTACCTTTGGACTTTGCCGTTCTCGCATGCAATGTTCTGTCGCCGTTACGCACGTACGCAAACGTTGAACTTGACGTTTAATCAACCGTCGTCGTTCGTCGTCCTTAAACATAACTGTCAATCTTGTGACATTCCATCCAAATTCCTCAAGCTAGCCAACACTGTTGTCTCTAAATGGCTTGCTGAACTATTCAACAGATGTATTAATGAAGGTGTTTTCCCTGATTCTCTCAAAATTGCTTGAATCAATTCAATTACCAAGATTCGAAATCCTCAATCCCCATCAGACCACAGACCCATTTCTGTTCTCCCTACATTATCCAAAATGTTTGAAAAACTTATGTATCAAAGAGTCTATTCCTTTTTACCACAAAACAATGCAATTGCCAAACGGCATTATGGTTTTCGCACTAATCACTCTATTGACTCAGCTATAACAACACTGCATGATGAATATATCAACACTATAGACAGACATCTTATTACTTGCTCATGTTTTTAGAAGTAAGCAAAGCATTTGATTGTTGTGAGCATGAAATTTTACTCCAGAGACTATCACTATGGTATTAGAGGAACTCCGCATAAATTATTTTGTAGTTACCTACGTAATAGGAAACAACGCTCCAAATTTGGTGAAACAAAATCATCTTACATGTCTATAACATGCGGGTACCACAAGGTTCTGTACTTGGGCCTTTGCTTTTTCTTACATACATAAATGATATTAATCAAGCATCCTCATTTACTACTACAATGTTTGCTGATGATATTAATTTACATATGTCTGCTACCAATGCATGTCAGGTTTTCAGTAAAAGTGGTGCATAACCTTCGCACTTTCTCATGTGACTGCGATTTTATCTCAAAGGTACTGTTTCGTTATTATATTTCAAATTTAAAATTTTTTTTAAATGTCCACCGGAAGTTTGCTTTTTTGCTTAAATTTATGTGAATCAAGCGGAATGAGCTAACCAATAACTGCACATTTCGTTGTCGGCTGAAGATTTCGCGAACGATGCAGGTCTAATATGTTTCTATTCGTGTCGGCGTGAGCTGTCTACGCGTTTGCAATTGCAACAAAAGGATCAAAACCGCATGGCCATCAGCCACTATTGCTAGAGCTTTTCTTACGCCGCGTTTTGTTTCAACTTGGGGGATTGGTTCCGATAAGAAACTCATCCACTCATCTTTACTTTGCAAAGCTACGATGCAGACCTACTGTGGACTCACGAATTCCACTGGCAACAGCTCTAAAACTAATTTTTCGCTTCGGCGGATTCTAGAATCTTGCGTCAGTTACAAATGTTCCTTGCAGGATTCATGTTTTCACCACTGCCTTTCCTTTCAAGGTATTAAAGAAGCAAACTTGTAACAAAAACAGACCAACTCTTCACAGCCCAGCGACAAATCGAGAACGGTGTTGTGCTGGCAAAACTCAATGCGTTTGTGATTACCTGCGTAAGGCTTTGGTAGTTCTCACGCAGGGAAGAAAATAAACAACGGAGCAGTAGCAATATCGCGAAGAGTATTTTTGATACTATTCGATAATAGAGGCTGTGTGAATAGTTCAGCACGCAAATCCTGTTATTCAACAAAACGTGAAACATTGTTTAGTTTAGAATATATTTTTAATCTCCGTTTCTACTTCTATAGGCACCAAGGCAGTTGCCTCAAACTGCACCGGTCTGAATCCG
>JGI24159J19872_10006543_pt1 | contig 15190 bp, 8 predicted proteins | sample Ectturendosymbi4_FD_19872 | JGI IMG/M metagenome (IMG submission 19872) | reverse complement strand
CAGGACTGAAGATGTGTAACACACGAAACTAGTTTCCTTACGCAATAAATTGCGATCGATTCGCCTGGTGTGGGTCACTGTTGTGGCTTTACAAATATTGCTGAATGATAAGTACAAGCTGAACCATTGCAAGAAGATGGGAACAGAACCAGGCAGGAGATTCCTCATACAGCCGGCTGCAAAGCTAGAGCCTGAATCGTTGGGTAAATTTTAATTGCATCGATGATTGCAGCCGGAGTCTGAACAAGAGTCGGATACTCAAAATGAAAAATTTCCGGGACCGCACCCGGGTTCAAAACTTTTGGAACAGGAGCGGAGTCGGAGTCTGAAAAAGTGATTCCGGCCACCTTTGCCATAAATCTGGCAGAGATGATCACTATCCGGTTGGATATCTGGCAGGATAGTGAGTTTGCAACCGGATACGGATATCCAAAAACTGCTTTCAAACGGGAACCGGATAGGGATCGGGATTTCCGAAACGGTTTTATCAGTGTTTCGACGATTCAGACTTTTGGAAAAAGTTGCACAATCATTCATTCATTATCTTCAGAAGCATCTTTCCAGCCTTCTGTGCCATGACTCCGAGTCTGCCTGTGGTGTAATCTCTGTACCATAGTGTAATCCCATTGACACGCCAAGCTTGTCAGCATGAATCTGTTCCTGATGTGGCAAGATAGGGGCTAGGGCTCTTACAACATACATTAAGGACGTTGTTTGCTGCGTACCTGTACCTGGACTAACGCTAGCTAGTGTTGGCCTGCTGTGATCTGTAGTTTAGTCTAGCTAGGGCACTCTAGCTCTTTTAATGTGAACTGTAGTCTGCACCAGGCCTTGCAGTCTTCATGCCTATTCTACGTGAGCCTGCAAGTGCATTGACTGGTTGTTGGATGATACTAGGCCAAAGATAGCTTCTTTCTTTCTTAATCATGATATGCAAAATTGTTGTTTTGTGACATTGACTTGTTAGACTGAATTTTTAGTCAGTCATTTCAATACAAATGGCATATTATAACCCAGTGTGTTGTTTCGAATTTTGTTTTGGTTTGTAGACTACCATTGCTATGCAGTTAGGTTTGGTTAAAGTGCAACAATGGGTAGGATCAATAAATGAAATTATGAATGTGAGCTCATGGATGGCATTAAAATCTAACCATTCTTTAAAAAACAAAGAAATTGGCTATTGAAAAGCATCGTGTGGCAACAGAACCGTCACCAGAAAGTCTTCTATATGCTAAAAGCTAGGGGGGTTTTACATTTGTGCAGTGGGGCTTGACATTTTGAATTTCGAACAAACATCACTGTTTTGTAGAGCTTCATATTTAAATTCGGGGGGATTGGAGTTTGGAACTTTGTTTCGGAGGGGCTAAGCCCACCAAAGACCCCCCAAGGCTATGGGACTGTGTGGCAAAACTTCAGTTTGCTTTTTAATGCAACTCATTTGCAAAAGCACTTAGGTTACGCGATATGTCAAGCTTGCAAGATATGTCAAACTATCTGTTTATGACCATGACAGGGCCCAAAGTGGCACAACACATTAAGGTAGTGTCTATTCTGCTTCATGAGGCAAAACCTGTGCTGGGACTATTTTGCCTTCATTTGAACACAATTGGTTGAAATGGTCAGATGCAAGAGTGTAGAGCTAAAAAAAGAGGCGTGGGAACGCCGTTCCAACACCAAATAAAGAGGAAGGCCACACCAAATAGTTCGAATGAAGTGAGCATTTGCTTGCAGTAAATTCTTCACTGGATATTCCTGTTTCACTGCAGACTTTTGACTAGCAATGTGAATCTGCATGTCGCTGGCACATCTGTTAGATCACAGCCATATTTTGATGTAATCGTTTAGATCTCACATCTTCAAGTACCGTTACTAGTGCAAACAGGCATACGAACGCTTTCCGACACCAAAAAATGTATGGGAACATCGTCCCCACACTTTACCACCCCACTACACCCTGGTCATGCGACAAGAACAATATGCAAAGACAATTGGTTGGAAGTTAAGAGTTTATAGTTAGGGTTTAGGATCAGGACTTATGGTCAAGGAGTAGGGTGAACTTTGAAGTTGAGGGGTTCAGCGTTTAGAGTTAGGGTTTAGCCTACAGTTCACTTAATGCAAAGAAGAAGCTGCTAACTGTTTGCCAGCTCTGAAACCATGACAACAATCATCCATGCATGGAACTGAGTTGTTACAGATGTCATGTTCAACTAAGCAGGACATGCGTCCAAACCTGTCATGTGACTGTTTCAACCAATCATGTCAAGCTGAAGGCAAAATAGCTCCAGAAGTTATTTTGCCTCATGAGGCAAAATAGAAACGACACAAAAATGTATGTTGTGCATCATAATGCACTTTTTGGATAGTTTTCAGATACGGATAGTATGATTTCAACCAAAACAGGATTCGGATCAGATATCATTTTTCAAAAACAGGATAGGATCGGATAGTAAAAAATCACTATCCAATCATCTCTGAAATCTGATGCGATTTTTATGATTGTTTTTTCGAATTGTTTCCGAAACAAAAGCTAAAGTGTTTCCGAAACAAAATTTAATTTTTTTCAAATGAAATTGTTTTTGTTTAAAAAGCATTTGCGAAATGGAAGTGTTTTTGAAACAAAAGTAAAAATTGTTTTTGTTATTGAAACGTTTTCTTTGTTTTTTTTCCAAAAAATGCTAAAAACAAAAATGTTTTACTTTTGCACTCCTGGGCCACCATAATGGTGACTGTGGTGAATGTATGATTACCTTGTCCTTGCCACGTAGTGGCGCCTGCAATCTTGCAATCCTTAATTGTGCCCCTGTGTTCGCTCTGCGGCTGTTGCGTTGTGCTTGCGGTCTCGTAATGCAATACTGCAAAGTGTTCTATTAGTGCAGTTTGCCCGCCCCGGGAAGCATTTGATCAGCTACGCTGTTGTGTTTGTTTCAGAGTTTCATTGCAAGCTTGTTCAGCTCCATGATTGAGCGGTGTCCTTAGTGAATTAAAGCCTGGCTTTCTGCAGATAGTGGTTAGTAGAATTCGCAGGAGAGTGCACGACAGTGACTAATTAATATTTTCTGGAAAGAAATGTCATAGGAGATACAAACATAACAATTATTGAATCTTTTGTATTCATCATGTGACATTAGACTACATGTTTAAAAATCAATGCAAATTGAAGATGTTTTGACTGACACATGTCAGCAAAAATTCCATCTAGACACAAGCAGATACACGCAAAAGTTAATTAATATTCTCCAAAATGTTTTTCAGCATTGCACTTGGGAAAACTGTGAATTTTAGCATGCTGATAACTTTGCACATGTGACAACAACGCATGCTGTAAACTTCAGTACATGTCTGTTATGGATGGATTTCAAAGTGTACAGCATAATCTACTTTTCACGCAGCATGGCCAACTTCAAGAGGGATAGTGGCTTTTCACCATCCGATCCTATCCTGTTTCTGAAAAATGATATCCGATCCGAATCCTGTTTTGGTTGAAATCAAACTATCCGTGTCTGAAAACTATCTGAAAATGTTTTGCAATGCACAACATACATTTTTGTGCTGTGTCTATTTTGCCTCATGAGGCAAAATAACTGCTGGAACTATTTTGCCTTTAGCTAAACACAACTGGTTGAAGTAGTCACACGACGAGTTTGGAACGAATGTCCTGCTTAGTTGACCATGACATCTGTAACAGCTCAGTCCCATGCAAGGATGATGATGGTTGTCATGGTTTCAGGGATGGCAAGCAGTTAGCAGCTTCTTGTTTGCATTAAGTGAACTGTAGGCTAAACCCTAACTCTAAACATTGAACCCCTAAACCTAAAACTTCACCATAAGCCCTGATCCTAAACGCTAACCATAAACTCCTAAATCCCAACCAACTGTCTCTGCATATCATGCTTGTCATATGACTACTTCAACCAATTTTGTTCAAATGAAGGCAAGATAGTCCCAGCACAGATTTTGCCTCGAAGCAGAGTAGACACTTGAATGCGTTGTATCACTTTGGTCCCTGTCATGCTTGTAAACAAAAAGTTTGACATATCTTCCCTTGCAAGCTTGACATATTGCATAACGTAAGTACTTTTCCGAGTCAATTGCAGAAAAAAAACAAGCTGAAGTTTTGCCACACAGTCCAGTCACCACGGGGGGCCTTTGTTGGGCTTAGCCCTTCCGAAACAAAGCTCCAATCCCCCCTCCCAAATTGAAATATGAAGTACTATAAAGCAGTGATGTTTGTTCAAATTTCACAATGTCAAGCCCCACTACACAAATGCACTGTAAAGCTCCCCAGAAGACTTTCTGGTGACGGTTCTGTTGCCACACGAAGATTTTCATTGGCCATTTCTTTGGCAACAATGGTTAGATTTTGACACCATCAATGAGTTCAGATTCAAGTTATATTTAATAATTCTACCCATTGTTGCACTATAACCAAACCTAGCTACATAGCAATGCTATTCCACAAACCAAAACAGCATTCAAAACAATAGGCTACACTGGCTTAAAATTTGTCATTTATATTGAAATGATTGATTAAAAATTCAGTCTAACAAGTCAATGTCACAAATCAACAATCTTGCATATCACCATGTTTAAAAAAGCTATCTGGCCTGGTAGGCTGTCACCCAACAACCAGTCAATGCAGGATCACGTAGAATAGGCATGAAGACTGCAAGACTTGGTGAAGACTTCAGAACACATTAAAAGAGTTAGTGCTCTAGCTAGTCTAAGTTTAGTCTACAGATCACGGTAGGTCTGCACTAGCTAGCCTTAGTCCAGGTACGCAGCAAACAACGTCCTTTTAATGTACACTGAAAGAGAGCCCTATCTTGTCACACCAGGTTACAGATTCATGATGACAAACTTTGGCATAACTCTACGGTTCAGAGATTACACCATAGACAATAGACAGACTCGGAGTCATGGCGCAGAAGGCTGAAAAGATGCTTCTGAAGATAATAAATGAATGATAGTGCAATGTGCAACTTTTTCCAAAAGCCTGAATCCTCGAAATATTGATAAAACCGTTTCGGATATCCCGATCCGTATCTGGTTCACGTTTGAAAGCAGTTTTTGGATATCCTTGTCCGGTTGCAAACTCACTATCCTGCCGGATATCCAACCGGCCAACCGGATAGTGATCATCTCTGATGCACAGCAACAGCCACAATCGTGCAATTTGTACATCAATTTCTTTCCAACTCCAGAAAACACATTGCTCACTAGATTATGTAGGCTATAGGCCTACAGAAGCGTTTGTCACACGTAAAATACTTCCACACATGTAAACCAAAGGTGGCCATGGATCCCGTGTGCCTGAGGTGACTCTGGCAGGATTCTGCGTTTTTCTTTCGGACCCTGATCCGCACACGGAGTCAAAATTTTGTGAAAAACCGGATCCAGTGTCAAGGGAAATTTCTGACTTACAAAATTTCTGACTTCACGCTATGTCACAGAGTAATATTCTACATATCAAATACCCTGAGAAAACGGATGATCGCGGCTAAGGGTAAGTGTTTAGGTAAATGTGTCTGGTTAGGTTTAGAAAAAGAAATATAATTCAGTTCTAACAGAAAGTCAACTATTTTTTAGTTTGCTGTGGGTATCTGACATCTAACCAAAAGTTTTAATTCACACAACACACATCAGAAAAGTTATCACCAAACGTGATCCCTTCACTCTGAGAAGCAAAATGACTGACAAACCATAATAAGTCAGAAATTTCGCGGAGGTCAGAAATTTCGCTTGACACGGCATCCGCAGTCACTTTTCAATTTCGACAGTAGCAGGAGTCTGCGTGGTGATTTCTTAAGTAAAAATATTGGTACAATTTCGGTTGGATCGATGGTACCCGGAGTCTGAACAGGAGTCGGATTCTTAAATTTGAAAAATTTCCAGACCTGGACCCGGATTCAAAAATGTTGGAACAGGAACGGAGTCGGAGTCTGAAAAAGTGACTCTAGCCATCTCTGTTGTAAACCGAACCATAAAATGACGTCAGAAAAGATTGTCTCGTTTTTTGCGGACCGTCGCTTCACAATTACGCGTAGTAAATGAAAAGCCAAATCTCAACTCTACCAAGATCCGGGGGGGGGCGATTGAGACGATCGCCCCACCTAAAACCTACGAAAGCAACTTTTTCACCATAATATTGTACAATTCAGAAAACAACATTCGCGATATAAGGCCATTTTTTCATTCATTGTTTTGTCACAGATTTGTTGTGAAGTATACCTCATCTCTCTCACAGTAGCGAAGCCATTATGAGACTTGACCACCAAATATTACTGAAATCGCCCCCCCCCCTAAACTCACTGGCTGGATTCGCCCCTGTCAAGATCAGCGTCATGTGGAATCCTTGATCCTGAATGTTTATGGTTATGATTTATTCATGCATTTTTGTGACTAAAATCTCACGAAGTAACGCAAATGCTGCAAGAGGAAAAACAGCAACATCAAAGGTCACAAATTAATTTCATCTTGATGAAAATATAAAAACATTAGAAACTAGATTTTCGCAAGTTAACGATCGTTTTCTAACATATCAAATCAAAAAGGGTTGGCGAAAAACCATATGGGTCAAGTTCTCAGCCAGTCCTATTGCTAGCACAATTCAATTTTTAATTGAAGATCTTTCACAAATAGTAAAAGAAGTAATCGAATCAACATCAGATAAATTAAGGAAAAAACAACAAAAACAGTGGGGGAAATCGTGCGTATGTGCTGGGGTGGGGTGAGCAACTGCAGATATAAAAGATGAGGGGGAAACGGGCATCAACACAATATTATAGAAAAGTGACAAACAAAAGTAAAGAAAATCAGCAGGAATTTTGGCAAGATAGCAGGACGTTTTCATAAATGACTAACTAAGGCAAAAGAAATTTCAAATTTTCAGGATTACCAGACCAAATCTTGGGACTAATAAAGATGACCCCGAGATGGGTTTCAATCTGGGAAAATGATATTTTTGCAAAGAAGCAACTCTTGTTTGATATTTGTGGACTGATGCAATCTCAGTAAAGTAGTTGTCAAATCGATTAGATCAGTGGTGCTCAACGTGGGGCCCGCGCCCCACTGGTGGTGCGTGGCAAAATTTTGGTGGGGCGTGGAGGTTGAAGATATCATGAACCAATTTGGGTGGCAATACAAAATGAAAATGCACTTGCTCACAACCAAACTGGTTGGTAGATATAAAGCTGGTTCACTTTTTTGCTCCTACAGGACGACAATCCAAGCATATTAGTTGTGCACTGTGTTATTCGCAGAGAAAATTTAGTTGCAAAAATTGTTGCTCCTAAACTGAACGAAATACTATATTCTGTGATCAAATGTAGCAATTTTTATCAAAGCAAATGCCAAAACAGAACGTCTGTTCCAGACGTTTAGTGAGACCTTGTCTGCAGACCATAAGCTCTGGCGTAACTGGAGATTTGAGCCAGGGGAAAATCTTAGCTGAAGTGGACCCACCAGCCAACACTCTGCAAAAATTGAGAAATGGATGTCTATACTAAAACCCAAAATCAGCTGACAACANTCCCAAAAACTTCCAAAAAACGAAAAAATATAACAATCTACTGAAAACCAAAAGAACACTAAATACCAAAATATAAGGCAAGTGGGGGCCCACTGAATACCAAAATATATGCTAAGTAGATTTATCTTGCCAGGGTGGACGGTGTGCACCCCTGCCCCTGTCAGTTGCGCTACTGATCATAGGAGATTGTTCCTCCGCACCGAAGTAAGGTGGCTATCAATTGGAAACTGCCTAAAAAGATTTATGGAACTGTTTGAACCACTCAGTGAGTTTTTGAAGGATAAATCTGAAATGATTCTCTTGATGAACACAGATGGCACAGCTTATGTGGGCTACTTAGCGGATATTTTTGAGAACGTTTGTTCTTTGGAGCTCCAAGGAGCCAATGCAACACTTTGCGATGCAGAAGCAAACACATTTGGATTTGTGACATTTCTCAGTTTGTGAGGAAGCAATATTGTGTCAAAAAGCTACGTCTAATTTTCCTGGTTAAAAGAATGTGATGCCATTAAAAAAGCTAATACAGTTATTGCTGCACACGTGGTAATGCTGAATTAATGACTTCATTGAAAGATTTCATAGCTTGAAAGTAATGGAGTTCCCTTGTTGGTTGACTTAACTACTTTTAGTAGATTTATCTGCAGTATCAGAGCAGTGCAAACAGGAATTATGTGAGTTACAACAAAATGAATCCATGAAGACTTTTTTCAAGTTGAAAGGAACCATAATGTGGCTGTCCAAGGAATGCGAGAAGAAATACCTTCGCTCGAGTACTTTGGCAAAGCAAAAACTGATAAGATTTCCGTCATCTTGTTTGGTCGAAAATGGGTTTAGCGTTGTTGTGGAATTGCTGCGTGCTAGGAGAAATCAATTGGAAAACTGCAAAGATGTTGGTTTGAGACTGAAACTGACTAAACTATAACCTCGAATCAAACAGATTTGTAACCAGCATCAAGCGGAGACTTCCCATTAACAATATTATTGTGTAATGAGTATCGCAATAAATTTGAGCAAATTTTGTGCATTTATAACTCATATCTTGTAGCAAGCAATGTAGTGACGGAGAAAAAACAAATACTTTTGATTGACATGTAGTAGTTCTGGTGAGGCCTGAGCTCTTTTTGAAGACAAAAGTGGGGCCTGGTTCAAAAAAGGTTGAGAACCACTGGATTATCCACCATTATAAAAAGAGTACATGAATTTGGCAACTGACAATTTAAATAAATCTTGTATAATTAATAAGTCTTGTGTATTGAGAAACTAGTATAACACCACCAGGAAAAACAGTCACAACAGCAAATTTGTGCCAGTCTTGATGATGCGTCACTGAAACAAACGAATACCATTTCTTTGTGCGAAAACTGTGTTTCTCAATGAGACGTTGAGAGTTTGCAAAAATGACTCTGACTCGAGTCTCGGGTCATTAATTGTGACTCGAGTCGAGTGATTCTGTAAAAAATGTGACTTGAAACGAGTCTTCGCAGCATCGTTTCTCAACGTGACTTGAGTCGAATCGAGTCACCAAAAATCGTGACTCAGGTTGAGCAGTGGTGGGCAACCGCTACTTTTCTACAGCGGATTTTAAAAAAAACAACATGATTTAAATATAATATTAGTCATTGAAAAGTTATGATTAGGCATATCATATTTTTGTGATTAGAAACCGGGGCGCTTCAGAACAACAAGCCTTATTAGATGAATGTGGTTCATATCTTTCTTGGAGTATATAGTTATTTTGGATTCCTATAGTTAAGACACCACAAAAAACTAAAATAATCCATTTTAAGACACCACGAAAAACTAAAACAATGCATTTTATTAAAAAACGAAACAATTTTCAAACATTTGTAATTTTCACATTTGCCCAATCATAATTTTCTGTAGACAATACTTTTTTCAAGAGGTCTTTGTTCGATTTTGTTTTCTCGTAAAAATCACAGCAGGAAAATCAGTATCACATCTACAGGCCATAAGGGCTTTCACATTCTGCTCCAGCATTTTGCTTCTGTTATCAGAGCAGATGTTACTCATGGTAGAAAAAAATCTTTTGACGGGAGCTGATGTACCAGGTAAACAAAATATAAACTCTACCAGCTTTTTAAAGTTCAAAATGTATATGATTATTTCTTCAAATTTTTCAAACATCTTGACCCAGTTTTGTTCAAGAGATGCTTTTTTTCCGGCTATCTTCCTTGCAACGTTCGGACATGTGCCTTGTCACTTACTCGTGAAAAGAGAGTCGCTGTCCATCACCTGCATCCTAATCATGACGTTGGCTTTTTCGCAGGTTCAACCACTTGTGCCTACAAACCTGAAGGTGAGAACTGAACCAACCAATGCGCCAACAATCAACCCACTAATGGACCATTTACCCGCTACAGTGACGTAACAATTGCCTTTACATCTAGCACAATGAAACAAGAAAAAACAAAATCACGCATCACTCTTCAGTAAGTTAGCTAAACAGACCAATCACAGCATGCTAATATTCGTGTATTTGTGGCAGGGCTATGCTAACTGACTGAATGCCTAACCGGGACTTTTTGGTTGACTGACCGGGACAAAGCCTTTAAATCGAGACTGTCCCGGCTAAAACGGGACGTATGGTATGCCTAGTTATGAAAAGGAAATGTTTTTATTACAGTGTATGCATATCTACTGCAAATGAAACTTAGACTGCTGCAGACACACCCATAGATTGCACTTAGCTGTGTGAGTGGATTGCTGCAGGTGTATAAACCGGCTTCTTCAATTCTGTTTCTCTCTGGAGTCGAATATATAACTCAAAAGAACGGTCAAGCCATAAAAGATCAAAACCGTTTTTCACAAGGGTTTTGAATCAGGTCCGTAACCAGGGTGGGTGGCAAATCGGACGGTTGAAACTGTCACTGAAATTTTCATGCACCATTTTATATTTTCAAAAAAAGGTTATGCTGAACTATGCTTCATGTGAAAACCCCCTCAATAAATTACTGACTACTTGTATTGTAAGCTGAGGTCCTTATTTCTGCATGGTTCCCTTTATTCGCAACAGCAACTTTGTGCAGAACGTAGTTTATTTTTCTTGCGTACAAAGAATGGTTATTTTGATATTCGAGAGCGAATTGATCGTCCACCTTTTTCTTGACATTCCAGCTTTTGAAAGTGAAGCATATGTGTTGAATGATTGGAAAAAAGGGAATAATGTAGTTGTCTGAAGTTCAGTTAGTATAGTCAGAGCCACAAGCTCAAAGTAAAGGACATTGGTTGCTCACTGACAAGGATAGCGTTTCCCCAAATTAATTTCTTTTTCCAGGAGTCCAGGAATTCACCAGTAGTCATGCATTTATTGAAGAATTTGGACAACCATTCTGACACAATGCAACTAGCTATTTTCAAAAATTTCATCTGACACCTAGGCATTGGTGGCGAACATTTCGTTGGGGGCGGAGATGGCTAGCCTGCCTCTCAATCTAGGGCGTTCGATCAACGGCCACTGAGTGAATCGCCGTAGCGCTCTTTGGAAAGTGTTCACCTCAACCGCTCCGGCAAGAAACATAGTTCAGGCGTTGGCTTACCGCTGCTTGCCGTCACCAAAGTTAAAAAAAAAACATTTCTTGGCAGTGCCAAGAATCTCATACTTGGCACATCTCATACTATTTTTTAATATTCAGCGAAATACTTTCAGTAAGTTCCATAAGCTGTAGCCTGGTCGTTAGGTGGGGTTATCAACATTCAATTTTGGCGGTTGAAGCGAAGAACTCTGCAAAGGTAACATTGCTCAATTTCAATGCACCTGCTGTTTTTCCGCGACATGTAATGGCGTCGGAAAATGACGTTCTTGAAGCGGGTAGTGCACTTGATGTGTTTGCGTGGCTAACGTTGAGGTCACATTGTAAGTTTGAACTGCAAGTAAAGTGAATCATAGCCAACCGGTAGGCAGTACGAGTTTGGTAGAAGTCCTCTTTGTTCAACGATATATTAACATTTTGCTGTTATAGAAAAAGTCATTCCACATAAGACATCTTAAGGAGGCCGTGGTCATTCCAACAAGAAAAGCTTAGAAAAGGTGTTGCTCTCATTTTGATGAATTTGGCATGGTTTGGTAATACAGTTTTTGAAATAGATGTCTCTTGGTAACCAGTTCTGTCGCCACAGGGGATTTGGTGGGCTTAGCCCCCACCAAACAAATTTCCAAGCCCCCCAAATTGAACTATGAAACACTATAAATCAGTGGATTTTTTGTCAAATTTTAGAATTTCAAGACCCCTTGCACAAACGTAAAGCCTCTCTATTTAAGACCTTCCGGCGACGGTTCTGTTGGTAATGAAGGAAGGCAAGGAATAACACTATGCACGTGTAATTGGAAGAAGCCCAGGGGTGTAGTGCTAAAAAAGAGTGTGGGAACGCCGTTCCTACACTAAACAAAAAGGAAGAATGCACCAAATAATTCCAATAAAGTGAGCATTCGCCTGCAAGAATTTCCACACTGGATCTTCCTCTTTCACTGTAGACTTTTGTCTAGCAGTGCGAATCTGCCTGTCACTATCACATCTGTGAGATCGTAACCATGTTTTAATGTAGTGCAAAAATGTGTGGGAACGTCGTTCCCACAAATTCCCACCTCACTACACCCCTGAAAAAGCCCAACAGCTAGACCAAGTGGGCAGGTCATTTCAGCATTTCTCACTCAAAGCCAGTTTTAAGCCTATTTGACCTATTTTATCAAAATGGGTCCGAGCACCTGTAGAGGGCCTCGCGCAAGTGCCGACCGAGTTAACGTTTTAAGCCTTTGATATATTCTAAGAGAATTAAACCACTACTCAAACGTGAAGTGAACAATGAAACGTCCTTTACATTACTGAAATCATATTATGAAATTAATATTATAGCCTGCCATATGCAGTATAGACCTATATACTTTTTTAGTTTTAGACAGGGATACTGCACGAAATAACATAGGCTACTTAACTGTTTACATCTGCAAAGTAGGTATGCCGCCAACACATCTCTTAATTTTTTTCGTTTGATCCCTGGAATGAGTAAACTATTACAAAGCCAAGCGGTGGGCTTACCGGAGATTAAAAACCAAAAGGGTAGAACAGTTGACGAAACATGTTGGGTCCATATACGCATTAATAAAGAAAGCAAAAAAAATAGGATAAGTAGCCTAATCATCAGGAAGGTGGCGACAAGCAGAAAAAGTAAGGCTCATAATCAATAATGGAAAACAAGACCCATTTCAATTTGTGTTTGATTGTGATCTTCAAAATGCTTTATTAATCCTTATATCTTTAAATAAGCACGAAACATGATCTTCTTTCATTTTAAATTCTTGTAAGGAAATTTGAGGGATGGAAAAGGCGGCACTTTTATAGTGGGCCCAGGCGGCATTTAGGCTCGCTACACCACTGCTTTTGCAGTTTCACTTTTGATGTCTAAACAGCTAGTATGTGTGGGAATTCAAACAAATATTTATCAGAGAATTGTTGTACCTCGCAATTTGTTTATCGACTGCAGGGTCGGATTAAGGGGAGGGGGCAATTGCCCGGGCCCCCCTCTATAAGGGGGCCCCGTGATGAAATTTATTTGTTTCAAATTAAATACTCGTTTGAAAAATTTCGTAATTCAGAAGCGATACAAAAATACAACTCTATATTATATTCCTATATGTTGTGTTAAGTATCAAGGCGACAAGGGCCCCCAACAGCAACTGATTTATCTACAAGTTTGACTGTCTGCCAGTTTTAGTAATCGCTATTGAATAGCCTGTAAGTATTTTCGGTTTTGTTGAATGCAAATATATTTGATTGCGCTGGTGACTTTTTCCTAATAATCGTTCTTTTGCCATGGGTATGACTCTCTACTCGTGCATCACGCCTATTGCACAAATATCACGAAAACATTACTATTTCCGTGCTAAAAGCTAGTGGTTGCTGACTGCTGTTTAGTATCAATCAACGTTGCCACTGGGGTCAGTCTTATGAACAAATGTGCCTTCTTCAACATCAGATAACATCAAACTTTTACGCAACGGTTTCACATAAGCTAAGTGCTTCTGTTAACAAACCTAACAAAGAGCGAGTACCCTCGTTGAATCCGAAACAGAGCGAAATATCGCCATTAACGTAAAATGTTAGTTTCAACGCAGCGAAGGCAGTTTCTTTGGTTTGAAACGATAACGAAACACACATTAGGGTCAGTGGCTTAACTGAAAGGGGGCAAAGGGTCACCTTCCCCCCTGGCAAGCTAAATGTAAAATCTGGGCCCTCTCCAGTCGACATTTTGATATATAGTATTCTTTAGGTTGTTTTTTTGCGCTTTTCGGGGTGTTTTCGTTTTTTTATCTGGTACAGACATCCACGACATCCAGAGATTCACTATTGTTCTTAACTTTTTTTCTGAGTTTTGGCTAGTGGGCCTTCTTCAACTAAGCTTTCCCCCAAGGGTCAAACCTCTAGTTACGCCACTGATTAGGGTGAGAGATTGATGAAAGAAACTTAAAAATCATGAATCTAACGTATTTTCGTCTTGAAATGAGAGGAAATGCACAAAAAACAAGAACCCAGTCAACATCAGATTTGTCGCCAAAACATCAGACAACAGAAATTTATCTGAGAACATCACATCTGATGTCATGTTAAAATATCTGAAGTAGCAACACTAGTAGGCCCGTAGCCAGGTTTCAATATTTGGTGGGGCACAATCCATTTTTGAGGGGCAATATTTTTTGTTTTACTATATGTTTAAAACAAATTTTTCTGGGCGCAACAAAATTTGGGGAGCACAAAATAAATTTGGGGGAACGTGTGGTGGAAACGCACTTTTCTTCCGATGGCTACTATTGTTGTGTTACGTCATAAACACATGAAGCTATTCAAGCCATTTACACCACATGTTATTGCGTGGTCCGTCAGAAAAGGTTTTAATCAGTCGATTCGTAAAACGAAAGAGCAGAAAACGAGATTGCAATGTTTAGCTAGCGCGATGCCGAAACCTGTAATGCCATCAGGACATCAGGAGCAGACCCGTCGCCAGGATTTAGCAGCAGCGGGGGCCAAAAACCAGAAGGGAGGGCACATTTTAAAAATACTGCATTGGATGTATGCAGCAACCAAGGGGCCAAACGTGAAATGGGCGGGAACACATTTTAAATGGGGGGGCCGGGCACCACTGGCCCCCCGCTGGCGACGACCCTGAACAGGAGCTATGAAAAGCGCAAAGCTTCTAAGAAAAAACGCAAGGAACTGGCAGTGTTAGCAAAAACGCCGAGACTGAATCGCTTTTTCTAGCAAAACTTTCAAGTAGCAACGTTAAAACAGTGGCGTTAACCAGAGCACCTGAAAAATAAGGTGAAAATCAAGACATTATCTTGGAAACAAGTTTCACACTCAGCCTGGCTGCCCATATTGACATGTTCTTTTTCCGGTGTTTTTGTTTGTAGTCTCAGGTTTCTGCTTATTGTTCGGGTGAATGTTGTTTCTTGCTGAGTCACTCTGTAATCTGCGAGATATTTTTCTTAGTAAAAATACACCCTAGTATCCATATCACAAATTCCCTTCTCAGAGCTAACTGTATGTGAATTCGAGTAAGCACATTCTCGACTACCGGAAAAAACAAACGCGAACCTTGCTAATCAGCGAAAACATAACTTTTACAAACGATGACGTCATGAATTACGTC
>JGI24159J19872_10006542_pt1 | contig 15191 bp, 14 predicted proteins | sample Ectturendosymbi4_FD_19872 | JGI IMG/M metagenome (IMG submission 19872) | reverse complement strand
GTATATTATTTTTTCATCATTAGCAAAATGGCTTCGCGGGCCGGATGAAATGGCTTCGCGGGCCGCCTCTGGCCCGCGGGCCGTAGTTTGGAGACCCCTGCCTTACAATAACGATTGATATGGCTGTGTTCCAGAAGGCTACGATGACAAATAACCGCTATTTTTTGCGAAAACCACCGCTCTGCAAATAAAGCAAACGCACAATTTGTAGAACAACTCCGCAAACGCTTTACCAATTGTAGATTCTTATGACTTCGTCTATTTTGGACTTGACTCCGGATATCCGGTATATTCCTTCAGCAGTCAGAGCGCGTTCCTCCACCAGGTCCAAGCACTCCCTGACAACGGCTGGGAGCGGGATGCCATCGTGGCAGCTGGTCCTCTCGACCGCCACGGCTAAAGGTTTCCCGAACACTGGGTTGACTGCTGCAAAAGCGCGAGCAAGACAGAACTCAATTCAAGGGAAAGAAGAAATGTCACCAAGAACATGGGGATGGCCAGGGTGGGCCATGGCTCCAGGGGCGCAACGAGGTCAGATGGCGCCTGGGGCAAGAAGCAAGTTTGGTGCCCCCGTGGTCGAAACTGAGGTCTTGCGGAAGCAGATGCACTGTATTGAAGAAAGTGTTTGTGATATTGTTGGGACTTTTTGGAGCCCCCGCAGTGATTTGGCATCTCCATAGTGACTCGGCGCCCGGGGAATTGCAATCCCCTACGACCCTGCACGCCCCCCCACATTTCTAGCACTTCTTGTCGTTTTGTGCTTTGACAAGCGACATCCCAAACATAATACAGAAATTGAGAGATGTGATTTTACCAGCAATGTCTGAATTTTTTAGTAAAACGAGTTGATCATGACCTGCACGATAATGACGCAACAACACAAGAAAATGTGCTCACAACAGGTTAAGGTTCAGACTGACTTTTACAGATAAGAAAATGACTACCTTCAATTTCCTCAACTCCGTCTGCCTGTTCCTCAGTGGGTGTAGCGGCGGATGAAAATCGTTTCTTCGTTTTCGCTTTATCTTTCTTATCTCTGTAGGACAGCAACGAAACTGAAGCAAAACGCTAGCTATGATGCGGCAGCAGCTGAACATCAACCATTTGATAGAATATTTGTCGTTACGTATGCGTCGCGTTGACAACGCTTTGTTTCCAAAATAATCGGATCATAAAATCCAGTCTGCGGAAAAAGTGCGTTTTGCTGTGGTACTGTCAACACCAGCCGGCACAACACTGTCTATTACATTGTCACTGAACGCTTTTCCATGTTGTGCGTTGCGGCACTTCAACCTTGGCAACAGTGGATTTGTTTGGTGTTTCTCTGCGTGTCAACCAGTTGTGGACTGGCCTTTTCGTTCCATAACTGTAACTTAACTTAACTTACTTGAAAGTGACTTTAATGTCGCGCGGCAGGCTGGCTGATTTCTTTTTAGCATCTTTTGCTTCTTTTTGTTTTTCACGGTTGACTTCTTCTGACGGTGATCCAAACGAGTCTGGTATTCGACCTTTCCGTGTGTACTTTCCTGACCAACCAAAGGTTCTTGTTTGAGTTAATCACAATCATGGTCTTTCAGCAACAGGTAAACGAAATAAAACAGGCCTTAATTCTTTAAAAATTGATACTTATGACATACCTTGACAAATATATCATCTCATCCATAGAACAAATGCGATGACGAAAATCTTTTTTTAGGTGGATTTAGAATTTGTGAAAAGACATTATTGTGCAGTGTGCACGCAACAGGAAAATGTATTTACAACTGAATGACTTAAGTTTTATTGTTCTATTTGTTTTCGCATTAAAATTTAAACATATTGCGTTTACAAAACATGTCAGTTTAAACTTAATATAAAAGCGCAAAAACTTGAAAAAAAACTTAAAATTCCAACAAAAACGTCAACCACCACGAAGAAGAAAATAAAAAAAATGCACATATGCAGAAGATACATGAAATCAGTGACACTACCTAGGGATGACTACAATACAGAATACAGAGAGTAAAAGCTTTGAAGCAAAAAAGAGAAACTTGAAAATTATTAGTAAACATGTTTGATCAGCTTGTTCTACTGACCATGACTGAAGCTCCAAACCAGGGGTCTCAAACTCAAATTGCTCTGGGCGCCAAATTTGGACTTATAAAGTAACCTGCGGGCCGCATTGTGACGCTGACACAATAATGGCGGTACCTGAACCTTACCAGAAACAGCATTTACATCTTATTTCCTGCAGAAGCTATGGTGACTTATAGGAACTCATTTCTAGCCTTCTCTTTGCTCGTTTGAAAGGAACTTGTTGACTAGATAGCCAGCTAAGCACTTTTAAACACTGTTGAATGAACTAGATAGTAATGTATACATTAATTATTTGAAATTTCCCACAATACATCGAGAGCCGCACAAAATGCCCTTGCGGGCCACATGTTTGAGACCCCTGCTCTAAACAAACAAAACATATGAAAGCACTGAGTTGCCCATGACCAGCAGTTACCCAAAAATTATAACACACTGGGCTGGTACTTTAGGCTATAGTATGCTTTATCAAGTGAGCCATGATCCCAAACAAAACCTAACCTATTCCTGCACATTCACCTTGGATAAAAGTAACTCCCATCTTTTAAGCAAATATGTACAAATTTAATGCAATATTTTTATGTTGGGGAATACTGTTCCAAACTTTTGGGACATTAAAAGGAATAAGGTGTAGGAATTTGGTAGAAAACCTATTAAAGCTTGGCAAACAAAAAGCAACATGTGTCTGGTTTTGTAGTTACATGTTTTTTATTGATAAGCATAAAGAGGTCAACAATCGGCTGGGAACTTTGCTGTTGCAGATTTTGTGACAAGGAAATGTCCAAGTTCTAGTTCATGCATTTTACCAACAGTCAGTAAGTTGGTTTTTCATTGTAAGTTGGATAGTTGACCATTTTATTCCACTAGTGAGACATCTTATAGCTCTGTTGTGAATAACATTTATTTAACAATGATTTGCTAGTACAGGAACCCCAGTTACATTCTATAAATTATAACATATTTTATTTAAGGGTGATAACTGTTATTCAGAATAGAAGTAGGAAGGCAATGCTGTTATTCAGGATACAAGTTTGAGGAAAAAAACTGCAGTAAAAGAGATATTTGATTTGAGGTTATTAACATGGATATATCAATTAACAGATCCACCAAGTTTCAAACCAAAGTGTTTGATGGCGAAAATATTTGAATTGAAGATGATTGCTATTGCAGGACAAGGTGATTAGTCAAAGTGTAATTTTCTGTTTTCACCAAAACCAAGGAATTTTTTTCAAGTTAGTTTAACTAAGTTCATTAACCTGTAGCCACCACAGTGCATGTGCCAGTTCATTCTTTTCAAATCTGATTTTTGAGGAAATGAATAAAACAGTGAATAGCACCTACGAATAAACACTTCCTTGACAAAAACTGTAAGTGATGATACCAGCATGAGGTGCACTGTTATCAACTGCAGTACACTGTCTTGTCAAATAAATAGTTTTATACAGTAGTAGGATACACTGAATTCTACAATTAGGTAATTTCTCTAGGACAAATTACCTAATTGTAGAATTCAGTGCATCCTACCATAAAACTATTTGTTATGTTCCATAGTAACACAATAAGAACTATCACTCCATGCTAAAATCGGAACAAAGAACAAGATTATAAACAAAACAAGAACAAATCAAAACAAGATTTTGACACTGCAAGGGTTGGACGCTGAAAAACTCACTTAAAGAAAGCTCTGAGCTTTTTCAATTTATACTTTTTCACAACAAACAAGTTTCAGTTTTTAAACGCAACAAATTTTGCATAACATATAAGACTTTGATGTTATAACAAGGAACCATGCATACCTTTTGAAAATGATGGTTTTTTAAAAAGCTTTGAAGGTCTTGACTTCTTACTTTGTTGCCCTTGTTTAGTACCTGCATGATCTACTTTATCATGCACAGATTCTTCATCGCCACTCAAATTTTCAGGTGAAAAATGCTGATATTTTCTTTCTTTTTTCTTTTTTTTAATATCATCACTTGAATCTGCTGACTCCGCCATTTAAAAAATCAGAATGTATCAAGTAGTTTTTAGAAAATCTGTGGAACATATGCACTGATGAAACCTTACCAAACAAAAGAAGACAAACTAATCAACTTCAGTAAGCTTTGTTTCATGCAGCAAAAAAAACATTGTTTTCAGATTTCAGCAAACAAAACCACCGATACCAAACATTAAGTAGTGCTGTAATTATGAAACTGAAACAAAACCAAGTCTTCAAACAACACACTAAATTTATAATAATACACCTACTTAGTGTTTCCAATTTGGGACAAAATTTTAAAACCTTGGTTTCAGGTGGTTGAGGAAAAACCTGGGAAATTTTTTGGGTTTTGAAATAAGTGTGATTTTGCACTATAAAAATGCAATATATATCCTTTTTAACTTACTGCTGTTGTTCAATTCATAGTTTATTAGTGAATTAATAATAAATGTTGCAAAGTTCTTTGCTGATTTTTATATTAATGACACACAAAAATTGAAGAAGACTCTCATTATTCAGTCAGTTTATGAGTTTTGTGGCAAATAGTCCCATGGGGTAAAAGCCGTCTCTGGTGCCACTGAAATGGGCTTGAAGTAAGGCATGATACAGGTTTAAGGTTATCAGGCCTCTTTTTTGTAGTCTCAAAGACTCATTTCCTTTTTCACAATGTGTTATTGGATCTCTTCCACTGCTGGAATAGTTTTGTGGTCTTCAGTCTCATGGATAACATGTATTCTGTGCTTTGATTTCAAATGGCTGATCCAACTTTCAGTGCTTGAACCACCTGCTTTTAGTATAACAGAGCACAGATTGCAAATTGGTGTTTGCTTAGCTTTGTTGTATAAGAAGTAACTCTAAATATCTGATTTTGTTTGATTACTAATGTCTTTAAACTGAAGCCTTCCATGTTTCATATGATTAAAGATTTAGTAAATAGCGTAACTATTCACAGTGCTAATTTACTGTAATGAGGCTATCGAAAGATTGAAGTTATTGAAAAGCTAGCCGTTACTATGACGTTACCACAACATTGTATTTAGCAAACAAAGATATGTGTGCATACATGGTATAATGATCACACGCTTGACACCTTGTGTGCAAAATAACACCACAATCTGTCAAAGTAGGTCAATTGAACGAAAATATAAACCAAGCAATGAAGAATGTTTGGTGGTCAACAAGCAAAACCCACTCACTTGCGCCTTATGATAATAATGGAAAGTTCAAACACGCCAATTCAAACATTAAACATGCCACTCTGTAACTTCAGTGTCATCCAAATTACTAATATTTGAATGCAACAGCAGTTTTTCAAAATATCCAGGTTTGTTGATTGAAAACAACCTGGGTTTCAGGTAGCAGAAAATAGCCAAAAAACCTGAGTATCAGGTTCAGGAAGACCCGGGTTGGAAATACTACACCTGCTGCTCTAGTGCATGGCTGAAGCTTCTAGTTGAATCATCATTTGATTTTCACATTTATACAGTGACAAGCCAGGCAAATAAATTTGGTGAAATTTTTTCATGTTAAAGAAAAGTATTTTTCAAAGAATTGTTTCTGTAACAAAAAAAAAAAATTTTCCACATGTTGTATATTAATGAATTTTGAAATTGACAATATTTCAGGAAATTAAAAAGGGTTTATTCAAAATATGCTTGTTGGAATAATAACTTGGCTGTTTTTGGACATATTTTACGAACCATAAATAAATTTCCTTGTTTTGAAATGATTCCACATCATGGTGTATTCCATTTCAGCATGTGGCAACAAACAGAATGATCATCTTTTAAATCTAATGTGAAAGTTCAAAGTGGCACAAAACCATACAAAATTGGATATATGCTTTATTTACTAATTTGAAATCAAGAATTGCATCAAAGGACTTCTGAAAATGGCATATGAATAGATATAATTTTTTGCTGTATGTGCCAAATATTTGCCTGCAACAGGCAAGTACTTGTCAAAAAAGGCTATCAGTTCTAATTGGGGCAAAGTGTGGTAACAAGATCAAATAACAAAACAACTCATAAAACTCTGTAAAATTTAAATGAAACGGTGGAGATAATTTTCTAGTACAGCCTCATAGAAAACTATCTGAAAATCATATAGGCCCATAGCCAAGAGGCTGTTTATCAGTAAACCATAACCCATCCATTGGATAGTCTTATTTTTAATTTCATTTAATTTTAAGGTTTTGTAACAGACATGCCGTCCATAGAGTACAAGCACCCACTGTCTGCACAATGCAGATTTATACAAACAGACATAAAATAATATTTTATAACAGTGTTGGCAGTAGAGCAATAGGGTTACAGACACTTCATTAACACTATTGTTTGCTAACCTGTAACACTTGGTACAAAACTACATTCCGAGTAGGACACTGATTCCAACCCTGGTCAAGGCCACGTAAAGTATAAATGCATGTGCAATTATTGCACATGCCCTTAAACAAGCACTGTGAGGTTGTAGTGTTCAAACAATAAGAACAAATATAAACAATCTGACTGCATAAATGTGCACAACCATACGTTGTTAGACTTACTTCATTGCTCAAAAAACAGGTATATACATTTTTTTTCAGCTGTGCCCTTGTTTGTTATTTTTTCAAAATTTTTGCACTTCACTCATAAGTTTTAACAAATAATCATGCCAAAGCCACTTGGCACCCTGCGACTGGCAGCAGCAAAAGCAACCTGGTACCAAAACTTAAATTAATTTTATTTCTGGCGCTCAAAATGGCAGCAGGTGAAGCCATAGCTAATAACACACTTACAAGTACACTACATTCCTGGGTGGAACCAGGATGTGGAAGAAAAGCATTGTTGCGATCGGAAAGCCCAAGCGGCATGTGCGCAAAGCTTTGCACTGTGGTAGCAAGCAACAATAGAGATCATGCGTTGCAATCACTCTATTGTTGCTTGCTGCCACAGTGCAAAGCTTTGTGCACATGCTGCTTGGGCTTTCCGATCGCAACAAAATGGTGCTGTGACCAGGATGTGAAGGTCGTGCTGTGTGAAACCTTCACAAAAAGAAGTGTGATCGGTGAGGTTCATTGTAAAAAGGAGATGTTGCTGCAACCACTCTGTTGGCGTTGCGTTAAATGTGTGATTCACCACGAACGGGATGTGCGTGAAGAAAAACACTGAATATATGTGGCACGAACAAGCAATAGTAGAGTGATTGCGGCGCGTGATCTCAATTGTTGCTTGCTGCCACAGTGTGAAGCTTTGCACACATGCCACTCGGGCTTTCCAATCGCAACAGCATAAGGTTGCCCGACATGCCTACTTACACTGGATGGATAATCATGAACCCAAAAGTGAACACCTATTTGACAGTATGAAAGAGAGCCATAAAGAATTCAAATATGCATTGACACGCTGTCGAAAGTCCAAGGAGGAGGATCAGGCAAATTTAATGGCGAGAGCTTCACAGGATCACTCTCCCAAAAATTCTGGCAAAATATCAGAGAAGCAGAAAGGAACCATGGCTCCCACCTACAGCGGGAGGTGCAACTGGAAAGACAGCAGTCAATCAGATGGGAAAAAAACATTTTNCAGCACTACTGAACGTAAAAAGCTGTGCCAGTGGTATGTTTGTGAAGCCAAATATAACAAAGAAAGAAACAGCCACTGACATGAGGAAAAGTCACTTTGCAGCATTACTGGGCTCATCAATAAACTGACATATTAGCAATTTTGTGAAGCAAAATATAAACTCGCATGATAATTTTGAAGAGATTGATGACTTGATATGGAATAGTTATAAGAATAAATACCTACTGCACACAGTACCACTAAATTGTGCTGCAAGCAAATGAGGTTTTTGCTGAACAAATTTTTACGGATTCAAGTGTGTGCCTTTACCTGAGTAGTCTATTCAATGTGTGTTTAATGCATGGAAAAATCCCACAGGAATGCATGCAAACTGTCATTGTACCTATCTGTAAAAACAATAATGGGGACATAAGTGATACTGGGAAATATAGACTTGTTTCTCTTGCAACTACTGTACTAACATCTCCAGAATGTTTAAACATTGCATTTTGCCTTGTATTTCACCATTTCTGGCCACCACAGATAACCAGTTAGGTTTCAAATCACAATATGGCAAGTGATGTATGCATATTTTTACTCAAACAGACTGTGTGGTACTGACGACAGACTGTATGAACAAGGATTCCCCAGTGTTTGCAGCTTTCTTGGATATGCAAAGGCATTTGACAAAACTAACCACAACCTGGTATTTGCGAAAGTACTTAACCACAATGTTGAATGTACCCATGGGCATAGTAAGACTGCTGATGAGTTGGTATATAGGCAACAGACCATGCAAGTAAAATGGAGTACCAACAAAATAGATGGTAATGGCATGCATATAGTGTGTGCTTCTGCTCTATGGACTTTGTGTCTGGTTCAAACAGGGTTGTTGTAAAAAAAAACCCGACCCAAAAAAACCCACCTGGTTTTTTTTTAAAAAGCCCACTTAAAAAAACCCAATAAAACCCACTTTTTATTTTTACTATGAAAAAATCTACTAAGAAGTAAAAAATAAAATAGGCAGGACACTTGTACAGCTAATTCCAACAACTTTTTTTAATCAAACAAAATGAATAGCAATGAAATTTGAAGGATTTGACAAAAATGATTAGGCCTAAATAGTTTGTGATGATCACAATCAGTATATTTCAACCAATATTTCTGCCTTATGTGCATCTAACAACTTTTTCTGATTTTGGACCATACCAAATCATATGTTGAAAACAACACTCTAAAGATCAGGGGGCACCAATGTGGTACCCAGGTCGCCTACAAGAACCAAACAGGTTGTCCACGAGCATAGGCGTAGCCAAATAGCATGACCCACAAATTGCTAGCATTTCTTGTCATTTTGCGCTTAGAGAGGTGTTGTCCCAAACAAAATACTGTTGTTCGCTGAAAGTTAAAATATTTGTCCCACAAAAAATTTTCAGGCTGGCTACACTACTGCCCATGGGCCTGCTCTAAAAATAACATTAGCATGATCAGTGTCTTCACATTGCGGAATATCTTAATTGTTAATGCTAAAATAATTAAAGGTAAATTGAGCAACATTTTTATTTCAGAAGCGTGCATCAAACTGGTAGCTCTTGGCATTAATCGGCACGTAAGAAGTAGCTCTCAGCTTCAAGAAGGTTGGTGATCCCTGCTATAGATGCTGAACCTGCAGGGCATGCATATAAACTCGACATGAAACTGCATAGTTTGTGTGGAAATGGTTTTTGTTTGTTTGCTGTGTGCATTCTTACGAAGCCTTACCACTTTGGAGTGAATTGACCAAAAATTTGCAAAAACAAAGATGGAATATATTCCTTTACCCTCAAATTTGAATGGCGTAATAGGTACAACAAGTTATTGTGTAATTCTGAAAATAATGATATTGCATGATACAATAAAAACAATTAAAAATAAGGTGTTTCCATTTTCCTTACAAAAAGAACAAAATCTTGTTCCTTTTCAACAAACCCAAAAAAAAGAGGTGGGTTGTTTTTTTTTAAAAAACCCGGATTTTACTCAACCCTGGATTCAAACATTAAAATATATGAAAATAAAAAATTATTTGTAGCTGTAGAAAAGTCTGCAATACTGTATTATAAAAAAATTTCTGTATAAGAAGATAAGGCAAATTACTCATTGTGTTATCATTTACTTTTGCTCTTCACACAACCATATTTGGCATGCTGATTGATCTGGTCATAGCCTACTTTTCATGAATTTTAGGTCTACGAATCAGACTGAAGTTATCATTTATGAGATCCTGGAGGTTTACAACATTCTGTTTGCCTCGAAAGCTTTGGATTTTCAGGCAGCAAGACTGCTCCATGGCAGTGCGAACCTGAGGTTTGTTCTAATATGCCATATAATTCATCACAGAGGCACAGGAGTCCTTGCATTTTCTTTTGAGTATGCTGAAGACATCAACCCTTGTCAAATATATGCTATCTTAAGTATTCCTCATTATTATAACCCTTTCTCATGGCACAAACCTTATTAATATAACACTACCTCACCATTAGGCTAGTCAGGGATCTAACTAGAAAACCACCTGCTTATATTAGGTACCCAGGGAAGATGCAAATATGATTTTGATTGTGTTTCTATTCTGGGCATTATTGTTTCTGATCAGTGTAAACAAAGCAGATGATTAGCCAGAGAAAATATGAATAGGCAAAAGATATGAGACAAATACAGCAAAAACACAGAAAAAAAATTGTGATGTAACATTACCAATATTACATCATTTAAAATCATCAAAAAATAAAGAAAAAAGCCTATTCTGTACATTTGCTTGTTTACCTGATCTCGTTTATTTTTGTGAGTTTTTTTTTATATGCCTGTTTCCTGAATAAATGAATGAATGAACAAAATTAGTAAAGGGCAAAAAATGATACGCACAAAAATGTATGTAACACAATTGTTTTACAGTACCTACACAATAGACAGCAATGCATCACAGATGATGGTGTGCAAGCAATGGGTGAAGAGCTGAGACATGCACAGATGAGCAGGTGAAGCAAGCATATAGGTGAAGGAACAACAATAAGGGTTATGAGGCAGAGAGCAATGCATTGGAACTAGGGTTAGACCGATATATCGACCTGGCTGATATTTAGGTTTTACCGACATATTGGTATCAGCCAAAATGGTTTATCGGCCTCAGCCTTAGTAGATGTTGACAAAACGCTATTATATTCCTTATGCATTAAGACAACTTGCGCAAGAAAACACAACGAACCAAGTCAAGAGTTATCTTGCAGCAACACTAGCAAGTGTGTTTTAATAAACAAGCAGACAAAATGAACCATGAAGCATGCATCAGCCGTCACAGCTGAAACGAAAGCATCATCATTAATCAGATTAATAAAGAATCATAGCAAAACATTGAAATTGCTGCAATTTGAAAAATTTTAGCTCATTAATCCTGATTTTTTAAGTTTTTGAAAAAAAGGTAAGGCATAGAATACATTATATTTTTGATAATGAAGCAGAAAACAAGATAAAAATTTTTAGAAATATTGGTATTGGCTATTGGTCCATGAATGGCTGACACATCAGTACTGGCCCCAAAAAAGCCTTATCAGTCTATCTCTAATTAGAACACAATCTTTCATTACAAAAACAAGATGTGAACAATTACATATACAACCAAACATATCCAGCAATATTGGACGACCCAAAAGGATCATAGAAAACCCAAATACAGAAAGCCATCGAACCAAATAATAGGAAAGAATCAGGCACAAAGTTCACACAAAAACAGAGTAAGCATGATAAACGAGGTGACAAAAATATTTACAGAAATAATACAATTAAAAAAAAGTATAGAGCAATTGTTTTATAGTACATACATAATATAGATCAGTGTTTTTCAACCGGGGTTCTGCAGAACCTCAAGGTTCCGCGAGTGGCTGCCAGGGGTTCTGCCAAAACAAAACCGACATTGCCTGGGACAAAATTCACAACCATAGTTCAATGTGGTTGTAGCAATACATGATGGTGAAAATCATAAAATACATGAAGATGAGGCCAATGAAATGTCATCACTTTGGAAAATTTGTGGGAGTACGGAAGCAGACCACGTCATGCTTATCCAGCATACAGAGGTACAATTATTGTCACAGGGAAAAGTTTTGTGTTGTTTCTATAAACTAAAAGAGATGTTAGCGTTTTGGTTGCAAGGCCTAAGGACTTTGTAGAAGTTCTGAGCAATGAATCTTGATGCTCCAAGTTAGCATATCTGGGTGATTATATTTTTATAAACTGAAATTCTTGAACAGTGACATGCAAGGTAGTAATGAAAACAACTTGACGTCAAAGGATAAAATAAGCACTTTTCAGAAGAAATTAACAATTTGGAAGAAACATGCAGCTGTGGGGAATGTGAAAGTGTTTCCTGCTGTTGTTGAAAGAAATTATGACATTTTGCCATTGATCTTGAATTCTGCTGACAAGTCTTAGGAAATATTTTCTGTCATCGATATCTGCTGACCAGTACAACTGAGTTCGAAACCCATTTGTAGAATCTGAGCCGTCTGCCGAAGGACAGGTTACTTTAGCAGAGGAGGAAGAGCTTGCTGGTATTGCAAATGACAGAACACTGATGATAAAGCACTCTGAGCTAAACCTGGCCATGCATTCTGGATGTTACGTAAGCAGGAATGCTCAGAAGGCTCTGCGACTTTTGATCCAGTTTAACTTCTTGTGCAAATTTGGATTTTTAGTCATGGCAACAATCAAGCACAAGAAGCGAGAAGCACTGCTGTATGTTGAAGAACTTCAGGTGTGTCTATCTAAAACACAACCCAAAATTCAAGCGCTTTGCAGAAATTGTCAAGCTTCTGAAATATTGTAGTGTAATGGTAATTGTAATAATATAAAAAAATTATTCAACTTTAGCTGCAACTCTTGGATCACCCGTCATGCTAGTACCTAGTATAAATATTACAGGTGATCCTAACTCTTATTGCTGATTTACCATAAATTTCAAGCTTTTGTAAACTGTACTTGATTTTTAATCACTAATATCGATTAATGATCCTGAATGAAATCACAAATTTTGATGATTTCATGGTCAAACATAGATGAGACATTTCTACCCATTTGGCTTATTTCAGAAAGCAGGATAGACACTTGGATCATTGCATAGGGTTTCATGAGCAAGGCAAACATTTGTGGAAGGTTCTGCTGCAGCAAAAAGGTTGAAAAACACTAATATAGATCAGTGTAACACAGATAATGATGGGCAAGCAATGGGTGAAGACTTGAGGCATGTACAGATGGATAGGTGAAGCAAGCACACAGGTGAAGGAAGTGAACAACAATAACAAGGGTTGTGAGGCAGAGAGCAATGCAATTAGAAACATAACATTTCATTATAAAAACAAGTAGCAATGACAGAAAACAATGTTTATACATATAAATCATGAAGTAACACAATTACCCACCAACCATAATGGAGTGAGTTCTATGAAACTGAATGAAAGCACATCCCACCAAACAAATGGAGTCACTAAATGATGTTGAAGAGACAAGCGCATAAACAGACAACAATAATAAGTGTTGGTAGATAAAAAACAATGTTTAATAAATGATATTATTTTAGTTCTGGAAAAGGCAAAATTTCACTGATAATGCCACTGTCATGACTTACGTGATCTAGCCACCTATTTGAGTATTTCGCAAGTCAAATATAGCTGGTGTCATGTCATAGACAACATATAAAAGCTTAAGATCAAGGAATTAAACTGAGGTCAATGTCTGTGAGATCTTGGAAGTGAACGTCGCTTCGTTTGCCTCAAAATCCTCATATTGCAGCAAGGGTGTCCATCATCATAGGGCAAATCTGAGCTTTGCCTTATGTAAGTCATGACTGACAGATGCATATAGCTCTTTGTGTTTTTCAGCTATTTTTTCTGCCAGTCTTTAGTTGACTCTAGTGCATTCTGATGCCATCCCACTACTTAGTACAGTAGAATTTGCCGAATTTATCACCTCAAGGGGATTAGAAAAGAGTGACGAATTATGCAAACAGGTGAAAACTGTCATAGAAGCTCATATACTCTATCATAATAACTTGTATACATAGTGCTTTTATTTGCAGTAAAATACAACTTTATGACGTTATGGTTGTTTACGTCATGGTTGTTTACTAAATTAAACACCTTAATTCCTCTATTTTATCTAGACTCCTGCATTTAACCTAGTACCTTTGAATTCTTAAATATACTTTCAAGACTTTGTGTTCTCTCAATGGTGAGTCAGGCTGCGCTTTGCACCTCGTGCATAAATTCGATAAACAAATTGCGAGGTGCAACAATTCTCAATTTGTTTGAATTCCCACATGTGTTAACTGCTTAAGAATCAAAACCGAAACTGCAAATGACGGATTACTTAGCCGTACAAAACATTTCTAAGGGATAGAAAGAGGTGACGAATTACACGATGACGAATTAGACGAACAGAAATGCACACAAATAATAGGAATTCTGCCAGGGCCGATGAAAATGTGACGAATTAAGCGAATTGACGAATTAAACGATGACTAATTAGACAAATTCTACTGGACTTGTTGCAAAGACAAGCAGATTGAGTGAAGACTTCCTTATGTCAATCATTCAAACACTCTTTTGGTTGTACTTATCCTTTTCTTCTTCATGTTGTTTGTAGATCTCTACAGGGACTTTCCAGATTAAGGCTATTAGGTAGGATGTGTGATCCTTATGTCAAAGAAGAACTTTTTCTCATGTCACAGCTATTCCACAGTCCTCTTGCAGATATATCCAACCTTGCATTGTTGTCAGCAGTGTTGACTTTTCTTTCAAAGTTGTTTTCCTTGATTGGCAGAAGTGTGGGTAAGGTCTGAGCATCTCTACAGACCTCTCTCATTATCTGTGTTTCAGACTCTCACTGAGTTGTGCTTCTGATGCGATGGGGAAGCCCAGGCGGCATATGTGCAAAGCTTTGCACTGTGACAGCAAGCAACAACAGAGTTCACATGCCATGATCAGTGATGACTCTATTATAATTGCTTGTTCGTACCACATATATGTGGTGTTATTCTTCACACACATCCCATTCATGGTGAATCACAAATCAACGCAATACCAACGGAGAGGTTGCAACACTTCAGTTCATTGAAGTGTAGCCGCCCAGTTTACATTTATGAGGCTGTGATCCACAGAATTTGTTTTGTCTCCCTCCGACTCTCAACAAGCACAGTGGCTGGGTGGGTATGCCTTTCACGTTCCATCCATATCTCATGCAGATGGCATCCAAGAATTTTTGTTTGTTCACTGCATGAATGAATGACATCACTTCAAAATCATGAAAATGTCTGAATGACAACGACATCACTTTATAACAGCAGAATGTGGCAACCATCAATTGAAAGCAAGGTTAGACCAAATACAATTCATGCATGATCGCTGGGTACAGCAAAAAGAAATTTTTATTACAAGTACTGCTGACAAGAAGAAGAACAATAGGGCTAAATGTGCTACCCGCAGTAACAACAAGAAATGCAACAAAGAAGAAATTTAAGCAACAAAGGATTTTGTGAACTATGAAAAGAAGTGGCCTATACTCTCTCCACAAACATC
>JGI24159J19872_10006528_pt2 | contig 15193 bp, 9 predicted proteins | sample Ectturendosymbi4_FD_19872 | JGI IMG/M metagenome (IMG submission 19872) | reverse complement strand
AAATTTAAACTTCATTTGAAAGAACATGATTAAAGTACCAGCTCAAAGAAAGTGGCTCTAGCCTAGGTCTACTGCCATGACACGGTTTGAATAAAATGCTAAGCTTTGTCTTCTTTAACAATAACGCCTTAGTAGTCGGACGGAATGTTCCAGGTTTTGTATGTCAGTTGTGCTGGGTTCGACTCTCGCATTTGCCACTTTGGTGGCAGTTGTTATGTGTCATACTTTTGATGGGACCGGATTAATTCTTTTGTGTTCGTGATTACGCTTTAGGGTTTGGTTTCATTAAACTGAAGTGAATGTTTTCTATGTGTCAGCAAGGACAACTGAAAATTACGAGTTTGATACGATTAGGACTGCTGCAGAGATTGGGAACGTCACTAATTATAAAAACAGCTAGGGCGACAATTCCGTATGCTCAATCAGAGGTGAAATTTTGCAGCCCTCCCGGCCAGTTTCACCACGAGCCGCCACTGGCCACCAGTATTCGTAGAAGCTTACAAGAAGTCAAAGGTCGCTTTGTTTAAATATGCGCTTGTTATTTAGATTGTATTTGCCTTATTTATGTGCAGTTCACTTTTCACACAACTACTTAAGTTAGTAGTTGTGTGAAAAGTGGTTTGGTAAGGTGGGTCGCGAAAGCTATAAGCACATTGTTGAGAGCTGGTGTTGTACCGGTAGCGAAGGTTTAACATTTAATTGATTCAAGAAACAAGCAAGCGAAAAACAGTTTCCATGACGATTACAAGAAGTCGAGAATAAAACATTGCCGAAGCAAATAGTTCCTGGAGATAAATAGGCAAATATAAGATCTGATGTTAGTCGCGCAAAAAACAATTGTTTTCTTTTTAGGTAATAAATTCAAATTTTCCTCAGCCGTTCTTATTTTTGGTTCTAAATCGATGGTAGCCAGCAACAATTTGCTAGGGCTAGGCTACAACACTTTTAACAAAACACTTAGGTCCTGACAGTTGGATAACTTTTCTTTTAGTCGTGTTTGTGCACAGAAACTTTCCACATATAATAATCATACCTATTCTCATCATCTCTGAAATTTTGAAGTAATTCTAACGAAAACCTTCGAAGTTAGATACTTTCGTTTCGTAACTACAGACGTGCGTAGGCTACAAAACTTTATCCTATTCAGCAGGGTTCAGCAGCACTACCGTAAACCACCATAACTTTTCAAAACTAAAGTTGTTGCAACCAAAATTTATAAGAATTGTCTTCGAATTGTTATGCATTTTCCTGAAAATTTAAATTCAATGCATCAAGAGCTTTGCGAGTTAACAATTTTTGAATTGAGTAACCGGACCCGTTCCCAGCGTATCGGACTAATTGTTTGTGCGCGTGGCTGGCAACGTGCTAACTTGGGTTCAGTGGTTGTTGAGTAGGGCGCAATAACTCTTAACATGCTTGGTCTTTTGCAACCAACTTTTAGACGAATCTTCCTCTTGTGAAAATGCATCTTACCTGAAAATTTGAGGTCAATCGGGCTAGTACTTTTTGAGTTATTCAATTATGAGTATAACTATTGGATGAAAACAACCTAAAAACCGTCCCGCAACAGCTGAATAATTGCATGGACTTCATACCGTACAGATGTTAAGTTTCTATCTCGTTATTTACTTTTAGAGTTTATTTCAACTATTTTGATTTCGATAGTAAATTTCTTTTCGCAACGTGCTTGTTGGAAAGCGCCCAACGCTCGGCTCAGTCGGTCATCTTACGTGCCACGTGATGCAAAACACGCCTTTACTTCAAGGTTGAATGATCACATTAAAAAAATTCCGTTCTCCCTGACTAGGGTTGCCCAGTGGTGCACGCAGAAAATGTTCATGAGGAGGGGGTTCATTCAGTGGTGTATAGTGTCATTTGTGTTTGGTGTGCATTGTTTGTGACGTCATGTTCATGTTTTCCAAACCAAGGGTTTGGCGAAGTTTGCGCTGATCAGCCATAGCACACAAAAAAAGACAATTTTTTTGGATAAAGTGGACTATCGCGGAACACAATCTTAAACATGCGTAGTGGCCTAGTGGGTGAAAGGTCTGTAAAAAGTGGTGACATGGTTTCTGGACGCAGACGATAATCCAGATTCCCACCAAAACCTAATAATTACTTTTTGGCCTATTTGCAACGTTCCTTGAGATTTGCATGAAAATTCTTTCCGTGGTATTTGCATTAAGTCGACATATTAACAAGCAAAAAGTATGCCAAAACAATTAATCCCATTGGCGCAGGTGATAAAGTTTTTGTGAAATATCAAGCTCAAGGGGTGGTTTTAACCCCAACCCCCCCTTGCGTACGTCCTTGGGGTTACCAGATGAGTTTTGTAAAAATACCGGCCATTTTGTCGACAGTGACAGATCTAGGCTGCATTCATAAGCGCATATTTAAGTGGCACTGGATACATTTTTTATAACATTTTTGAAAAGAACGCTTTTTTGACAATGCATTTTTTCCATGTTGTTTTCTTTACAATTTCATGAAGCTCCCACCATGGTTGGTTTGAAAATTTTTCAAACAGTGTACAAACGTACTCTTTGTGAGCATAGTTCAGTGGCGTACGTAGAAAATTTTCATGGGGGTTTTCATACAGTGGCATATGGTGGTCATTTGCATTTGGTGTGCGCTCTTTGTGACGTTGCAATTTGACGTCATATTCATGTTTCCAAAACAACGTTTTGGCGAAGTTTGTTGACATAATAGGCATATTCTTAAATACGCACTTCCCTTATTTTATGTGTCATTGCACTGAATATAAACTATCAGCGCTCCAAGTTAGAATTTCGGAGGAAAATAAATTCAACGCAACGATACAGCTGTTCATAACTGCAAAATATCAGGCTGCGTGTTAAAACAGGGTAGTAAAACACACTCATCACTGCGTCAGAGCAATTTACAACGGCAAGATGAGGCTGCGCTAATGTCTTGTCGAATACGAGCAGTCGAGCATAGAAAGTGTGCGGCTGGACTGGCTGACGCACACCCCTGTTTGCAAGATCGAATCTTGCTAAACTACACGAGAATCGAGAATGCGCATAAAGTACGCAAGAAAATTTTCAATTTTTTGTTATGTATAAAGTCCAGCAACTTTTAGTTTTCCTTTTTCCCTGCTGAGGCATTATCAAAAATGCCTGAATGCTTCTATGCTAAAAATTGATGTTTTTGAGCTCGTGCAATAGTTCTATCATGCTACATAAATTATTGGTAATGTAGCCAATGCGGTCACCGCATGCGCTGATCAGCCATAGCAGACAAAATAGACAATTGTTTCGGATAAAGTTAACTATCGCGGCACACAATTTTAAACATGCGTAGTGGACGAAAGGTCTGCAAAAAGTGGTGAGATGGCTTCTGGACGCAGACGATAACCCAGATTCCCACCAAAACCTAATTATTACTTTTTGGCCCATTTACAATGTTCCTTAAAATTTGCATGCTAATTTATTCCGTGGTGTATGCATTAAGTCGACAAATTAACAAGCAAAAAGTATGCAAAAACAATTAATCTCCTTTACAAAGGTAATAAAGTTTTTGTAAAATATCAAGCTCAAGTGGGAGGTTAACCCCCTCTTGCTTACGTCCTTTCCATAGTCTATAGCCCTATGCTTAGCATTAGCAAACTAACCTACCTATTTTTAAACGAAAAACGATAGCTGCAGCGTTAAATGTGAACGGACGCGTTTTCTTAAAACTCTCAAAAATAATCCACTTAGTAGAATTCCAAGTTAACATGTTGTATATCAATTTCTGAAGTGAACATCTTTCAGTACAATTTGACGGTACATGTTTTTCTACGGTAGCATTGCTGGTATGAACACTATAACACATCTGACAATTTCTTGCGTGCTACATTCTCTTCCGTTTGCAACAAACATTTTGTAGCTCACCTGAAACTCTTCAAAAAATTTCTCACTACATTCTGGACCACTAAGGCTGGCTGAGAGATGACCTCCCGGTTGATACGCTGACGCTTGCTTGAGCTGCTTATAGTCCGCTGACGAAACCAGCTTGAGCTGGTTATAGTCCGCTGTGTTTGTTCAATGCAACTCGCGTGATTGTGAAGGGTTCGCTAGACTCTACCAGGCGCCTAGCCAGGGGGGCAGTGGGGGTAATTTCCCCTCCAATTTCGAAAGTAGCACCAACATTTTTCAAGTTGATCATGCTTTTGGTGTGTAAGCTAAGGAAATGCGTCAGTGGACTGGAAACCAACGAAACTGCTTTGAGGAACTTATACTACTGCAGCTTTTGTAGCCAAATCTGATTAAAGCAGTCTGGTTTACAATCAATCAAATGTTGTGTATAGTTTAAAAATGCTGGAGAAATCATGCCATGGCTGATCCTTACCTAAGATTTAATCTCCGTGTGGATCAAGTCTTCTTTTAAACACATAGGCCATACTAGACACAGCTTCAAGTTTTTTTTGTTACACACATAGGCCATAGTAGACCCTGTTCAGCAACAACAGCATTCATTCTAGATATTTATTTGTGATGATTAAACATGTGCTATGAAGGTTCAATCACAATTATGAGGACCCTTAACGGTTTCATCAATGATTTCACATTATCTTGCTGGCAAGTAAAAAAACAGTTTTGTCTAGTAGCTTACTCAGAGTCCGAACTGCACAAAGTCTGAAAGTATTTCAGCTTTCATCTGATGTTAATTGCCAGCCACCCTATCATACAGTAAATAATTTAAATCATTTAGCTGCAATGGGAAGTCAGCAGCAAAATCTAACGTGAGCAGGAAGATGCTTTCTATTTTGCAACTACTGAGGGTATTGAGACTGTCGTTACTAACAGATAGCTTGCAATCTGTTTTCTCGATAAAGCACATGTGACTAAAATGAAACTAAATTGAATTTTTCCCAGTCGATTAGATTCTGTTATTTAAACACCAATGGATGTAAAAAAGATTTCAACCACTTACGCTAGAATGGCTAGATCATCGGATCCTAAACTTTTTTGAGTGCGACCCAAATCTGAGTTTGGTAAACACCTCGAGACCCATATGCCTCGAGCACCATCTGAAAAAATTGACTGTATGGATGATTTTTGGCAGTAAGTTGCAAACTTCGCTTTTAATGTCAGAAATTTACTCTTTTCTTCCCCTTTCTTAGGTGTCTACGCCAGTGCCAAACACAGACAAATAGTGTTAACGCTGAAAATACACAACCCCGGTTGGGATCGCCTCTGCGCTAGCAATTTTTTGACCCTTCTCCACCCTTGTTTGGGTTTCGACCCATACTTGGGAACCATTGGGGTAGATCAATTTACCAACGATTGTGGTAAGTTGCGGGAACAAGTATTTCTTAACTTTATCGCAGACACGTGGTGATAATCGACTTTCTCGCAAATACACAAACATTTTCACACTTGTAGAAACCAGCTGTCTCTAACCCGCGGGCCGCATGCGGCTCAGTTTAGGTTTTCGCTGAAGCATAAGTAGCCTACATATTAACAACCTGTCCTTATTTTGATAATCTTAAATTTGACAGTTTTCATCCTCAGTGCCACTTTATCACGTCTGTACTGCGTGCTGGGACATTTCCATATGTCCACTAACACCTTGGTGCAAAATTTTTTATTAGTTTTGTAATTTCTACCCTTGTTCCATTGGCCCCAAACTTGCCTATAAAATCACACTTACAGAGTGGTTAAAAGTAACAAACAGTCGTTAGCATTGCAGTTAGAATTCGAACACTTTCAGTACATTAGCTTAACTACTGTAAATTTAGTTGGCTATGATCAAAAGAAGTCATTGAATGGGCGGCCTTCATATGTTATTCAATGTGCGGCCCTGGTCAAGATAGTGACACAATTTTTGTCCCAGTAAGCAAGATTGGTTGGACACACTGTAACCAGTGCCGGATTAACAATAGTAGCATTGTAGCAATTGCTACGGGCCCCGCGCTTTTGTGGCCACCGCGGTCCTATGTGTTAAATTTGTTATTTATTATATAATGGATATTAGAAAAAGCAAGGGCGGATATTACAATTTAGGTGTCCGAAGCAAACTTTCAGAAAGATGTCCCTATATTTTACACATACTATATAGAAAATTTATTCGCTGAAAGCAAGTCAAATTTTTCACTTTGTTTGGGAATTCGCTCCTGTGTGAAAAAATACATTTCGCATTGTAAATTGTTTGAAGTCATTTGATTTTAACTTGTTCTTTGTTTACACATTAAAATTGTTGAGGGACCCACATTTGCACATAACTTTTGCTTTATTTTGACAAACACATGATTTGCTTCAGGATTTAAAAAACTAAGTTTCGCACTGCAAGAACTAAATGCGAAAACTCTCAAAAGTGGGGCCAGAGACGACCGCCACATTCGCTTCTCCTAGTATCCACTCCTGATCAAACGTAGAGAATTTTTTCAGTCCAAGAAGTCGATATTTTGCTAAAGTTGCCATAAACCATTAAGCGAAAGTTTTCAATTGAATGCTTTCACATTAGACTACTAAGGTGTTTTACATTTATTTGCAACGTTCTGGGACCAGTCAAGCAATGAAGTGAAGTTGCAGCAATTTTCAGATATTGTTTGATTGTATTATTATGAATGGCAGGGTTTTTTTAAGGCGTTTTAGGGACCCGATTCGGGACCCTAGATTTGAAAATCGGATCCCTAGAATCAGCGAAAATTGTCATCGGGTCTCTAGAATAAGAGAAAATCGGGTCCCTAAAATCGGAGAAATCGGGTCCCTACAGGTCCATACTGGGTACCTAACATTTTCCTTAAAAAAACCCTGATGAATGGCATTTAAAAAATATTATTACATATCGTTGAGTTGTTCAATAAGTTGCGTTACTTTTTTAGTACTTTTAAAAATGATTTGGCCAGTATGGCGCCAAATCTGGGGTCTTGACCAGATATGGGTTTTCAATGTCTTTCTGGGCTTTTCTCTGAAAATCTACGTTTTTAGGAATTTGACTTCATAACGGTGATTTAAGATATCATATTGTTTTATCAAGGTACCTTAGTCTTCAGCATAAGTGATGAACAAGCAACTAACACCTTATCAGTTGTAAATACGATCCATTTATGTCGGTTTATCGATAGTGGTCTTAAACATTTGCACAGTAGCTAGGTGCAGTGAGTTCAAGTGACAGAAATGCTAATGAAGCAAGCCCCAAAAAAAGATGAAGTGGTACACACAGCAATTATACTGTAGTGTAGAATGATTTGAAAGATCCAGATCTCAAAGGTTAGCTACAAAAGTACACTGGTAATGAAGATTTAATTATTTTAAATGCTGCCAGATCACCGTCAGAAATGCACACAAGCCCACGTTACTGCGATGTAATAATTCCGACCGGCACAAAAGTTCATTAGCAAAGTAACAAAATGCTTGCAGATGCCCAGGTATGGTAGGTAGCAGAAAGATTCGTCTAACTTTGTGTCTACCCTGGATTTGCTGTTCAAATCTGTTTTTAAGTGGGTCTATGTGGAGTTTTTCAACAGATTTTATTGGTACTCCTGGATTTAGTATCTATTCACTAGCCATGGGGTAGTGTACCTGGGGTCTTTTTACAAAAGCCGGAAATTATTTGGTCATTTATTTTACTCTCATGGTGGCCAACTACAGTGGAGAACGGTCATTTTCCAAACCTACGATGGTAGAATAAACAAAGGATCACCATTAAACAAGCTGTACAGCTTGATTCTAAGGAGTATAGAGCATGAACGTCTTTGTGAAATAGACACTACCAGTGTCATAAACAAATTTGCTATGGCAAAATCTAGGTCTAGGCAACAGGTTTGCTGCTTTTGATAATCGACTTCAATTTTTATGCTGTGAGTACACTGTCTAATCATAGCAATGATCAAATTTGTTGATGAGTCTGGAAGCATTAATTAGGCCTGTCTCTGTTCTGCACTTGTGACCTGAACACAAGCCTAATGTATTTCTTCTTGGTGATATGATACGTGTATACGTTTTTGGTAAAAAAGATATGTAGATCGTATGGTCCACCAGCTGCTATGTAGGACCAGTTTTTTCGTATTTACGAAATTCAGTGTGCGTAATGGTAGTCACACGGATGATTTTGTGATTTAGAAGTTGTTCATTTTGTTCAAGTGTATTTTTAAGTAAGGGCCCCGTGCTGTTAATATGCTACAGGCCCCGCGCTACCTTAATCCGGCACTGACTGTAACTGGTGCAGACTGAGTGGGTCAAACATACGCAAGTTTGTTTAGAGGTCATGTGTAACTTTTCGCAATTTAAAAAATTGTCTTTACCATATTTATGAATTATATTGTTAGCTCTAAATAGCTAGATAAATATCTAATCGTTTTTATGAAGCCAGCTTAATGTAAGTAGCGTACAAAAATGTTGCCGTCAGTGGCGTTACTGACGGGGGCAGGAGTGCGAACCGCTCCACCTGGTAAGCTATAAATGTAAAAACCGGGCCCCCACTTGGCTTATATTTCGGTATTAAGTATTCTTTCGATTTTCAGTAGTTTTTTGCGTTTTTCAGAGTGTTTTGCAGTGATTTCGGGTTTTAGTATAAAAATCTACATCCGTATTCACTTTCATTTCTCGTTTTTTTCTGAGTGTTGGCGTGTGGGCCCCTTCAGTTGAGTTTCCAACCTCTGGCTGAAACCTCTATAGCGACGCCACTGGCTGCCGCAGTCGATTTTCATAGCGTTTGATGACAAAATCCAAGCATTTGTCAAACTCTAAATTGCAGCTGCATACGTCAACCATGTCGGTCAAGATTTAGACATGTGCCACATTTACAAGCGCGCAAGTTTTGTATACCTACTTCGGGAGTCGGGCTCTGTAACAGAAAAGTCGCTACTTGGCTTCGATTAAACTAGTGTTGGTGTAGGTTTACATCAGAAGAGTGTAAATATAAAAAATGCATTTATAATGACGGCCACGATGACTTCTTGCTCGGCAGCAACATTGGCTGCAAAACGCACACTGCAGATTGCACTTGCAGCATTTAGATTTTTACAATTGTTTTCGCAGAAAAGTCTTACGTGCAAATGGCGGCTTTCATCCGAAGTAGAAGTCTGGAACTTTACTAATATAATGTTTTAAAACTGGTCAATTCAATGAATACAGAGTTTCTATTTGCCGGCTTAAATCTGAACATAATCATTCAGAAGAAAAGGACCAGAAAAATGGACATTTTATGGACGATGCTTTAAAACCAAGGGGTATTAAATATGTAAATGTTCTGACTCGGTTGTTGTTTGCCCCACCTAGCAAAATTTCTGGCTACGCGCCTGGCCCCTACCCTACAATGTCACTGTCGTCCTGTCCATTTCTGTGATTTCCTGCATTCTGCCTGCAATACTCTACAGTAGTACTTCAGACAACAACCCCACCTACGGCAGGTACACGGTTAAATGCCAAAAGAAATGCTGATACAGATCACGTTTGGGACGACGGAAGATGCTAAGTATGAATGAACAAAGCAAGAGGGGAAACGGAGAGACAATGAGTGTCGTTAAGGCACACGTAACAATTTGCTCTTATATGAACTTCACTGAAGGAACTGACAAGATTCACTACCAGAGTCATTACTATTTGAGAAGATCTGCATACGGTCTTTTTGCAGGTTTTTAAAATACCGCCTTCTTACCGGCCTCTGCTAAATCCATGACTATTGAGACCAATTCATTCGAGACCACTTCAGTTGAGACCACGTTCTTTTGAGACCTGTTCATTTGAGACCACTTGTCATTTAAACCGAGTCAAAGAATTATGCTTTGCGTTCCTGCCCGTATTCTTTAACGAGGCGCCAGAATAGTGTTTTTAACTGAAAAATGAACGAGAAAAACATGTCTTTTTGCGTTGGTCGAAAAAATCACACAAAATGATATTTCAGAGGTGCAACGCTCCCTTCCGAACCCGAGGTATGAAGAGTTTTCTGGCCCCTGCGGTGTTTTCAAAGTGAGAGTGCATTTACAACCCAGCGTGAGTCATCTTGGACACGGAAGGGCGTAACCTTGTAAAACTTCAAAGGAAGAGCCACCTTGCAAAACTTCATGTCTCCCGCAAAGAAGTGGAAGGTAGATCATAAAAATGTGATTCACGTCTCAAGTGAGTGTGGTCTCAAGCGAATGTGGTCTCAAGCGAATGTGGTCTCAAGCGAATGTGGTCTCAAGTGAATGTGGTCTCAAATGATAAAGTCTCACATGAATGTGGTCTCAAATGATAAAGTCTTGTCCAAGAATGTGGTCTCAAACGAACAGGTCTCAATTGTCTGCACACCGTAAAGTACCGGCCAGGCCGGTGCTACACCGGCCATCTGGCAACCCTATCCCTGACCCAGTTTGACGATAACAAGATTTGAAACAGCCGCAAGTAAGAAGTGTTCAATTTACACGGTACTTCACTGCAACAGTAACACCAAATTGAAACACACAGATTTTACAATGACGTCACCTTGATAAATCTGGTGAAGCCCAAGTTTTAAAAATATCTTTAATATAGCTGTTAGCACGCATACGAACACTACAAATACTGATTTTAACTTAGTGTATTTGACGCGGCAAATAGTACATCAAATGACGAAGACAAAACTGATATAAGACTAAAAAAGAAAAAACGTTGATTTTTATGCATTGCGTAAAAGTCACAAAAGTGATGTCGCAGCGACATTCGAATAATGCAGTAAATGCAACCAGTTTACTTTTCATAAGTCGTTGTTACCAGGTACTGAAACGCTCTTTGACGAAAAACGACTGGCTTTTCCCGACTTGACAGGGAGGGTAACAACCACTCTTTTCTTCAACAGCGTCGGAAACGGTGAATGGCGGGAAGGACCGAAAGAATGAAGTCGAGAAGCATCTGGAAAAAAAACGAAACATTACGACAAAATTTTGTGGGGCTAATTAAAAAAACTGAGAATTTTTTCAAATAAATCTGTAAGGATTTCTCCCAAAAGAAGTTGTCAGAATATAGTTTTTTTCAAATATCTTAGTTCAGAACAATTGTCACCAAATCATTTTTAAAAATATTAACGCACCGAAAAAATTTGACATTTTTGTCTCATTTGTACAAAGCAAACGTTGCGAGCGTTTCGAAGTAAAAACTGTGTTTGGTGCTTATTCAGCAAAAAATTGTTATTGACTGTTGATAAAAAAAATAACCGACCCGTGTATGCATGAGTGACAGCTACCTTCCATCTGCTTTTGCAAAAAGAAGCGGAAGGAGTACAGCGTTCATTGCGTTTGCAATAAGGAGTACTCTCCAGCATAGATAAATAGGCGCTACTGTCAGCAAAAAAAAAGTATAGATGGTGATCACAGCGCAGGGCCACAGGCTCAGCACATCTACCATTTTGAACGGAATAGTAGAGATGGGCGTCCTCATACCACTCGTGACACTCCGAAGGACGTATAATGAAACTTTCTTTTCGAATCTATCTTTCGATCATGAAAAACTGCTTGTTTTGACACTAATTTTTACGTGTCAGTGGCTCCGCCCTAAATTCCATTTTTAATGTTTAGTGAAAACGGAATAAGCATGTGGGACACTCTGTGCTCTAACACCTGGCAGTGGCTAAGTTAACCTTTTAGTTTTCTGATCTAATCGTCATTACTAGAACCCAGTTTGATATTCATGGTGTTGTATCAATAAGTCTCAAACTATAGGCATAGGTCAGTGGTTCTAAACTTTTTGTTATGATTGCTCGTGAACCAACTACGAACCCTATCGTCATTCAGTGTTTGTTGGGTTATTCACAAATATGATTTGGTCGCTATTTAGTCGGAAATGTAACCATGTTCACTGAACACCCAACGTTACAATGTAATCATTTATTTTTTCTGCACAAAAAACATTCATAATAAGGTGGTTGTAAAACAATTTTATTTATTGCTAGTGAGTTATTTGCTGTTGCGGCTCCCAGGCAAGTCTGGCAGTTCGTGATTGTGTTTTCCTGCTTGTTTCGACAATTTGACTTGATGAACACTGAAGCAGAAAATCCGGTTTTAGCGAAGGTACGCGGACGCGAATGGAATAAGGACGTGCAGCGTTGTCGTATCAGTTCAGCAAAACTGCAATATGCTGCAAGGAAAATACTTTTTAACACAATGGCAATAAATACCACTTGAGTTTGATTGGCAAACTTTTAGTCTGCGTAATATAAAATGGCTGAAAGATTGAGACAAAATAATCACTTAGATTGAAAGCAGCTTGTGCTGCCAGCTGTTAGATTAGATCCATGGACAGTCTGGAACTGCAGTTTTGAAACTATCTCTTATCATATTACGACGTAAACAACATGGTACTGATAGGTTGTCTTTAGTTCCCTCCAAACCATTGTTAGATGCAATGTCTGGTCAGTGAAGGGTGAATGGTGATATACGGTATACCCAGGGGTGTAGTGGGAAGGGAACGGCGTTCCCACACCTTTTTGCACTATAGTAATTAATAACGTTACTTGAAGATTTATATTTTTCATTTCAATTTTTACGTGTAGCGGATTGCGAGAACGAAAGGAGCTTTTTGCGTTTGAGGGCATCTGAGCAATGGTTGGAGTTCGGATTTAACCTAAATCAGGGGTGTAGTGGGGTGGGAACGGCGTTCCTACCTTTTTACACTCCTGGGTATACGCCACTGAACAACATATGTTGCACAATGTGCGAGAAACCTTCGATTTCACGGGTTTTCGCGAACACCAAGAAAACGTCTGATACGCAGGTACTACGATGACTTTAAAAGGCAAACGTAATTGCACGAGCGTTTTCATGAATAAATTTTGCAGTTAAGTTCTATATTTTATTAAAAATCATGGAAAAAAGATGCGTCTCACTGGACGAAACTTCAAAAGTAAACACAATTTGTCGAAATCACCAATCACATCTTCATTTACTAAAAAATTCTATGAACTTCTAAATAGAAAATCAACCTGAATCATCACGTGGTGGGAAGGAGGGTTTCGGAAGAAATACCTACTATAACTTCTTTCGGCTACTGGTCTGGTCAAACACATCTTGCGTATGACAGTAAGACGCTCGAGACTTATATCCGGCCGTTTAGTTTTCATGAAACGCATGGGAAAGTTCAGTGGCAGACGTACCATTCTTTACTGATTAATGGTGATAGAAAGAGCTCTGCACCTAAATGAAACTGGCACACTACTTTTAACTGGAACTAATGAACTGTTCAGGCTCACGTACCTTGCGAGCTACCTGCTGCGTCTGAGGAAGAAGTTCTTACAATGAAAGAATGAGCAAAAGAAGAATCTGAGCAGCTCGGTTCAGTTGTAGTGGTCGGCGCGCTTGTTGCAATTGTCGCTTGGTCAATCTTCTTACAGTTGGACTTGCTTGTGACGAAAAAGCTTTCCGAGTCGACTACAGCGTCGCTTTGCGATCTTGTGTCGGGCGCAAGTTCATTCGCCTGTCCAGTGTCGTCGCAAAAGTTCAACGTCACAATGCCATCCGATGACGTTTCTGCGAGAAGCTCTGAATTCTTGTCTTTTTCGTCCGATTCGCTGAGGTCGTCGACCACTCGCAAGATGTATTTGGAACCGTTCACAACAAACGTGGCGAGAGGCACAATGCCCTGCAAAGGAAGTATTGGAGCCGGTGCAGAGCAATCGATGAAAACTTCGAAAAAGCACGCAATGCATCAAGTTACAAAATTCTATTACCGTGGCTGAAGAAGTGCTGGTACTCAGCAAAGCTGTTTCGTCGCCTGTGTTCTTCGATCCTGTCAATTTAGACAAAACAAGGTTGATAAACCAAACGTCAACTCACAAAATGCCGCCAAGTTCTGCACCAATCACAGGGCGCCAAGTTTGTTCTCGAGTTAATAAAATGCGAATGGACAAAGGAATAAGCACAACGAACGAACAATACAGAAAGAAAACAAACTCACCAGCAATCTTTTCCGCAAGATACGCTGGCTGCTTCTCAATAAAAGCTGCCTGTAAAAAAACTGAACGTTGAAAACGATTCTAATTTTGTGGACAATAGGGTTATAAATTTTTGAACTTTTTTTCCAAAATCAAAGTCCAGCATCATGATTGGATGAAATTTTTGGTAAATTGAAGACCAAACTCCATTTTCAACACTCTTTCAAAAAAGTCCTCCCGAAACAGAAAATTATTAAATACATATTACAGCCAATGATATGAAATGTGAAACCGTGCTAAGTTATCACAAGGGCCATTACAAGTCAATTTGACTGAAAATGGATCAATCAATAGTTGTACTGCCATCATAATATACTGGAGTTTCAGTTTCTGTTCTTGCTTTCACTTTATAGGCCATGTGAATTTGGGGAAATATATCTTGTTTAGCAGTGATATATTGTAGCCTACAGCTTTCCCAGAATCCTGGAGTTTCAGTTTCACTTCATAAGCCATTTAGACTGTAAAGTTGGGAAAATCTGTTTTGGTTAACTAGTGTTATGTTGTACGCCTAATGCCATCCCAGAATTCTGGAATTTCATTTTCTGTTCTCACCTTCATACATGCACTAACATGTCGAATTGGTGACGTTTTGTGTTGTTCAAGCTGTTCCATAGCGAATGGTTGGCTGAGAATGTCGTCCAGAAAGAGTTACAGCGAAGTTGAGAGGAACAAGAAGATTTGGAAAAAGAATTTGATTGACTTCAAGAAATCCACGATGGTGAGAGGCCCTATCCCATTAGCGCAAACCCTAGTAATGGACAGAACAAGAATGCCGCTAAAGAAAGACATAATTGGCCGCTTTAAACACATGGCACCAGACATCAAAAGCAGGAAAGATAGACTGAAGAAAATTTCCAAAGAGGTGAAGCTTTTGTGGACTGAACAACTGAACTTTCCAATAATCTTTGATCAAGCAGTAAGTGCAAAGTTGGAGTGCAAGTGTTTGATGAATGCACCAGACGGAGAGTTTTATGGATGATGTATTTGATGTCACAAAGTTGGATGGAGAATGGCTGAATGCTGAGGACAAAGAACTGTACAAGGTACAACAGGAGAGTAGGGGCAAGTGGGCTACTCCACTAGAAAATGTGCCAACAACGATACATCCATCCAAAAGACTGAAAGCCAGCACACCTGCTAGCATGTCAGCTCCTTCATTTGATGCTGTGCAGGAGACTGACACAGAATCACACCCAGAAGACTTGAAAGATAAAAGCAACCAGCCCCATGGTGCTCACTCCTCCACGAGGAAACACCACAAAACTGTGATTGCCATGAACCTGGTCACTGGCACAAAAATTTC
>JGI24159J19872_10006539_pt1 | contig 15194 bp, 7 predicted proteins | sample Ectturendosymbi4_FD_19872 | JGI IMG/M metagenome (IMG submission 19872) | reverse complement strand
TAGAGTTTGACCTAACTTTGGCAAGCTGAAAACCTAGCAGCAACAGTCAAGCAGTTGCTTTTATTTGTATTTTTTAACTTGAAAACGAAGCCCCTCAGTTCAGTAATATCACTTGCCTCATGGTTAGTTCCTGTAGTTTGGAAGGCATTGTATGCCCACAAACGTCTTGGTCCACAAAATGTTTCACGAGATTTCGTAAATCATCCTGTCTTCAAATATGTCCACCCAACACTCGATCGAATGTAAACGAGCATCTACTGAGACAGGCGTAGCCAGGGGGCCGAGCGTGCCACGCACTCCAAAAATTTCCAACATACCCTGTAGTTTTTTTGCTTTGAGAAGTGGTGTCCCAAAAAAATACTGTTGCTCACTTGTAGTCAAAATATTTGCACAAAAAAACGTTTTTGGTCTGGCTACGCTACTGCCTCCTTAGGTGCTCGTTTGTGCCATAAAAACTCATATCAGTTTGAAAAATTTTTTTGAAAGGGGAAACTCTCAGAGAATTTGATGATCTTCTCTGATAAGTTAGAAAACATAATTCGACAAAGTAGAATAATTGTAAAACCTGCAGAAATTTTTATTCACTCAGAAAACTGATAACCAAAGAGCGAAACCGTTCAAACAATTTGAACAAAACTAAAGAGCAAAACCAAAACTCTTAGCCAGCTACCAAAAGTTGATACCGTTTCCTTGAAATCAGATGATCTTCCGTAATATCTTTCATCTGTGGACGTACGGTATTGTCAAGTGCATTTTGACTACAACTTGCAGAACCTACATAGAGCAATGAGATGCTGAAGCAAGCGGGAAGAGAGAAGAAGGGGGCTAAGGTTCGTAAGGCTTCTCCCAATAGTTAAAGACTTTTTGATATATCTTCATTCCTTGTTAAGCTCTTTCTCAACTTGATGAGCGGAGAACAGCTTTTGAGTTTTGTTAAATATTTTGATAAAATTTGTCAATCTCATCTGAACTCCCCTGTGTCATCTGTGAACTATGAAAGAGACTTATTTTACCACGAACGACAGTGTTTCCATCCAGCTCATTCTTTCCAAACGTGAAACGTGTTTGAATATGCTTCCTAACTGAAAGGTAACAAGCTTGTATGTTTAGCTACATGGTCTGTAAAACAAAAAGAATGAATTTCAGGAAACCGTGCATTTGAAGTAGTCTGGTTGCCTATTATTTGTGCAACGGGGTTCCCGTTTTTTTGAAAACAGCATGAACAAGATCATGACTGACAATTTAAACCCACGAATGTTTTTTTTCCAGGATAGTCCATAGAAATCTTTTTCTGTCCCATCCCACCCTATGGTACCTTGCGACGATCCAATGGAATTTCCATAAAATTATTAATACGAAGTACATTATATCATGCAGATTGTTAATAACTAATCTATTCAGAGCTGTGGCTAAAACGCCCAAAATGTTTTTCAATTAGGGAGGAATAAATATGGTTCATGTTTTTTTAGTTACCATCTTAGAAAGGGCCCAACAACTTTATTTTGGGGGACCTCGCATTACTACGCCATGGCATTAAGCCTCTACGTGTAACATTTACTGTGCTGTGAGCGTATGATAATTTAGTATTCATCTTCAGATAATCCCTGGTATTATGACGCAGCAATACTAATGATGAGACATGGTATAAATTTCAAATTCATTGCCCCCTGTGCACAATACAAATTTGCTATTCTCATGGGAGTCCCGTTCCCACGGGCAAGCCTAGTTTGTCTCATAGGTCAGCTGCCCAAGTCGAAAAAACTGGAATTTAGCCCGAAGATCATCAGAACTTTTAGCAAATTTGTCCGAGCACTTTGCGGCTATAAACACAAGGAAACTTCAAATTTGCCAAATCTTATTTACTGGATAAAATATTGTAGGGCAATGTAAACGAAAAACAAGGCTGGCAAGACTGCTAACTGTGGCTCGTGTTGACCTTTCGACGGAAGTCAGCATCACAGTACCAGCAGCAAGCAAATCAGAACTGTGTGCTCGTTTAAGTGGTGCATGGGGTTGATTGGGTTCACGCCTTAGATTCTTGCCCTTACTTGTTCTGAACATAGACAGCTAAAAAAGGGAAACGCGTGTTTCGTAAACACTCAATTTCTCAAATAAACCTTGCCTTTCTTGATTTTTTTCAATCGTCTCTCATGCATTTTGATGATGTTGCTACCCGCTGTTATAATGAAACTATGTACTGTACGAAGCAACAGGGAAGTTTCAAACTCGCCAGCGCTTATTTCCATGTACCTGGTGGAAAACAAATCAAATTCTGATTCTTCATGAGGTTAGTAATAAACATTTCCTCGGCACAGATGAAAATATAGTCTCTTGCAATTACCCTGAGCTCGATTAATTGAGTCGTAAAGGCTATGCTGCGCAAAGCTGATCAGAAAAACTGATACTAGGAGCNGTATTTTCGCAGGTTGGTACGAGGTGGTCGATATCTTAACGGGAGGAAACCTTCNGATCACCGCATCATGGATGTTTCTCCATGCTTCCCAGTAGCTATCGAAAGCATTTCAGTATTTACGAATATTTACCACTNNAACAAATGTCGCTTCAGTACACTAAAGTTCACTAACAAAGAGCTACAACGAACTGGACATTTGTTCTTATGAAATATGCCAAATCTCTAATCGTGGGGGCCTTTTGTTATTTTGGAAAAGGTTTTGACACATGGTTAAGTTTGCGTCCGTGGCAAGCTAGTTTGCCATCCCAGTTACAATTCCCTGATTGGATCTCCACAGTCTTACATAATCGATGCAAGTTCCTATTTCATTTTAAGAGTCATCAACTTTGTTCACCTGCCATTCAAGCAACACTTTCTCTGTCGTGCAGCAATCCATCAAGCAAAGCATAAACCAGATATAGCAAACAATTGAATGACACCACTACGAATAACATACTATTAATGTATTTCACAAATTTAAGTAACTCCCTTGTAAGGTGTAAGCCCGCAAAATTTAGGAAGTTACACAAGACACATCGCTTTTTAACGACTAACGAGTGTATTTCTTCATCCAGCAGGAAGACAATCTAACAAAGTTTGAACGTTGTCAAATCACTGACAAGTGCCTTTGCGCGCCATTTCTTTGCTATATGTTGGATCGTGGTGGGTGGCGTTCCATCACAGTAGTTGTTGATTCTGTGACATCGCAACTGGTTCCGTCCTTGCAATCACCTTCCCAGGAAACACGCTGTCATGTTCGCTCCTACCAAACATCATGCCGCAGTCAGAAAACCATAAGCACTAGTAAATCCAGTAGCTTTTCTTGGCTATTTTTTCTTTGGAAAAACACCAGAGCAAGCATGCCTGCTATCAGGGACCGAGGTTGCTAGAAACCTTTGGGGGGACAAACCTTTTTTGCATTTCGATGACGTCACCATGTTCACTCAAAACCGTAGTACGACCTTTTTTTAAAATTGTACTGCACAATGGTACTATGTCTGACACTGCATTTAATATAAAAACACATTAATTCTGAGAGTTGAGTTTAAATAGACATAATTATAGTAAAAAATTGTGTCAATCACTTCAAATGTGGTCAGAGTTACAAAATATAACCACTAAACCACAGAGATCAAATCGAAAAACAAACCATAAGATTGTTCGGTAAATACTAGCAGTGTCAACCAGGGGCGGATCCAGCCAGTAAGTTTAGGGTGGGAGGGGCGATTTCAGCACTATTGGGTAGTCAAGTCTCATTACGAGATCACTACTGCAAGACACATGAAGTATACTTTACAGCACTGCTGTGACAAAACAATGGATGTCTAAATGGTCTTATATCGCGAATGGTGTTTTCCGAATTGTACAAAATGTTGGTGATAAAGGCTACTTTCTTAGGTTTTAGGGGTGGCGATGGCCCCAATCGCCCCTCCCTGGTCCGCCCCTGGTGTAAACCGTGTTTTGTGGGCCATATTCCAGGCTTGACTCCCAATAATATGGCAGGAATCAGTCGCACGTTTATGTACACACTGATTTGGTTAATTAACATTAACCAACACAATTATGAACAATCATGACAATTCAGTTTACATAGTAAATCTGTACACTGTGTTTATAGATTATCCATCGGTAATGTCCCTTTTTTCTTATTCATTCCCTGGCTTCACGCTGGGGTTTTCCAACAGTAATGCAAAAAATTTTTACAACTACATTATTTTTCATCACAAAAACTTGGGGGGGCAAAATATACTTAAAGCATGATATCTTGTTGATAAACTCGGTGGAGCCGCATATAAATCTTCTCATAAAAACATGAAAATCACGCGTTCTGACTTTGCCTCTGAATTTTAGCAAGTAGGTTACAGATCCTTTCTTGATGCTCTGCGCTGGCAACTACGCCAACTTGGTCTTTTCCAAAACCAACCAAAACATATGTTCCCAAATAACTTATTGTCATTGTCCACCTCCCTCGCTACCTTACAGCAGAACTGTGCTACCAAACTCACAAGCTGACTTGCTTACCACGATGGAAAACAGGTGAAGAAAATCTGAATCGGCTTACAGAAACAAGGCAAACAAGGATTTGTGCCACGTCGACTATTCCTACATGGACGCGGGTATGAAATCTACTCTGATTTCCGTTCATTCTGCTGGCGCTAAGAATATTTGAAGTAATAGTAATGATTCCGCCCGCATTGGGCAGGAAAAGTGATAAAAAAGCGATTTTGGTTGAACAAAAACTCTTTTGAGTCTAGGACATTCGTAAACTATATCTTAACAACACGACGTGAAACCATGCGACGAAAACCTAGCAAAAACAAATAACCAGTCAATACGTTCAGCAAAATAGGCAGATATTTTGTAATGCTCACATTCCCAAACAGCTAGAAGAGATGTACAGCAAGAAAAACGATGTTAGACGCGTTAGCGTCTATGTGTAGCACAAGGTCATAGCTTACGACAAAGCGCTGCATTTGGTTAATCAGCAACGCTTCAGCCCAGTAAATTGAGAGTGGAATACTTTTGGCTCTGTCGCACTAACTGCTGTACAATAAGCACATTTAACACAGTGTGCTCAGCGCAACGCATTAGTCCCTGGGTCCATTAGGCTGAAGTTGGTGCATGAACAATCGGCTAAGCACGAGGTCTCGAAACGGCTTACTCTCTGAAGTACTTTTCGCTTCACTGATCTTCAACAGACAAAAATGGCGCGAATCTACTGAGCGTCGTTGTTCTGGAAGCTGTTTCATCATTTATTCATCGGTACCAGCGCACGTGCTCGTTTTAAAGAGTCAAAAATTCAGGTAAATTTGACCATCGTCTTAAAGTCGTTAGCAACAGAATGTTCATTAGCGATTACAGAAACTCAGGCACAGGTTGCTTCTCTTAGCTAAACGACATCCTTATTCGTCATAATGCTGATATAAAAGACTATATGCCGTCACACAGCTAACCTTGCGATAAGGGAACAGCAGATTGTGAAGTGGCTTTTGACGCTGGCGACGAAGAGTCTTGGCGAGATTACAGAGTGCGCTCTGGCATCGACGTCATTGTAAAACAGTTCTTTCGACGCGTCTGCTTTTCACAACATCACGGAGACCGTCAATAGCTGAATATTCAACCCGGTTTTGATCTGCTTCAGACCAACGTCGATCAAAACGGTTGTGCACTAATTCTCATGTATGCGTTCCGTTTATTGATTTTGTTCCAGCAAATGTTCGACGGACGACGAGGACCAATCGCATATCTTTACCTAAAGTATACAGTGGATACTGCAAAGCCAAAAGCTTAGATCGATAAGTTTTAGAGCAGGGGTTCCCATCCTGGGGTTCTTGTACTTCCGGGGGTACATTTGCCTATCCGAAGGGGTACATTTAAGGTTAGCAATAGAAGGTAAAAATATAATTACGTGTTATTTATTTTCACATCTTTATACATATATCACTTAATATTGCTTTCAAAAGTTATTATATGTATATTGTTAAATATATCTGTGAAAAATCATGAAAATATTTTGTCATAAGGAGTTTTATGAGTACATGTTCATCTATCAAAATTCTGAAGGGGTACATCCTTATCTGCTGAAATGCTGTAAGGATACATGCTCATTTGTCGGAATGCTGAAGGGGTACATGGTAAGAAAAAGGTTGGGAACCCCTGTTTTAGAGTATACGTGTTAAACACAAGGACCTCGGGCCAAATGGGCCCGCCACATCATTTTATGGGAAAGTGTACTGAAATAGGTATATGCTGCTGTGCAGTGTTCACTGACCGCGTGTAATCAAGTGATCAAAGCATGTCTCACTATTTCGATGTACTTGCGCCCTCGACAAGGCTTCGTACATCCATTTATTTGTGTAAACTGCTGCATTTCTCGCATGTGTTCTTAGCAGCTCACAATTGTTGGTTGTGCTGTAGTACATCATTGTGCAAATTTATGCTATCTCAAAAGTTACAACAGGCTCATTTATAGCAACCACAATGGTGATGTAGCCCTCTGTGAAAATGCGTGTTACTCTTCTACCTGAGAGAAAACCTCAAAGGAACTGTTCACAAGCAGCAAATGTTGCTGACAATCCGATGATTTCAAATTTACGAAACAACACATGGTTGACAAAATTCGTGGTCCTTACTTTAGCATTTGCACGTTTATCACAAATATTTTGTTTGTGACATCATGGCAAATTTCGAGGCTTGAACAACCGTATTATAAGAATCAAAGATGTAAAAACCACAATCCAAATGTAATACCTGCAGTGCTCGACTTTTCGTAAAACACCTGTTTTTATCATCTACGTACTTGTTGAAATGTATGATCAGAATGGGGAAGCAGATTTACCAGATTGGAAACGTGATTACAAAGTTTGGCTGGGAACTTGAATTGATTTATAGGGCCGAACAACGAAATCATTGATATGTGAATTTGTTAAATATTAACAATTCCTTATTTGCGAAAGCTCTCAGTCTCTTAAACAGAGATGGGGTGTTCGCAAATATGCTTCCATAGCAAATGCCCTTTCCTCTCGACATGACAAGCATCGATTTCATTGTTAATTGCCATACCTTTTAAAAATGCATTTGAAGCAGGTTCTCAGCACTTAGTGGACAAGAATTATAGAGTCGAACACAGTATTAGTGGCGCCACGGAGGCAGACGATGTGATATTAGATTCAACTTTTTTGCCTCAGGCACAGCATTAACAGCGTCTGTGGCTGCTGCTGGCATGAAAGCAGCTACACTGTATGACATTTCGTCAAACGTGCAGATGTTTTTATTACATGTGCGTGCCTCAAACCACGTTTACATTATTTTCGTTTGTTTCACGCAGATGAACCTTGGTTTCAGATTCGTTGCATTTCCAGAATAATGAACCGAATAGGCATTTTTTTGGTCAGGTCGCGATGGGGCATTGGCTTGGATGCTGCAGTTCTAGTTTGTACCTTTCAGCAATGTCTTCTGCCCCAATTCACCCCACCAGTCGAAAGTTAGAATTTTACTTGTGGAAGCTTTTAGGAGATTTGTGTTTCCCGACAAAAGCACTTTCGAGCCATCAACCCTGATGTAATCATTTCAGCCCCAACGCACCGGTGCGCAATTGGTCACTAGGTAAGTAGATATGCTATCGAAGATTTCTCGTTCTTCAATAATAATCTTTCCCCTGCAACGCTTTTTTCTCTGAGGAACGGACGTAAGGGAAATTATCCCGAAAACTCATAACCAAATCGCAGCGTGCCACTCCAGCAACATTCAAGTACATATAACACAACGCTGCCTTCCAATAAATCTCTCCTAGCGAGGTTGAGGTATGTTTACTTTTCCTCCCACGCACATCGTGTCATAAGAACCGCTTTCAATCCACTTTGAAAACGGTTCTTCAAGCCTTACGGCACTCGCTTCAGATCACCATAAAAAAAAACTTTACCTCCTCAGAAGACAGACTTCCATCGCACAAGACGCTCACATCCGGGACATAGAACGTAGTCACAACGTTCAATGCATACGTAAACTTCTGGGAAGGCAAGAGAGAGCCCTGACCTTTTCTGACTTTTTCCAGCTATCAAAATTGTCTGTTTCATATAACATTTCGTCGCTCCGGTGGTTTATCGCAGACCTAATTGCGATGCGCTGTGACTCACCTGTCGGCTTACATTGTGAGGTAACGTAGGAAAGCAGTTGTTATCATCTGTTCAACGGCCGCAAAGTTCACTACGTTTGGGTTTATTTGTTCGAACTGCTCTTCAGGTCCTGCGACATTATTTGGTGGGCAGCAGGACATCTAAAGTACGTTGCAAGCTACGAGCAAAGCTTGAACCTGAACAAAGTTCTCTGTCACGTGATTCGTACGCAACTTCCGCCCAAACCAACAAGTACGGATGGAACGTAAAGCTCGTTTACCAACTCAAGTACTGAGGAAGCTTTGAGTGTGCCGCCAATGACTGGTATGTTTTTGAAAAGAAAAATTGCAAAAGAAACTAAAAAGAGAACGTGCTTGATTTCGCGTATACTGAAAACAACGCTGAAATAGAAACACGTTGGTGATAACTATCACAAATAAGTGCAACATGCTTTTTTGTGCACATTTTAATTTAGATTAAAGAAAATTAATGCAGCCATCAATTGAAATGAAATCACATATCTTCTTTTAAATCAATTGTTGTTGGGTTATTGTAACTTTTACGACTTTGCAAAACGTCTAAGTCTCATCCTGTTACATCAAATTCCTCTCCAAAACGCCTTTGTTTTCTCAACAGCCTATTACAAAACCATATTTTCAACTTTACATTTTTTTCTGTTAGGAAAGATGTCAATCAAAAATCCGCTGCTTAAGTTATGTATTAAAATATCAGCTTTACCATTTTCTGAATTATCTACACCAAATAACATGCGATTAAACCTAACTAATCTGCATCAAATGAGTGATCCTATAATTTTCAAATCATTTTCATGCAATATTCTGAAATAAATCTAGGAACTCCAGTAAAGCTGTGATATAATTAGCAAACCGTTTCGTACGATTATGGAATCATTATTCTCCTTGGAATCATTATTCTCTATGGAATCATTATTCTCCTTGCCAACCTCCACGTTGGGCGCACCTGGCAAGGACAAAGCTCAAGAGGCTGATCAAGCTTTCGCTGGCAGCAAAAAACGTAGCGGGGCAAAAAGCAATGAAAAAATAGCGCTTTCGTAAACGCGTCGGACCGTAACACTTGAACAAACTCGAAACCCGGACAGTAGAAACCACAGCTTCGCTCAGACCAACGTCTCTTTCTAACCTTGGCGCTCAGCAAGTGACCTAATCTCTTTTTACGCAAGGCTGGACGCAAATGCAACCGAGTTGCTGTTTGACCCACGCTATTTCGACCTTTGCTAAGCACTGCTGTTACGATTACGACGTCATTCATTACTTCGCAAAGGCGCCGTCAACCGGCAGTCCTGACAGCCACTGTTTAAGCCAGTTTTATTTGGCAGTGTTTGAAAAGCTCTAGGACGTTTTCCTGAGTTTCCCGAAACAACAATAAACGTCGATAATAATTATAATGAGCACTTAGAGTGCTGTTTCGAGTTCCTTCCGACGTTATACGAGCATGTCATGCTGTGCTCCTCAGGGTCAACCTCAAAATGATACTCGGATTTCACTCAGTCCAAGCACATTGCTGCTTCGGAACCTTACACGCGTTTGTTCGTTAAAACTTACCAAGCGTTTTCCTCAGTTTACAAAGTGTCAACAACTATTTCTGCAGCAGGGGAAAACGACTTTTTCGCTTGATGATCTGGTTGACAGCAGTAAGCTGCTAAGATATCAGTCTGCTTTCGTGTACAGACTGCTGACTTAAAACTTTGCGGCAGTACCTTATCTAATTACACTGAACAAGAAGATTGTCATCGGCTACGTGGGCATTCGCTTATTCAAGCACCATTAGAACCAAAAAATTGAAACAACACTTGCCCACATGTACATTTTTCATCCGTCTCTTTACTCAAAGTTTTTAAAAGTACAACTCTGCATACCGTATCCAGATATGGTTCAGATATGGTTCTGCTCGCGATACTGGGTGTGGTACACTCAAACGCGTTTGGCCTCTTTTCTTCTGATACGCATCGCGGATGACTTAGGAAACTTGGCGCATTCGCCTATGTAAACATGCGTCGACTGTACAAACCTTTCGGAAGCCAGCTTCACAACCTTGGTGAAAGGAATGCATTCTTACGCGCTGTAACAAGACGTAAACCCTCCTACGCTTTTCCAATTCACCTGCGCGTAACCAGCGGCCATTGTGGCAAACAGACCCAGCAGAAAATCTCTCAAATTCAGATCTGCCGAGCTTACAAAATATAAAGAAACAGCTGAGCGCTTGAACAACTCTGAGTGGGTGAAATCACGAGTTCGACCAAATCACCACTTGCGCAAGTGATAGGCCGCACGTTTCAAATCAGCTTGTTTGCAACGCGAAAGCTTGTTTATGGCTCTTTGCCATGATTCATGTCGTTTGAAATGTGGCACTGGGTTTCAAGCGGTTGTCGAGGCATGGCGTAACGAAAAAAATATAAAATAACAAAAAATAAAAGGAAAAAATTAATCTAAATATTTCTGATGGTTTTTATATCGACAGTGAGGTGACTGTTTACAGATTTTGTTTGCTTGAACTCACTTTTTTATTTGTTTGCTTTACTGTGTGACAATTTGGGTGGAATTACAAACATAAATGGTTTGAAAAAATTTGGTAGTGCTCATACCCATTAGCAGTGACGTAACCGGCCGGAGGGAAGAGAGGCGAAGATTCACTATAATTTCTCAATTTTTTTCTGGGTGTTGGCTAGTGGGCCCCCTACAGTGACCAGAGGACCCCTTTCAGCTAAGTTCCCTCTCCTAGTTAGAGCCTCTAGTTACGCCACTGCCTATTAACATGTTCCTTGGATATTTGGTTCTGCCGCTGTTTTACATAAAAGAAAGTAGAATAGCGTTTATGCTAGCACAAAAACAAGCGAAAAGGTAAGGCAAAGACTATTCAGAATTTCCTGCAATAAGGAATCGGTTTCCTTGCACAAAGTATTTCAAAACGTGTACACATCTTCTAACGTTGAAAAATCAGTCAAGCTTCTTCCTTTTGTTGTGCTCAGGACTTCGACCACATAGGGTTTCTTTTTTCAAATGCCCTAAATCGACTTTCTATTCTGCAATGTTATAGCAAACTTGTCCTTACTGTAACTATTGTTAGGTTTTCATCATAATTACTTACGACAAAATATCGTATTCGTTTTTTTGCTTCTGCATTTTTCTTGCTTCTGCATCAATGTGCAGCGCTCTGCTTAACTCTCGTACTGTGGCACAATTATAACGAGTACGTCCAAACAAATTAAAGACACAATCGTTTTGTTTAAACATTTGAATAGCACTCTCCATATCAATTATCGAATTTAGTGCGTCAACTCTGAAGTCCAGAATCCAAGTTTTTCTTGCAAAGTATTTCTTGTCAACATTTAAAAATCGTAAATGAGAATGAGTTGTGGCAGTGCTTCCCAAGCTTTTTCCGCTTGCTGCACAATTGTACCGACAATTTATTTGTGAAACTTGGCGTCTGGATTTAAGGTGTACCTGCAACACAGTGTAGCACGTATACCTTCAAACATGAGCTCACAGAAAATTTTTTTTAGGGGGCGGTGCCGAAGCTGTTTGTCCGGAGAAAATTTTCCACGATTTTTGGATTTTTTGTACAAAAGCGAAATGCAAAAAGCAGGTCATTGTTACTCAAAAATGTCAGTCGCGAACGGTTTCAAATCCCTTGTATCTTCCACTGCCGCTACCCTGTCTACCCTGTTTTTTACCACAAAAAAACACATTTCTCTGCCCTGAAAATTTACGAAACCTGTCCTTCCTCGCCTGCGTAGTACAGATTTCGTAGGGTGGGTGAATTTCCTCCAAATCCTAGGCGTGGTACATACGCTTATGTCTGAACAAATCAAACTCTTCAAACTAATCATATCATTCAAACAATTTCAGGTGCAAAATATTGCGCATATCAATCCCAAAGACTAGCGCTTCTCAGCAAGTGGGCCTTGGCCCATTAGTGGACGGCGAATGAGGACCGCGAAGCATTTCAAAATGTTACGAATTTCCGGTGTTTAACTTAAACGATTTGTGAAAATTAGTCGATTTTCTATTGGCTAGACCCGGAAACAAGAACCAGAAATCTGCCAATTGTTGCGTTACCGGTTGCGCGTTAGCAATGAAGGTTGTTATCACCAAACTAATATTTTGCTTCTTTCTCGCATCTGAATTCTTTCGTGGTCGTTTTGCCGCAATATCTCATAATGGGTTTCACAAATAAATTGCAGTAAAAGTGGTTGGCAAGCTGAAAAAGCTCGGGAAGCACTTCCGCAACTCCTCCCCATTTCCATGCAATTGCGTTGACAGACATGACGTCACACTTTTGATGAATGTTCAGTTGGCGGTGATTGGCAAATTTCAATTGCTGAACACTGTCGCTCACTTAGTGTTAGATTAACTCTTCAGCGCAGAATGTTTATGTTAAACGAAAAGGAGTTAAAAAACCTGACATTTCGCCGGTAGGACCATTATAGTCTCGTGCCAGACGAAACCCAAGCTTTAATTGTTGTACAAACACTTGTTTATCGAAAGCATTTCACGTTGCAAAATCTTTGTTTGATATAGATTTTGACAAAGTCTGTTTGCACAGGCTACAAACATTTTATGGTTTGAATCGATTCGGCTCTAAAGCTAACGCTTTCAATCGATTTTGTCCATTTCCTTGAAAATCTGAGCAAAATGAAATGAAATTGACGAAATTGCTGTGAGTCAACAAATCATTCAAGCGTAAAAGGTTCTTTCAAGTGCCGGTGGTAATGTTGACCGGCAGAACATTGTTTTCTGCTCGGACAGGTTTGCGTATGCACGTGGTTGTACCAAGGCCTCTCTCTTCAGTCTAGGTGGCCTTGGCTGCACAGGGAGGCGCAAATGGGCAACTCAAGCTTTTGTTCAAGCGAAAGATGATAGTTCTTTGTCGCCAGTTGTTTGGTTTGACTGGTTTCCCTCATAGAGAAAATCCCGTAAAAAGAACCCGAGCAAAACAGACATAGACTGGCAACACTCATGCACGGGATCCAAAAGTGCACTGAGCAAACATGTTTCGGTTGCTGGTCGCATTGTTGGCACTGGGTGAAAAGACTCCGCAGGCTTACCTATATAAAAAAGCCTTTGGCTTACGGTATTAAACACACCCGATTTGAAGCCAGGTTTTAAAATAGCATTACATTGTCTGCGTAAACCCATGAAGATACGAACTGGCAGTGTCTGGAGTTGGTGTTCAGGCCGTTAGTTCCGAAAAATTGTGGAAATATCCAAGTAAGTGCGGATATTTCTAAGGATCCGACTTCACAGTCGTGTCCATCGAATGGAATACCCATGGGCTTGGGCGTCCGCAGAAATTTTTCCAGGAGGGGTGCCAAGTCGACATTTTGCTTATCCTTTTCAGTTTGTTGGCGATGCAACGCAAATGGACGGACACAAGAAATGTCCAATGTTACCGCAACAGTTACAGTGTTTTCCCTATGATAAAGTGTTTGTTTTAGTGAGAATGGATATTTTAAGACTGAGTTAGCAGAGTTCTAAAAGAGCTGATGATGCTTACATCGTAGGCGAAATATATACTCTGTAAGATCTTAAAGTGTCTGATTTTTGCTGAGAATAGATCTCTTTCCGGAGACAGTGAATTACAAACTTTGTGAATTATTAGAATAAGCACAAAATCTTGCCAAAATACGAACAAAATACATATTTAATTAATGTAGCTCCTCCTCGTTTTTGTGTTTTTCCAATGTTTCGGAAGGTTACAAGCAGTGGTGTCGGAGGCGGGGGTGGAAGATCACCTCCAACAGTTTTGATTTGTCGAAAGTCCAGGCAAAATCCCTGAAAACCTGGGAAAAAATGGCGCCCAATGTTGTTTGACTTCAAAAAATGGTGCCCAACGTTTGCAGATAAACAAATGAAGGCTTTTTAAGGGTTTCATTTAGGGGTCACACCAAAAGCTTTTTTAGGGTCACACCAAAAACGGTCTTCAGTTCATGATCTTTGTGGGAGAAAATTTATAGGCAATTGTCGCACAACAACGTTTTGGGTAAGTTTGGGTAAAATAGGGCAAAAATCCTTCGCACCCCAAAAATTTTGATTGCTCCTTCACCTATGGTTGCAAATGCGCGACAATGAGATTTCACTGTGCAAATTGTCTGGTGATACTGGGCAGTTTCGCACGTAAGAGGCAGGGGCGGGCCCAGCTAGTAACGCTTAAAGGTGGGATATTTCAGTGGTAGTCAATTTCATAACGGCTTCGCTACTGTAAGAAAAGATGAAGCCCACTTTACTACACTGCTGTGAGAAAACAATGGATGACAGAATGACCTTATATGGCGAAAAATAAGACAATTCGAACATGACGAACGTCTTATTCGGAATTGATTTTGATATGTTATTTTCCGGATTGTACAAAAAGATGGTGAATAAAGTTACTTTCTTAGATTTTAGGGTGGGCGATCGCCCTCCCCCTGAATCCGCCCCTGTTTAGAAGGAGCATTCGTTCCAAACATGGGCTTTTTTGGCAGAAATGCTTCTTTTCCACACATGCGTCTTTCAGGCACGTGACCTGCTTGGGACACAAAGGCATACAAAGAATTTTCTGGGATGGGCCAAAAATTTTTGAACTACAGTATGTCCAATTGTTTTAAATTTTGTCCAACACATTTTTCCACGAGAGGCGAAAAGTTTCCGAGGGGGCCTTTTCCTCCCTACGCCCCTGATTACGACCCTGGCTTCTTTACACATAGTATAAAAAAGGGTTGGGCAAACTTGTTCAATGGAAGAGTCACTTGCAGAAAACCAAAAACGCAGGCGAACCGCAAAGCCAGTTTGTAGTGTCAATACGAATACTGTAAAGAATGCAAGTTTTACATCAAATGGTGTACAGTGATTGTCAATACTAACTTTTTGTTTGATTTTCCAGTTCCCAAAAATCTGGACAATACGTTGTTAGACATGCGAATTAATTCTCCCAAGTGTTCATTTTTCAAAGTTGCATAATGGTTTGGTTTTACGAACTTCATTAGAAAGAAACAAAATGCGCAGCAATATGTTGTACTACACACAAAAAGGAGTGGTCTTTTATATTCTAGGTATTTACTTTCTGGAACCTGTTGCCAGAAATTAACTGTGGAGTGGCATTGACTAAAC
>JGI24159J19872_10006538_pt1 | contig 15194 bp, 5 predicted proteins | sample Ectturendosymbi4_FD_19872 | JGI IMG/M metagenome (IMG submission 19872) | reverse complement strand
TTTGAGCCCTTGAACAGCTCTCTAGCGCAATCGGCGGAGGAGCTAGGGCGTTGGTAAAGCAACCGAAAACTGCTGTTTTTTAGGCCGAAATCGAAGTGCGAATATATCGTACGCCGGCTCTTAAAGTGTTAAGTTTGAGTGACAGATAGTACTTATAGTTTATATCAGTTGTAGAGCTCGACCGAGTTTATTTTGGCCCAATGCCAATGTTTTTCATTGTCGATAACCGATGCCAGTACCAATATTTTTGTATTATTTAAGCAGTATCTATTTTGCCTCATGAGGCAAAATAAACACTTCTGGAGCTATTTTGCTCTTAGCCAAACATTTTCAAACTACAGCTGAAACGCATTACAGTGCATTTTTTTCTTCAGGCCACATAAACAAAGAAAATAATTTCACAAGTTACAATTATTTTATGAGGCAAAATATACACTCCTATTTTGCCTCATGAAGCAAAATATACACTTCTGGAGGTATTTTGCCACCAGCCAAACATGATTGGGTGAACTGGTCACATGACAAATTTACAGCATGACTGTCTCAGTTGACTGTGATGTTTGTAAATGGCTGTCTGATAGACAAGTAATGTCACTGTTTCAGTGCTGGCAAGCTGTTAGTAGGTTCTTTGCATTGTGTAAACTGTAGGCTAAACCTAAACCCCCTGTCTCTATGTATTGTACTTGTCACATGACCATTTCAACCAGCTGGGTTTGACTAAAGGCCAAATGTACTCTAACAGGTTTGTTTCACCATCGTGCCTACTGCATTCCATGGCAATTTCTAGGACTCACAGTAGTCTAACTCTAAATCAAAAAATGCACAAACAGACAAACATGTGTTGCGTATAAGTGGGCCTACTCCCTGTGTAGACATCTGTGCCTATGCTCAAATGTTATAAGTGAAAAACAATGCACGGCGCATTAAAACGATCACTTCACTGCAATGAATAACTGTACAACATCGAGTACTACACAAACCTGGGTCCTGCTCGCTGTGCCGTAGGCACGTTTTTGATGCACGCTGAACGCCAGATGTCTAGCCAAGAGAGACTTTGATAAAACAGCCTGCCAACACAAAAGCACGTAACCTAGTTTGTTCGCAGACAATCATCTGCTTACCGCGCCAAAACCTATGAGCGAATGTTCTGCCTAAGAGTGTTTTGTCAGGACTGTTGCACACCGGTCTGATTATTTTGTGTGAAGGCTCTGTACGCAAGGGACGGATCCAAGGGAGGGGCGATCGCCCCCGCCTAAAACCTAAAAAAGTGAGTTTTTTCACCATGATTTTGTACAATTCGGAAAAAAGAAATTGCAATATAAGGACATTTTGCCATCTATTGTTTTATCGCAGCAGTGTTGCGAAGTACTGTCTTACAGTAGTGAACCCGTAATGAGACTTGACTGCCAAATATTACTGAAATCGCCCTCCCTAAACTCACTGGCTGGATCCGCCCTTGCCTTACGTTAGGAACAGGACAGAGCTTTTGCGTTAATCAAACAGGGTCAGAGACGAAGTGGCAACTTGGATTTCCGAACACTCCATGCAGAGTAACACTTTTATTAGCAAATATTGCCGATATATATCGGCGGAATTTTGCCGAGTCGACATATCGGCCTATATATATCGGCGTGCCGACACATCGGTCGAGCTCTAATCGGTTGTATGCTTTGCTTCAAACTTTCAGGACAAAATCAAGTAAATATATGTCAGAACTAAGGATGAAGAAGTAAGATGCAGGCTGATTGGCTGCCGTTATTTTGTCAGTGTTTTTGTAGGTAAATGTTGATTTAAGGCTGTGATAATTTGTGTTGTTTTTCAGAACTGTTAGTCACTTCTTGTGTTTGTTGAGCACTTGACAGTTATTGCCAAAAAATGAAATACGAAAATCGAAGACGATCTGATAGCAATAGCTGGAGTAATTCGTAACAATGTCGGTCCGTGGAACTGCTGTGTATGAACATGGCCAACTGATGGACTCTCCCTCTGGAGTTGTGGAGAATGGCAGAAGATCAATTTCGCGAACTTCATCAGCCCAAAGCAGCTTCACAAGCAGGGTAAGTCAAGGAAGTGTTGCAACCTATCGACCAAATAGCAATTCTCCAGATAGCAACCGACAGCATTATTTGCTATCCCAACATGGTACGTTTGAGACAGACTCCATTGGCAGCGCTTCCAGCATGCTTTTCAGCAATCGTAAGAAGTCCTCGCGCATGAGCAGGCAGTCAGGTTCAGGGAGCTTGCAGAGTGTCGATCTGGACGATGAAATCCTTGTCGGGGATGAGAAAGACCTGCATGAGGCGTGCAAAAGCGGCGACATGGCGGTAGTTGAGGAGATGGCCAAGACCGGCCTCGATCTTAACTGTCGGAACAAGCACGACAGGACTCCCCTGCACTGGGCTGCCGGCAACGGGCAATTGGACATCCTTAAAACCTTGCTGGACGAAGGAGCTGCCATAGATCTTCGCGATAAGTTCGGAATGGATGCTTTGCTTTGGTCGGCCTGGTTCGGCCACACAGAATGCACGAAGTACTTGCTGAGGGTGGGTGCAAGCCCTACCGTGAGGAACAAGCACGGTTACTGCTGGCTGCACTGCGCCGCGCAGAACAACCACGTCGATACTATTGAAATACTGGCGGAAGAAATGCAAGAGTTCGGTAGTAACACGGTGGACGACGCCGGTCGCTCGGCTTTGCACGTTGCATGCAAATATGGCAGGAAGCGCATTGCCGAGAGATTGATTCAGTTCGGCGGCGATCCGCTGCTTGCGGACAAATCCGGGAGTACGTCGTTCCACGTCGCTGCGAAGTACGGTTTTCACGAACTGGTCGCTGTGTTCGTCGATGCCAAGTGCAATCTGGATTTGCCGAACGCTGACGCTAAAACCCCGCTTCACATTGCAGCAGAGGAAGGCAAGGACTTGTTTTGCAAGGAGCTTTTGGCTCACGGGGCTGACGTGAACGCGGAAACCCCCGACGAAATGTCACCGTTGCATTACGCAGTCCGCTCCGGCCACACCGAAACGGTCGAGGTCCTTCTGGAAAACGATGCCGACATAGACTCGGGCAACCGTCACAATCAGACGCCGCTGCATTTGGCCGTAATGGGCAGAAGCTTGGAAATGACTTTAGTGCTGCTCAACGCGCACGCCGACACGAATGTGCCGGATGCTCGGAACGAGATCGCCCTTCACATTGCTGCTGAAAATGGCCTCACGGACATTGCCGAAGCACTCTTGCTTACCGGGTCGAGTGTGAGCTTGCCCGACGAAAAAGGAAAAACGCCTCTGGATGTGGCGGCCCGGGGAAACTACGTTACAATCGTTGACATGATGATAAAGGCGGAAAGGTACCGACAGTTTCTCAGGTTGCAAGTCGAAAATCATAACCACCAGGCCGCGAAGCAAAACGTGTCGTTGAAAGCCGATGGTCAAGCTGCCACACAGCACTTTCGCATGCTGCTCTACAGGCTGGCTTCGAAATATCTGAAGCCGATCGAGTGGAAGCAGCTGGCGTTCTATTGGGGCTTCACTGACAAACACTTGCAAGCGATCGAAGAACAGTATACCGGCAATAAAAGCTACAAAGAACACGGACACAGGATGCTGCTCATTTGGTTTCATGGATTCACTTACTGTGCTGAAGAAAACCCTGTCAAGGGCTTGTATGAAGGTCTTGCTGGGATCCAGAAAAAGGAGCTGGCAGAGTTAATGAGAACAAAATCGTCACAGATCAGCGAGGAGAAGAACTGTTGCATCTCGTGAATCTCATCATAACGTAGTTTGCCAATTTAACGCAGGTGTTTTTAGTCATTCTTCCAATTGCTTGCACGTTCCTGTGGTCTCACATACGACTATTGAGCTTCCCGAATGGTGCTTCGTCTAAAGATCATGTTTCGTTTGCCGTTGCTAGAAACTGCCTCACGAAGCCCGAAATCGTTTACTTAAGGTTTTGCGAAGTGACGGCTCTTTGCATCAAAGGGTGCGCTCGATGCAATTTTTATTATTTTATTTCTGGCCAAGCAACAACGCATGCTTGAAAACGCTGTGTAAAACTTATTGCTTAAAACGAGTCTTATTTTTGTGGTGCCGAATGACCTGCTTAACACCTCAACGTTGTTACGTACATGTTAAATGCACGTTCATTTTTACCAAACTTTGCAGTCGTAGTATTCAAGTCCAAGTCGAACTGTATTCTTTTTCGTTGCGCTTATTGTTCAATTGCAAGAAGCAGCGATGCGCGCTGACGTCTCTGCGTTTGAAAGCTGTTAGTGCTCAGGTTTGTACACATTTGTTTATTACCTTGCGTGCGGTGACTTTGCTCTGTTGTTCAAGCTACCGTGATACGCGCCTGGTTGTGCTAGCTGAAATCTTGTTATATAAAGGTTTTGTTAAATGTTTTTTTGAAATGTTTACTTTACTCTCGCATCCAATGAAAGAGGTGGGCTCGAAAAATTCGGGCTAACCTTACGTTGATTTGATATGGTAAGCTAGCTTTGATGCATTCTTGTGCCACTGCCATCCCACCGGTTGCTATAACTCTGAATCAATGATTATCATGTTTTTTGCACAGTGACGTCGCCATTTACCGGTTTTAACAATCGCTTGTTCGTTAGCCCCGTGAAAAAAAACTACGCTTTACACTTAGCTCCATCCTGTGAATTCAGCAACTGTACCGTTTCAGCTGTAATTTCGCAGAACCCTTCGCAACTCCCCGGTTGAAGTCTATGGCTATAAAGGATTACTATGGTTGTTCCGTGTTCGAATTTACTTCTTTTCTTTCAAAGACGTTCTTTAAAAGGATGCTGAAATATCGCGACATGTCTGTCACCGGTTCAAATGTTGTGTGTTGTTTCGATGCCGTGCGTTTCATCCAAGCGTAAAACAGGGTTTTGCTTTCGCAATTGCACGTACAGTAGCTTTGTTTAGCCTTGTCTGACATTTTCCGTATTCAGGGGTGTATACCGAGGTTAAATGGCGTTAGGGGGGAAGAAACAAGTTTGGCGCCCTCATGTTCGAACCTAAGGTCTTTCGGGAGCAAATGCACTGTACTGAAGAATGTAATTGCGTGTCGCACGACACTTTTGTGATTTTTTGGCTGCCCCCAGTGTTTCGGTCCCGGAGCACTGTGCCCCCCCTCGGTACGCCCCTGACCGTATTCGCTGTCTATACTGCACTCCGAATGTTAATAATAAGCAATCATTGCTGACCACGAGCGCCACGTTGTGCGATACCCACGAAAACGTTTTTGTAGTCATTCGACCGATCACCGTCACTGCTTGTCTGTCAGCTTTCCTTGTGGCATTTGTGTAAAGATCATGACCAACCGCGCGGATCTCTGTACGAACAAAGTCGAACCTGACATCCTCCCCAGGCTCTTGAACCGACTGAAATGTCTTTTGTGTTGGTCAGCGTGTTTGCCCTTCCGTGAAATGCAGTGGTGCGTTATGCGAAAGATGACCGTGGTTTTGGCATAGGTCTTCTGTTCCTCATTTATGCCGGTGGATGGTTCTCTCTTTTTTTTATGAAATGGTTTACTGATTGTTTTTGCAGTGCAGCACAAAGTACAAGCTGTCGTGCCAACAAACTTACTTGATAGTACTTTAAGGTTCGCTGTAAATTTTGCTGTTTGATTGAGCCATGGAGCACCACGGCAGTCATCATATGCATAGCATGCGAATGGACATGAGTGGCAATAGTACTGCCACAATGAGCATGGAACATCCGACTATGGACATGGGCGGCGAACATGGAGGTCACTCCGGTTCATCGAGCGAGCATTCGATGGTAATGTTTAACGACTTCTTGTGTCCGCGACAAATGTTGCGTTAAAAATGGTGTGTCTTCCTGAAGCTAAATAAGTGCGTGCGTGAGATAAAACAGATCGCAAATTTTTCTATTTTCCTAAAGCACGCGATTGTGACAGTTTGGAAAGATTTGCGCTGCAGCCGATACTTCTTGTAGTGAACTGCGTTAACGTCCTCGCTCCCGTGACGCAGCGCAGTAGACTCAAGTATACGTGGCAGCAACAAGGAGCACACAAAATATGAAAGAACACGAACATGTGGTGGTAATAGAAAAGCATACGCTTTGATGGCGCTGACACGGTTACTTTGATGAAACACAATCACAAACATGTGGTTCTAGTAAAAAGAACACAAATGGATGGTCCCAGCACGGTTGCCGTAATGTTTAGCACCGCTGCATAGTGCTGTGATGATTTCCAAGTAGATCGATTGATAAAATTCATGGTGGTGTGGGAGGTTGCGAAGGACCAGGGGTCGTTTGGGCTCCAGATCTCCTGAGTGAGAAGCTATTTGTAGTGTAAATGGAACAGTTATTAGAAGGAAGCGGAAGTGTTGCATTGCACGAGTATAAGGTTTAATATACGCAATTTGTTTCTATGATTTAATGGAAACAAAATGCGATGCAGGCAAATTCAAGGCGCTAGAATAAATTTGTTTTAACATCGCCACACTTAACCTCTGCAGTTTTCACATATTTTCGAAATATTCGTGATGACAGCTAATGAGGAAATGTGCCACCGCAATTAGTGACTACTGCAATGTTGCAGTTAATTTAAGCAGACTGGGAACACGTCGCCCAATCATATGTTAGGGAAAAGCAATTTTCAGTCGAAGTGATGATAAATGCATAGGACCGGAAACTCGTTTCTTGCTCGTTAGACGCATGATTTGCAATGCGATTGGAGACTAAAAGCATCCCGGTACTTTATACGAGAGTTTAATGCGAACAATTGTAGTTAACGCAACAAAAACCAAACTGAATAAAATATAACAACAATACCTCATGAAATTATTTTCATGGTGACAGCGATAAATAATAATTATTATTAATTATAATTAATCAATGCACACCAAAGTATCTAGTGGCCGAGTAGCACATTTCTTTATATTCTTCTGTAAAAGGTGGCAAACACAGCTTATTATTTATTTCTAAATGAATTTCTGACTGGATTTCTATTGCACTGTACAATAGAAGCACTTTCGCACCTTGGTTTCAATGTGCTTTTAATAAAGCAAATTGCCAAGATTTAGTTTGTCTCGTATTACATGGATGAAATCTGTAATGAGATTAAAATAATTGTCAAATATAGCCGGCTTAGATGTATTGTATTTATACATAAATTTGCTCACTTCAAGACTAAATGTCTTTGCGTTAACTTCCATCATCAAAACCTATCTCGTCGTGCGAGGATGAGCACGGCGGCACTTACACAATCTTCCAACAATATTTTTTTCGTTGTTAGCTTTCCAGCTTCAATGGCTGACTTCCACTCTCTTATTACAAACGAATTTTTCCAATGAAGTGCTTGTTATGCGTTTAAGTCACGCTTTAGCACAACCGGGAAACGCAATTTTGGACGCCTAATCGGCCGGGGAGCATCGGGTGGTTCACTATATAGAACTTGCTTTGGAAGACGGTTGTTCTCCATCCGGGACACATGACCAGCCCATCGTAGACGTCGATGTCTGATGATGGTTATGAGGTCGTAAGAACCAGTCGTTTGCACTTACTGGGGTATTGAACACACGATCCTTCCAGGACAACCCCAAGATAGAGCGGAGACAACGCATGTGAAAAGCGTTAAGACGGCGTTCTTGGCGCCTGTATGTTGTCCACGTGAAAAAAAACATAACTCACTTGGCGTGGTGGAAGATATTTTTCTGTGTTTGAAATGCCAGTGTTTTTGGACATTGGCCAATAAGAGTGAAATCAGCCCGTGTCGAAGTGACAAAACTATAATCTGCAATTAATTTTGTTGATGAGCAAACTCGTTCATCAACATGTAACTTTTGCGAAAAGCTTTGTGTGTTCGCCGAAAACGATATTCCATGGCGTCCAAATTCGTCTTGAGATTCTACTGTTTTTAGCAAATTGGTCTTCATTGTATTTGCGCTTAGATAATTCTTTGACACCAGTAGGATGTTTCCGGAATTTTGTTGTACCTTTCGAAATCTGCTTGTGGTATTTTTGACCTTTTGTAAATGTGAAACAAGTCGTTTCTATGCTAGATAGAAGAAATAATCCATTTTGCCATCCATGGCTTTTGTTTAACTTTATATTCCTAGTCTCTATGTGTATTTTCTAACAGGCATGTGTGTGTCCGCAAGACTCTTAAGGGATCTTCCAAAAAGACCAAATTTTTCATTAACATTTAATTCTGAGCGTCGGTAAAGAAGCGAGAGATGTTGTAGTTTCCTGCGTGAACTACCAGCTTATTCCAAAGTTCACTTTGGCAGCCAAAACGGGTTTGTGCGGTTGTTGTTTAAAAAAAGCCATCGGTGGTATTTACCGGGTTCTTGCATCACCGCGACTAAAGGACAAACACTACGTAGTTAAAGCAAAAACATTTGTTGGTGCGCTGCACTTTTCAGAACTTCGCAGCGTGACTTTCCACGCGTTGTTTTCCGGCGTTCAAGCGCGAACACAAGCGACCTTAGAATGATGCGGCAAGCCCGACATAATATCGAGGGCCTGCGAAAAGCTTCTTTCTCGCGGTACTTGGGTTTGGGTTTGTGCGCGGTCACAGACCGAGGCCACCGTGATAGGCACTCGGCTGTCAGGGCGCGTTGTAGCAGTGAATCTGCGAAATCCGCTTTGAAGCGTGGTATCTACTGGATTAATTTTGCATCTTTGTTGCGCATTGCTGTGTCGATTTCTTCCTTGCGTTGCAATTGAGTTATTTTTGCCCGCTTAGCGCCGTACTTTGCTAAACGATCCCCCCTTCCCACAAAGAGCGTGGAGGTCCCCTGAGCAGTGGCGTAACTAGAGGTTTGAGCCAGGGGGTGAAAACTCAGCTGAAAGGGGCTGCACTAGCCAACAATCGGAAAAAAGTCGAGAAGTGTTGGTGAATCCGAGCGTGGATGTCCATACCAAAACCCGAAATCACCGGAAAACACTACGAAGAAGGCAAAAAAACATTAATCTGCCGATAATCAAAAGAACACTAATTACCGAAATGCATAAGCTAAGCGGGGTCCTGGTTTTTACATTTAGCGTGTCAGAGGGGCGGCTGCCCCCCCCCTCCTGTCAGCTACGCCACTACCCTGAGTCCTTGACCTATTTGGGTGGTAACGTCCGTGTAAGTGTGCGGCAACAACCCTCTGGTACTGATAACGTGCGTCCGAAAAATAGGAAGAAAGCATGAAATGTTAAAAGCTACTGTGGTCATTATTATAAAATTGTGAGAGGAAAGCTTGTCGGTGTTTCTTCCACTCAGCGTGTTGATTGCACAGCGCCAGTGGCGTGTGCGGGAGGACCTTTCTTGCGTTGCTCTCACGCCAAGTTCTTGCGCCTCAGGTAATTCGCCGCCACAAATGCTGAAAAATCTATCAGCGAATTTTTTCAATAGAAGACCGAGTTTAGGGGGTTGAAATCGTTCGTCAGTGGTTTTTACGTTGCGTCGCAATTCAGCCGTAAATACCCCGTTGCGTCACTATTAGCCAGCCACAACCCAAGTACTGGATATCGCAGTACATGAATCAGGCATTGCTGAGTCGCTGACATATTCGCTTGTTTTTCTGTGCGTTCTTGCGTCGCGTTGATCAGTGACACATCGAGCATTGCGACGGATGCCTCGCATCACCCGAGTTCCTGATCCCGGCTGCATTACTGCGGCGTTGTCACGTGACAAGCGAATGTCGTCGACTGGTGCCAGCATATGTCCAGAAGGTGACAATGTGTAGCGATTGCGCGCTGCGACTGTGTCTTAATGTCCGGCGCTGTTTGTCACAAACGCGACCAATGTTAGAAGCCGTATCAGTGTCCAACACTCAGGGTCTTCCAACTCGTTATTTTCGGTAAAGATTGAAATTGTGAAAAGTATTTCTATGTTGATCGATTAACCATGTTGGAAAGCTTTCGGCAGCATTAGGCTGAACCTGATGAAATAGACTGCTTTCAGAAAGTTGCTCGGAGAAGTTTGCGTTTTTATGTCCTGATTGGCAACTTTCAATTTCGTTATCACAAGGATAGGTCACGTTCAGCGTGAAAACGCTGCAGATTAAGTCGCAAATGATGGGATTTCAAGCGTTTGGTTTGCGATTAATAAGACGACTAACATTTACCACTCAGTGTCAGCTGTTCACTGAAGTCGAATGCAATAGGCGGACCGGGATTTTGAGCATGTTAGCGCAAGTTGCTGACTTAATTCGATTGTTATGCCATGAATTCTAAACTTCACTGTTGTGCCGTTTGCTTCGAGGCGCCAGCACACAGCTACGATTTGTACCAGCAGTTCAGTTTGGAGTTGTTGATCTATCAATCTATTGTTCTAGTCGTGATTGTTTGATTGATTCCACCTCCGTGGCAACCCTTGAATGAACAAGCAGAAACAAAAACCGCCGTAAGAAGGCGGCGCCCCAGACCCTGTCAATTCCATGCGTCCTCCCACCTTCCGATGCTCCATTTTGCTACGCCAAACGTGATAAATTCACCGCTTCCGCAGTTTCGCCGTGCGTGGGTGCTCGAACCTTAAACGCTACGTTGTTTGTTTTGCTTGTCCGCAGCTTTTTCGTTAGACTTGAAAAAAGTATGAGAAAAGAGCGCTTCGCACGAACAACTGCCGTTAAATATCTTCACGCCAGTGCTTGTTGATAGATCGGGCGGGGGTGAGGGTGACATAAAGAACTTTGGGTCCAGCCTACGTAGCCCTTGTTCCAACAATAAGTCTGTCTCCACAATGGTGACGTAGTCGAATCAAACAGCAAAACGCTTTATTTGGAAATCGATTTTACGCATTTTCAGTCCTGAAAATGGTGAAAAACGGAAGCTGCATTTAGGAAGAGCACGCCAATTGCAGTCTCAAACACCTGCTGTGAGCATGAAGCTTTCCGCTTTCGTTCCGCTTTCACATGAAAGCGGAAAAACAACACTGATGCCAATTACTGAAAGACCAGCTGCGAGAAACATGACGATGAGTCAACAACCGCAGCGGGTTGCGCTACACATGAGATAAACATTTTGTTCGGTGAAGACATTTTTTCTTGCTGAGCCAGATTTATAAGTTCTCCTGTTTCCTTCAGCACTTTTCAAACAGTCTGGAAAGTGGAGGTTGCAGGGATACTCTGTACGTATCGTCGAAAATTGAAGGCTCCAGCCCGTGTTGCGTGTTTTCTACGGGCAACCTGCGCCTGGATGATTAGCGTCATGACGTTTCAAGCATTGCGTGGCAACCAGGGTCTTGGTGCGTTCACCCAAGCAAGGTTGACTGACCTTTGTACAATAGCGACATGTTTCACTGGTCTATCGTGGGCTTCGACTCATTCCAGAGTCTTTTGTGGCGCACGTCTGCAGCGCTTGTCTCGGAATAGAATTTTGTGCCTAGGTTTTCGTGTCTGCAACTACTGCGTGCCAGTGTTCCGTTGTTGAACAATGAATCTTTCTATAAGAGACTAGACGGCCGCCCGTTCACCTGCCGAGTGACAACCAAGCTATTGGGATCGATGCGTGAGGTTTACACGTGAAAACGTGGTTCATTTGAACCGCAAAAAGCAAACTAGTAGCTTATTAGGATGGAATGATCTCATTGCTCTTACGTTTCGGGTGCCCGAATACTTCCCAATCAAATAATAAGCAATCGTAGGTGCCAAGAAACGGTTGAGGATCAGGTGGATAACATGGTTTCGTGACGCAGCCTGACCAGAAGCAACAATCCCTTATAGGCTGTAGTTTAACATCTAAAGCACACGCTTTCCAGTCAACATTAATGCCAGGTGCCTTACTTATCGCTAAGTTAGTACACTTTCTTCATTAAACCGGAACGCTTGTTTCACTAATGGACCCACTTTGTTTTTCAAAGAAATCGTGCACGATTTGCTGACGAAGTACACGGGGCTGTACAAAGACCAATCGCGTCTTGGTAACATCAGGTGTTTCAGTGTTTAGCAGTGGTGAAAGTAGAATAATCTTCTTAGCGGAACGATCCAGTAAAGAAATCGTGCACGATTTCTGTGGCATCAAATTCTTTTCAGGCACCAACTGCCTAAGTTTGCTGAAATCTCATCACCACGTTCGTATCCTGTTCAACTGCTGCGAAATAAACGCAAGTCGTTATGTTTTGTATGGTCATAGAGGAGGTAACGATCCTTACGATAAAAGCAGACCTTTAGCCAATGCCGTAGGAAAGGGGAGCCTGGGGGCTCCGGAACCCGGGCGGCAAGGTTTTGATTAAAACTTTATTTTTGAAAGCAGTTTCACCTCTTGTCTGCTTTTGTGTTTAGAATCACCAGCCTGAAAACTTGGAATGTAGTTGTGGTGTCAGTAAATTGATGAAGTCGTTATTCAAAAGTCTGTAGTAAACCCAGGATGCTGAACCACCCCTGTGTTTGTCTTGAAATCAGGGTTTTTAACATACTTACTTGGTGGCTAGTCATCCCCCAGTCCCTTTCCATCATAACCACGCCATTTCCCCTCACCCCAGTCAAAAGCGCTTTGAACAAGGACAGAGATGACATTCGACCGCAGGCTAGCAATCGTTACCGGTCCGGTAGTTCGATGTTAAAATTGTCGCCCGCTCAAAATCTGACAAAACTGACCCTCTTTGAAATCAAGGCGAGTCAAAGCTATATTCATCCTTCTTTTGCGATCGTTCGATGCTTAGCAACGCCCAACGCATCATTACATCACCTGACACCCATCGGCATTGGCGACAAACATTTCTTGACACGTCTCGTGCTTTTGTTTAATGTTCAGTGAGAGATTTTCAATAAAAAAGTGCCACAAGCTCTAGTCTAGTTATTATTTGTGGTTTTCAACATCAAATTTTGGCGGGTGAAGTGAAGAACTCTGCAAAGGTAAAGTTGCTCAGTTTCAGTAGAACCGATGTTTTCTGAATGACTCGACGTATCGGAAATTGAAGTTCTTGAAGTGAGACAGGGTTTCAGGATAAGCATATTGTATTGTGTAACATCTTCAGTATAAGAGTTTTGTATTGTGTAATAGTGCAGTTGTGTGCTTGCGTGGGTCATTTATGAAAGCTTAGATTGTAGGCTTGAACAGCAAGCAAAGTGAATCAGAACCAGCAGATAGGCAATGTGGGTTTTGTAGAAAATTTGACTTGTTTGTTCAATGGTACACTTAATANTTGCAGTCGTACATGAAGTCATTTCAAAAACGAAGCTTGGAAAGGTTGTTGCAATAAGGGCAAAATGTTNAACGTTAGGCGAGCGACAGTATTTTTGTTTGGGACGTCGGTTTTCAAAGCACACATTGACTGTATGTGCTAAAAATTTGGGATGGGCATGGCCCCCTGGGGCCTTCTCTGGCTTCGCCTATGGTCCATAGATGCAATAGATGCATATATAAAGAAGGCAGAAAAAGGGGGAAGAGCAAGTGATGAGAAAAGTGGCGAACAAGCAGAAAATTAAGATCCATAATGGAGAATGCAAAACCACACCCACTTCAGTTTGCTAGTGTTTAATTCTGATGTTCAAGATGTTTTAATATTCCCTATATCTTTACTAAGGACGAAACGCGATCTTCTTTCATTTTAAATTCTTGTAAGCCTAGGTTTCGTTTTTCGCTGAGACATTTCGGTCATTTGTCCCATAACAGTATTAAAACTCGCCACAACAGTATTCCCTCGCCTACCTTTTCAAACATTATGACCGAATTGACTTAATTTTTTTCGGTCATTCACTTCAGAAAAAATTCGGTCTGTAACCGGAAAATGACCGAAAAAATAAACCCAGTTGTAAGCATATTTGATGGGCGAAAAGGGCGGCACTTTTGTGGTCGGCTCCGAGCGACACTTAGGCTCGCTACGCCATTGCCTTCGTTTAGCGCATTTCGGAAGTAGATGATTTATTTATGCACTTTTAAAACTGAGTCGAAAGTAGCCAAAATTTTTGCCAAAATTTTTTTCAATTTTAGACTTAACGCTTTTTCTACCATATAATCCCAATAATCTTCAGAGTGCTCAATTGATCTGATAGTTAAGCTGATATCAGTGTTAACTCAAGAAATCACCGCCCTCCACTTGAAAGATAAGCGTCAGCCAAACGAGGTAGGAAATCCCGTCACCCTGGTATGACTGGTGTTGACAAGTCGGATTGTTCAAAACGCGTTTTCTACTATTATTCTTCGCTTTTTTGTAACCAGAAGTAGGTTTTCTGAAGCGCTTCAGGAGATGGACTTTCATCCAGACAAAGAAGTTTTGTTTTCGCAGCAGGTGCGCTGCCGCCGAGCCCGCATTCGCAAATGCGGCGAGCGATTCCACGGCAAGACCTGAATTACGTGACGCACGTCAGGGCTTTGCGGTCACGCCCCTAAAATTCTTTGCCTGGCTAGAAGCACGGCGATCAGCGCTGACGAAGTACACGGGGCTGTACAAAGACCAATCGCGTCCTGGCAACATCAGGCGTTTCAGTGTTAGGCAATAAGCATACGATCGCATTTATTGGTGTCGTAACGTTCAAACTCCGCTCGCTGCTCACGTCCCGCTGCAAACAGCAATGCTGACTCTCGTGCTCAGATCAGAAACGCTTTTTTCCTTGCATTTGCTCTTTACGAAGCTGTTCAGCGTCCACACCTAATTTTTCGTAATGGCATCTGTCTAAATCGGTGGTTCTTAACCAGGGGGCACGCCTCCCCAGGGGGACGTCAACAAATTTCCAGGGGTGCGCGCTCTACATAGAAAGTTTTTGAAAAGAAAATTATTCCGTCCAAATTGCTTATTAAAAGTCATGGAGCCTTGAAACACAGGACAATTGCTTAAAGGAGACGTGGTGGAGAAAAGGTTAAGAACCGCTGGTCCAAACTCACGCTATAACTTGCTTGGACCAAGGCGTATCGCCCGCTTTCCGATTGCTTTAAGTGTCAGTGCTTACCCGAACCTCGCTTTTAGTTGTGATCTTCGTAATTTTCACACTCTTTCCTGCGGGAGATGTTAGGTGCACGAAAACTACTTGATGTCCCAGTCACGGACATGAGTTATTTCGAGGCCCTTTGCCTCGAGGGGCTACAAATCGTTGGAAGACACCGATCGACCAGCGTTTGATATCTTCGTTTGCGGCAGTGTCAACGTTTGCTCGCGTCATCTCGTGCTAGCTGTAGCTTTGTGATATCATAACAGTGTTTATAGCTGCCTTGTGATGAAACAGATGCACATGAGCTTCAACTTGGGTGTGAAAGACGTCCCCATCTTGTTCAAGGAATGGACCGTCAATTCCA
>JGI24159J19872_10006537_pt1 | contig 15196 bp, 15 predicted proteins | sample Ectturendosymbi4_FD_19872 | JGI IMG/M metagenome (IMG submission 19872) | reverse complement strand
TACATCTCCGACCTTGTTTGGTCCCGTCTTGGTGTGGAGCCAGCAGAACTATCTGAAATTGCTATTGACCGTGAGGTATTCCAAGTTCTTCTATGGATGTTGCCCCCGCAACCCTCCCTAGAGGAAAAGCGGGCATGAAAATGAATGAAATTAATATTTACGTTACTTTATTCACCGGCGTTTAAAAGTGTTCAGTTAGCGANTGAACAAGTTCATTAGACGGCTAGAACTGATCAAGACGAACGTAGAGACGGCTAGAAATGATTTGCCTACAATTCATGATACCTTTCGCAGGAAATAAGATGTAAAATTAAGTTGAGGTACCGCTATTGTTGCATCAGAATAATGAGGCCCGCGGATTACCTTGTAAGTTCTCATGTGGCCCACAGAGCAATGTGGGTTTGAGACCCCTGGTGTAGAGACATTCTCCAGTGGTAGAAATCACATATTGAAGTTTCCAGCTCTCACTGATTTTGCAAGAAACACGTTCTGCGTGATGGCAACTAGCGCTGCTAGTGAGCGAGTGTATAATATTGGCTGGGCATGTCGTGAATAGCAGAAGTACAACTTAAAGAGTACGGCAGTGAACAAGATACTCCTTGTCAAGAGTGCTCTTAAAGCTATGTGAGAAGCGCTGAAGGTTGATTAAAATGTTTCGCCGTTCTAATTTAAAAAGCGTTTATAAGAGCTTCTCTTGGCTTTGAAACGAACCACTGAATAAATTTCCACTAGCGATGAAACACATTGCATGAGTTTTTAATGGTTTTCAGACATACAGTGACAAGTGCGGGTTTGGGACGAAAACAGTGCGAGGCGGGCAAGAAGCCTTGGGGCGGGAGCGGGCAAAAATTTTCAACCTGCGCAGGAATCTGGTGAGTGCAAAGGAACGTCCATGCGCGGTACCGCCAGTGACTCGCCAGCAGTGCAGCATTCACTGCGAAATCAGCCGCATGGCCCACGGCGCAAGCAAGCGGAGATGGGTGCCTGCCAACCACCAGCGATGCTCCGAAAGGAGTGAAAAAGCGGGTATAACGAAAACTGAACTGAAACTAGGACATATGCCTACTGCGGACTGCACTGGCAGCACAGTTGTTGGAATTTGCTTTTCATTTGAGGCTCTTGGCTCTGGCGTCAGTTATGAGTTTTCCATATTGCATCCACACTTCAACAGTTGCCTTTCCATTCAAGGCTGCCATCAAGCGTTAAAGCAACAAACTTGGAATAAAACGAGGCCAGATTGCGCAGACAACGCGGCAAATCGGGAACCGTGCTTTGATAGGATCATTAGGAAATCCGCTAAGGCGGTGCGGTTTACGGAGGTTTCATGAAGTTCGGGATCGCGAATGACTGGAAGATTGTGGAGAAGCTCGCTGAAGAGTTTGCTCTAACGATTGATGAAATCACTTTCAGCAGTGATGATGTTTCCGTCTTGTACTCCACCATGGTGCTCTTTCAATGTAGTTCCTCTCAGGAACTCCAACGTAGCCTTAATGCAAATCTGTAACTGTTGTTCTTGGCTGCAGTTTCCAGGTAAGAGGCTTTCTCGGCTTGACACCTCTTTATGTGGACAGCTGCATTCCGCACGCGGTTGAGCCATCGGTGTTCATCCAGTTTTCCCAAGAGACTTTCCTGCGTTGATTGATAATTGCCAGCGTTGGGTTGGATATCCACGCCTTTTTGGATGGGCGCTTGGATTTTCCTAAGGCATCTGTGGCAGACTTGTTGATTGTAGAGGCGAATTGATGCCAGTGAGATCTTCATTTTATAGACCACTTACAGACCTGCACAACTCAGAAAACTCGAAGGGCCAAATTATCAACATAAATTGCCGTGGGCCACAGAAGTCTATTTAATTTCAATGTAGAGATTTTGTTGTACCATTGAAGAAACTCTGAAATGACAATTACTTACTCGAGGTCGAGCTTTTGCAACACTTTCTACAAGTGAGAAAGCTCTCGCGGGCCGCATGCGGCCCGCGGGCCGTATGTTGTGCAGGCCTGACTTAACCTATTTGAGATGGAGTATTTGTACATAGCAACAATGGATGGATCTCGCAGACACGATGAGGCTGGGTGGTTACTTTTGGTGGGGTCGAGACGGCTTTGGTTTCAGTTCTTTTTCTTGGGAACGACGTTAAACTGTAACCAGTGACAGGGCCGAGGTTTGGGAGCTTCACGGTTATGGGAATATGGAATGATTAACTATCTTTATTCTGATCTGCGGCATGTCGACGTGCCCTGAGTTAGCAACCCAATCTACCGACTAGCCATCTCGAAGGACTAATACCCCTCAATGGTGAATACTCTTGTGCATAACGATTCCATTTAGAACTAGCTTGGCTGACAAACGAAGACGACACATGTCTGCCCGCGGCCTGGAAATGGAAGCAACCGACAACATCCAGTGACCAACAAGAAACATGCCACTGACGGAACAACATCAACTCCGTGGACTCACGAAGAACTTTCACCGAATTATTACCTATTCAACATACATAACCTCTTTTCAATTGCAATATAAAATGCACAGACACTGCTCAAAACCGGATCTGCTGCTCTACTGTCACGTGAGCCAAGTCGCTATAACCTATATCTTTTGCCGACATCTGCGAATCGCACTAGTCAGGCTGTGGGGAGAACACGCCTTTGTGTGGAGCGTCGGCACGGATTTCCATGGACTGCACGGTGCTGCTCTAGCAATGACCAAACACACCCGCCGATCTCTTGTTAGCGGGAAACCCAGTGAACGAAATTCTGCTGGCTGCCCTGTTCTTCCATCACAACGGCAAGATGACCCTAGTTGTTGCTTATGCCACATCAGAAGGAGGAGATGAAGAAACCGAAGATTTTCTATGACCAGCTGCACCACGTCAAATTCCCCCTCACGACATTGATTGCCATCATCCTGAAAGACGTCAACGCTACCTTCTCAACCTCATCATGCAACATCCACAGCGAAAGCATTATGTGCAAAGCAAAACCGTCGCCAGAAAGTTTTCAGTAGGGGGGCTTTGCGGTTCTGCGGGGGGCTTGACATTCTAAAAATTGACAAAAATTCCACTGATCTATAGTGTTTCATGTTTCACTTTGGGGGCTTGGAGCTTAGTTTGGGGGGTCTAAGCCCACTAAGCCTCCCCGTGGCGACGGGACTGGTGCTTAGTATGTAGACTCCTCTACCAACGATATTCCTAAGGCAAAGCCGAACTGTATTACAAAAAAATCTGGGGTTCAACAGGCCAGTGAGCAGGGAAGGCGGAACCCCGTTTATAGTTGGCGACTATAAAACGAATGCTAACTCTTTCTCGTAGCTTCTCATCTAACTGCGAACTTGCTATTTAAATTAATTTCAAATTCTTAGTTTGAAAAAACTTTTACTTTAACCATGAATACTTTCAAAACTCTTCAGCGACGATTGTTGGTCCACGCTTGCTTTTTTCGTTGCGAACCATCGGCGAATGGTGAAAGCAGGTCCGTAAAACAAAAACGCTCACCTGAACGTTGCACTTTCTCCAAAGCGTAGATTGTTCCTTCTTCCTGGCAGCAATTGGTGACAATCATATCGGGTGAATGAGCAGCGGCTTCCTTGAGTGCTTCACGAGGATCATCCCAACACACCAAGCGACGAGTGTTACCACATCCAACATCGTGTGAAAGGTCGGCGCCGCATATCTGTTGCAAAGCAGTCAGTCTCATCTTGAACGAGACTGCAAACCAGTCTAAACCTTATTTACCTGTAAACGCTTTATATCATATCTGTTGAAAAATAGTCTTAACTTGAACAAAATTGCATACCAGTCGAAAACGTTTATATCAGTAAATGTTTTATATCATATATGCTGTAAAGCAGTCTTTAACGAATCGTCATAAGAAAGTTGTCAGGTGGGCGTCAAATAACGGACACGCCTCGTAAATCGCAGGAATGTGAACTATGAAAATTACGTTACGGCATTAGCGTACAAAAGACAAAATTCGGCACCTTGACTTTAGAATTTAAAAAGGTTCAAACCTCGTTGCGTATATAGCAGTTGTGTTAATCTCAAACGCAGGCAAATGCGTCACAGTTGTCGTTAATTCTTCAAGTGATCGAGTTTGAAGTTCGATTTCGAATCGAGTTTAAAATTTAGAACTCGTGGAAGCAGTTTTCCAATTAAGATTGTCGAACAGGACCCGATAACCCTCAGTTTATCAAAGACACGAAGTAGTTGCGTATTCACACTCAAGGCTGACGACACCAGGACGTAACTTGTCCGGAAAACAACACTAAAAATCAGTCAAACCAATCACCTGAGCATGGTAGTCAAGAAGAATAACGTGCTTGTCAGCTGAAGATGCTTTGCAAACCATGCGAACAAAATAGCTCAGCATACTCCGTGACACTCGATCTTTGCGATACGACACAAGCTTGATGCCGTTAAAAGTGCTTTCTTTAATATCCTCATGATCACCAGGAAAGGGTGTTTCACAAAGTGGAAATATTGTCAGACCACATAAACTTTCACCCAGCCACATTGCCCTGCAGCAGACAGAAACNAAACCTTCTTGAAAATGTTTTCAAGATGTCAGCCCACTGCNAAANATGGATAACACGCAATACGCATGATTAACGTGTGGCATCAGGCATGGGCAGTAAAACCAAATGCATTTCTTAATTGCTATTCTCGGCCACCACTGTGCGTTGCCACAACACGAAAAGATATTTTTCCCCAAGATAGAAAAATTGTGGAACAATGTCCCTGAATGCAATTAGTCTCTGTACTTTCACAAAAACTTCGTTAATAACTTAATAAAATATTTTCCGCCCCTGAAGCAGCCACATCTGATCTTCACGGCAATTTACACATGGCAGCCGCCCTGCGTTGTTGTTACGACTGCACCCCACTCGATTACATAAAAACCGTGAATGTTACCGACATGGTTTTAATGAGACTTAATACACTTGCCTTCTGAGTACCATTTATGTCTTGAATACCAGAACAGTTCGTTGAAACCTCCTTACCAAAGTTGGTGGTTTACTTTGCAAAGCTGACGTCAGTTCAGAACACCAATACCTTAACTGGAGTGGCTCAGAATTTTTGAAATTTTAAGCATTTATTTGTGCGATCGTAGAGACCTCCCAAACGACTCCTTAATCCCAATTTTACGTTTGTACACTGTTTTTGTAATTCTCCAAACGACTTTCACATCTTTTGCTGTTTGTTCTAGCTAGACTAGATTGTGTTAATCGTTAACAATTTGTTTGNTACTGTGCTCTTGNATTTGTCATACAACTGTGTTGTATTTGTGAATATTTGTCAATGCTGCACTCTTCGAGAAGTGGCAAACAGTTTTGTTCAGGTGTTCGCCTGCTGCCACTTGTCGTTAAGTTAGCAGTAATAAGTATATAAAACACAAAACGTATTGGTTCTCACATTTCAACTTTGGAAGGCATTACTGTAGTGAAGTGTTCTAATATATTCATTAACAAAAGTACTGAGATCTAATATTTGGCTTAATCAATGTGTTAACTTCAGCTACATACCAAGGACACGATCTGCTGACTAAACTGATCAAGAGTTCTAAAGCCTCATCCAAAAAGCCAATAAAACCCTCCATAGTCCAATCACAAAAGCGTGACCACGTGCTGGATTGTTCAAGAAGCCCATTTATTGGTATCAATGCTAATGCTCGCAACACATTACATGTTTTTCTCGTTATTTTGGCTCATTTCCTTTGTTGATGAAAAACTTTTTAGTTATTTCTAGCCTTTACAAAATAGTAATGGATTTTTACACTTTTATTCGACGTAAAACTCAAGCGCGGAAAAAATGAGATATATAAAGCAGACATTTTGATTTCAAAGATCTGCTGGAAAAATAAAACACAATGGAAAGATCAGCTTCTACTTTCTTATAGATTTGAATGGTCAAGGAGATAAATTTTTCGGGAAGCTATTGCCGTGGACAGTTTATTTATATAAATCTAAGAAAACCGCGTTTATTCTGGTGTTCGCAGGATATTAAGGAAAGAAATGAAAAGGAGTTGGAACACGTTTTCGGAGAACTTAAACATGAACAAAACAATATACCATTTACCATCACTGATGCACTTTGAGCATAACGTATCAAGGNGATAAAATTTTCATAGACAAAACCAAGAGACTGTTTATGCATACAAACTAGGGTTGGTTTATCCGGATAAAGGTTGTCCGGTCAAACGGATAACCGGTAGTATTTTCCGATATCCGGATAAATTTTTCTGTCGGTTAACCAACCGGATAAAAAAGTAACGTTACTAATGAATTTTACTGATTATTTAACGGCCTGTAAATCTTCACCTTTTGTCTATGAAGCTCTGCTTGCTATTCAGCCCACTTCTGTAGAAGCAAAAAGGGCATTCAACGTGTGTGGACTAACTCTTGTCTCGTTCACACGACTCCACAATCGATGCATTGTGCTCAGTGGCGTAGGGAGGCTAAGTGTCGCCTGGGGTCGACCGTGCAAATGCCTCTCTTTCCACCCCTCCAATTGCTTACAATAATTAAAAAATTAAAATGTAATACGATTATGTTTTGTGCTTGTTGAAGATGTAAGGAATATGAAACCATCGTTAATATCGGAATCAAGCCCTCAGAAACTGAATGGGTCTTGTTTTTCATTTTCGACTATGGGTCTTGCTTCTTCTGCCCGTACGTTACCTTTCTCATCATTTGCTCTTCCTATTTTTTCTGCGTTCTTTACACATGTATAAATGGATCCGGCATATTTCGTTAAATTTTCTTCCTGTTGGCTTTCAGCCTGCCGTAAGCCGCACTACTTATCTCCAATCGTTTACTCATTCTAGGCTGGGGGATCAAACACAAGACACCAAGTGTGGTATTGCGGGACCCAGCGATATTGGGATACCTACTCTACAGATGAACATTTATGTATGTTTATATTTCGTGTAGTATCCTCATTTTAACGAAAACAAAGTATAAATACTGCATATAGTAGGCTATAATAATAAATTTGATAATCTAATCTCAGTAATGTAAAGACAGTTGCTTTGATCACTTGACGTTTCAACAGTGGTTTATTTCTCTTAGAATGTATATAAGGTTTCAAACGTTACCTCTGTCGCGGGGCCCTCTTTAGGTGCGGACCCATTAAGAAAAAAATTGTCAAATAGGCTTAAAAGCGGCTCTGGTTCAGATGTGTTGCATTGGATCCTCCATCGTGACCTGCAAACTTGGTCTAGCTGTTGGGCTGGGCTTCTTCCAATTAGGTGTGCATAGTTTTATTCTTAACATATGTCCGTTAGCAACAGGCGCATACAGTATTTCGAAAATTGTATTACCAAACCCTGCCACGTAGGACACCCGTCGTTTCAATGCTCAAAAGTTACTACAACGTCTTAAGTTCGACGGTAATGGCACTGAACAACTTTATCCAATGCAGCCATTGCCAAGTTGTGTAACTGTTTCGGCTGAAGTCCCTTTTAATAAAAGTCTTCACCACAATCACATCACAACTATATATCATTTGTCATAACTAACATATCGTTTGCCCTTACGTTAGATTTTTAGACTAAGCTTCATCGCTTCAAATTTATTAAAATAAGAGCAACACCTTTCCTAAGCTTGTTTTGTTGAAATGACTTTTTCTGTGACTGCAAATGTTAAGTGTAGCACTGAACATTGGAGTCAAACCTTTCACGAAACAGACCTTGCATATTGGCTGGCACTGATTCACTCTACTTGCAGTCCAAGCCCACAATCTGAGCTCTAAATTACCTACGCAAACACACCAACTGCACTATCTCACTTCAAGAATTTCATTTTCCGGTACTTTCAGTCATTCCGAAAAAAATCGATTTTATTGAAACTGAAAAACTTAACCTTTGCAGAGATTTCATTTCTCCCGTCAAAATGTAATGTTGATAAACCCACCTAATGACTACGCTATAACATGTGGTACTTGTTTATTGAAAATCTCCCACTAAATTTAAACAATAGCATGAGACGTGCCAAGACATTTTTGTCGGCAATGCCGATGGGTGTCAGGTATACTGATGTGCCGTTGGGGCCTTGCCAAAGATTGAGCGATAGGAGAAAAAGGATTAAGATACCTTTGACTATTTATAGTGATTTCAAGCAGGCCTTTTTTGTCATGTTTTGTCTGAAGAGGGGGGCAATTTTAACCTTGAACTACAGGACAAGTGATATCTTCTGGCCTACGGTCGAATATCATCTCTATCCTTTGTTCAAAGTACGTTTGCCTGGGGTGGAGGTGAAATGGCCTTGGATGGGGACGGGGAGAAAGGTGCAGGGACTGAGGGGCAATTGCCATCCACGCGCGTTTGAAAAAGCCCTGATTTAAAGACAAACACAGGGGCAGTTCAGCACCCTGGATTTGACTCAGGCTTTTGCGAAAACACTTTATTAATTTGTTCATTCCACAAGCACATTTTTCTAAGCACAAAAATTGGAAGAGTTTAAACTACTTCCAAAAATTAGTTTCTGTCAACATCTTTCCGCCTGGAGCCCCCCGATCCTGCTGTGCCACTGGTTGCGCTTCATAAGAAATGCGTTGCAGAATCAGTAAAGGTTAAAAATTCATGATTTTCTTCATATTCGCTCGCACACTGCATGTGTGTATATTTACAACAAAACTGTGTCATGATTTTCATCAATTTATCAAACAAATTTGATCGAATCAATTGTGTGACTATTAGCGGATATTACCGGGTAAATCGGTTAGCTAAAATACAATTATACGGGTATATCCGTTATCGGGATGGTAAAAATTATTGATATCCGAACTGACCCTAATACATACAAGAAAACAAACTCATTCATATTCCGCAAAAAAATGACAACTAAGTAATGAGTCTGTAGATTTGAACTTTTACGTTAGTAACTTGTCAACAAACCCTTTTTTAGAAAATACCTCAGTAAAAACTACTTTCTGCGGACAGCCCACAGAACGATAAAGTTCTAACACACTCAGTTACACGGTAATAATAGTTTTTGGAAGATGCTTCCTAAGTTATTTTTCATTCTTTCTTCCGTGCGTCAAAGGTTTTTGAGACAATGTTTGCAAAACTAAAGAAGTTCAGTTAACAAATACGTTTTAGTTGCTATCGTCAAGTTGTTTATAAGACCATTTTGCACATCATAAAGTGAGTAATTTTGTCTATTTTACATGGGGAACTTAATTGCATTTTTTATCCCCAAGTGCAGTCTGGTGCATGTTACTGAAATTAGTTAAGGAGTTTAATTCGTATTTAACGTGATTTATGCCAGATTAAGGACATGGCTAGTTGCTGTTTGGCACAACAAAGTCAAACAGCAGAAAAGTCAAAACAGTATTTCTATTACCGTGAAAATAATATAAATGTACCNAANACTGTNTTTACTCTTTGCAACATTGATNAAAATTCTGAAAGAGGTCAGATAAGTGCAACCCAATTTAAAATATTTTTACGCACTGCAAAGAAACAGCTTATGCNTAGGCTGACTTTGAGTGCTTTAGGCTTGTCACAGTACTGCACAATGCATCTCTTTGTTAAATGTAACATTTTGAAAGAAAGTCCAGAAGGTAATTTATAACACAAGTAAATTCTTTTGCCATCTAAGTCCTTTCATAGACTGTAGCCTGAACTGGAGTACCAAAAATACGAAAAATTTAAGACGCCACAAGTGCATTCCTACAATTTTCTCAAATATGCTTAAACAGTATACATGTATTACGACATTCTAACCTCAAAGTGTGCATTGAATCAGAAATTCCATAAAGTGTTTGTGAAACTTTAATAACTCTGGGATGCTGCAAAACTGCATCCAAAAAATTTTTATGCAGCATTTCTGGAAGTCCCAGCGGAAAAACTTTCCAAGTGCTTGTTGAATCTTCTGAGCGAATTCTGAAAAAAAGAGGTGTATAATCAGTTGCTTTATCACATACATTAATAGGATTCTGCAACACAGCACCTTTTCAATAGAACGTGATAAGTTTATTTCAAACTTCATTTCATTAACCTTTTCCTTGATATATGTATTACCAACCTCAAGATTGGTTTCTTTCCCAAATCAAACCACATTGTTTCAATATACGTGAGATCAACCTGTGAAATATGTGGCAGTTCTTCCAATGAATCCATGACTTCTTGTCCAAGCACAACAAGTAAGGGGTCTTCTTTGACTAGAAATAACCAAACGTATTCAATTCTGTAGGAATCACATCTAGAGATCGAACGGTAAGACTTTTTTGGACCAATACCGATGTTTTTCATTTGTCATTGCCGAAAACTGACATTTTTGCATTAGAATGCATATTCAGCTAACACACAAGGATAAAGGAATACCTCACAAATTAAGAAATACATGGAAATGCTTGCATATTTGCAAAATAATGATTAAATAATAATCGAAATGTAACAATTTGAAGCTACGATGAGGAGCAGAAGAACACCGAACTCTGCGGAGACGTGGGTCATCAAAACAGTGAAGCACCACGGCGCAGAGATTTGCTGGCTGTTAGTCATTTGCTTGCTGCAGGAAAATTCACCACAAGGGCATGTTACGTCATTAACTGGTTTATTTCGGGGACAATTACGCACCGGTCTGTACAATACGCACTAATTTCAGTTTTCGGAGCACTGCGCTGTAAGAAACAGGACAGAGAATTAGCGTTAATAAACCAAAGGTTAAGTAAAATTCGGGCTTCCGAACACTCAAAACAAACAACAACGTATTGACCTTCATGAGCAAATACTGCCGATATATATCGGCGGAATTTTGCCGATATGATAGATCGACATTATCGTTGTATCGGTCGATTTACATCCTCGTGACGATGTATCGGTCGAGCTCTATCACAACGGTGCTTCTCAAACAGTACACTACACCAATGGTTTCAACGAAATTTACCTAGTTTTTCAGTAAAAAAGTCATGTGCGAATGATTGGAATGTGATATGAGTAAATTATGGGTGTTGTTATTCACTACTACAGCATTACCATTGGATGTCAAAACTCAGGAAACCACTTACTCTGTCACACATGACATAATCATAACGCATAGGGCGTTTTGTAAATGTTGCTGCACACATCACTTTTGTGCATAGGAGTTGTTCACAGTTGTCAACATTTTGCAAGTGTACAAACTGTATTCTGGGAGGGGCTAAAAATATGTACAATCATCAAATTGTGAAAAGTATTGATTTTCAAGCCAGTGATTTTAGGTCAGTTATTTATGGTTGCATCTACTGAAGGTCCTGAACAATCTACATATGACTGTAAACAGCTTATTATGGTTACAGTTTTTCAATGCTGACGGTGCCACATGTTTATAAAAATGTGAAAAACTATCGTTATGCGAATAACAATTGTGAACAGCCCTTAAAAGCAAAATATAGCAGACTTGGTGAAAGCCTACAAAAGGTGTTCTTGGCATACGTATAGCAACAAGTAACCTGCTTTGAGAAAAAACGTGGAACTAATATGAAAGGAAATAACAAATTGAGTTGAATTCTNCATAACAAAGCATGGAACTTTCTGAATCTTTGTGCACCATTAAAACTAGGTGTATTTAACAGTTTATCAATGGTGACTTGTTTTTACAGAAAATCTTGAATCAAACAGTGACGGTTATTAAAAACTATTTTAGTTATTGTTCAAAAACCACATCCATCCAAAGTTATACCACATTTTTCTGTATTTATTATTTTGTGTCCAAACACTCAATGCTTTTCAGTGCATGATTTACTTCAGTCATAAAAACACCCCATGACTCAAAACTTAGTGGTGTGTAATCGGTGATACAAATATATACATTTTGCATTAATAAGCATTGCACCTGTTCAGATGAAAGCTCTCTTACGAAAGCTACTTTTAACAGTTACATTATCCGCATATTTACCAATGATTCTATGTTTACTTCTGAATTATTAAAGATTATTACAAATATTGACCGAGCATTAGAAACAAAAGTTAACTCGATTTTTATGCAGCAGGAAACTCTTGCCATAACAAATCGAAGTTGTGACTTCAAAGTTTATGAACAAAAAGCACAGCATTACACTCAAGTGCATAAAAGATTTACTAACCATTAACAGTACTGCAAGCTAAAACCTTTGGAGCAGTTGTTGACTGGATTAGATTAGATTTGTCAGCAGGTGGATACAACAAACTGATGAGGTCTTGCTTCACAGAAATTTCAGCTGGATACTTTTTTAGAAATTCACTCAAGCCAGTAGGAGTTTTTGAACCAATTATGTCAGTTATTTCAGTTGGAGTTTGACTTAAATAACCTGCAAGTTGTGAGAGTTTCTGTGCTCCACCTTTTATCTCAAGACGTTGCTTGAAATGCATTAGAGCCTTTCTGTCACTTTTAGCTTCAGGTAAGGTTTGGTTTGATTCACAGGACACGATATCGCCAGAAATACTGAAATGTTCAGCATTTCGTTGCAAGAACTGCTTGAACACTTCAGGGTTTGTAGATTTTACTGCAGTTTTGATACACTCTGGTGCCTGATTCAAGTGACCAACAAGACTCACAATCTTAATGCAACCTTTATCCAGCACAATATTTTTGAAGTACAGAACAGCTTCTGTGTCATTTGCTTTTTCAGCAGAATTTCTTTGGTCTTTCAAAGATATTGTTTCTTCATTTAGCTCAAACACATCATTATTGCGGAACAAAAAATCAATAGTTCCCTGTTGCCAGCAATCTGTAGCTTGAATATAAAGGGAAACGTTTTTGTCAGCAGATGTTAAAATCTCTTGCACTTCACAGAATGGTATACTGCCACACTTTTTTATGCTATTCCTCAAAACACTCTTAAATTTCTCTTCTAATTGTGCCAGACAAATGTATCCCTTCTTGATCACAAAGAGGTTGGTGTTAAGGAGCACAAACTCTATAAGTTTGTTTACATCAGTAGAAACAAGTATAGTTGGGCATTGGTTTGGATTGCTTGAAAATATTTCTTTCAAAGCAAATGGGTCCAGGGGTCCTTTTCTTTTGATGGTGTGTTCAATATAGTTCTTGCAATTGTCAAGTGGATGAGAACAACTTGATGCCATCAGTAGTAGCTACTACTCCAAATCACCTGTCTTTGCTTGTAAGTTAATCCACATACAAACTTCAGCTCAGTTTTTTTCATGTAAAAAACTTGCAGAAAGGGTTCACTCAAGCAAGTAATGCTAAAAACAAAAATTTGAGGATAAAGATATTGCAAATTTCTAACCACAAAAAAACACTGCAAATTAATGATTGTGTCATTTAAGTCACATTTTTGTACTGACANTTTTAATTCAAAAACCTTTTTCACAGAAGGGTTTGAATTGATCTTGAGTGACACTANAATTTTACTTCCAGTGCGTTNCATCTCTTNACNGGATTCTTACTGCAAGAAGCATTTGAACAGGGTTCCCACAAATGCTGACTAGAAATTCGCTGAAGTTGATCTTAAAATTCCCAAAATTTTCTCTAGATTTTGCACTAAGCAGTATATTACTTTCATCTGCCTTTTAGCACTTTGAATGGTCATTTAGCAAGTAGCAGTGTGTTACATTACATATTTACTATATGATACCGTAGAAACTCTTGAAAAATAGAGCAAAACAATGCTACAAGTATAGCCAAATCTCACCTCAAGAATCATCTTTTTTTTGAACTATGAGATGGGTTTGCTATTAAAATTTGTCTGAAGCAATGATCATATTAAACTGGGTTTTGATTATGTAAAACCAACATACACCAATAACTACATTTCATACCAAAGTACAATATAAATATTCTAAACTAAAGTACCAGCAAGGTCTACTTTTCATTCAAGCAGATTAAGGGTGCTTTTGACACACTCGTTACTGATGATAACATTGTAACACTTTTTCAAATAAGGGAAAAATATCTGACTTTGATGTAATTTTATAATACTGTACTTCCTTTTCTTGTAACTAACCGTAAATCACAACATGATTTCACATCAGATGAAAATGCATGATCACAACCTTTCCCAGTTTATTCCAAAAAAATTCAATTTTCCCCAAACATCCTTAGATTGCTCAAAATCCCAATTTTTCCCAAAGGTTGCTGAAAATTCCAATCTAGGGACAATTCCCCAGACATGGGAAAACTGCATTTGAAACTCCAAGCTGAATAGGGACTTCAGCTGGACACAAATTATTTATAATGCGATGGTAATGGAGGTCAACATAAGCGAAATCACCATGAGCAAGTGCATGTGGCAGCCGCAACAAAAAGGAAACTTATTCAGCCCACAAAATATGCAAGTACTGTGTGATTAAGTAGCTATAGAGTGATCTTTGGTAGTGATCCATATTGATACTTATGAGCAGGCTGAACATACCTGAAAACAGCTGACAAATCTTTAAGTGATATAGTGTCATTGCAACAGTATAGCTCCATGAGCTATGCATGACTTGTTTTTGGTTATGCTTGCTGGGTTACATGTAATTATAATGAATGCATTGCAACACGTATATATTGTGTTGGTAATGGTTGACATTAAACTGACTCTCACTGTAAATATTAGATCAATAAATGGTTCCAAAGGTGGCATGGGCTACTCTTTTTTGGGATTGGGGATGGTGACTTATACCATATCAAGAAAAATAGGAAAGAAAAGAAAATTGTGATGTATGATTGATTTCAATGAGATTGGGATTCCACTTGGGTTTACACATTGCTGCATTTTTTTGCTTAACTTACAAACTAAAGTTAATGTAGTACTTTTATATAAGTTAAGTGATAGAACTGATGATACAAAGTTTTGATTGGCATGTTGGAGTATTGGTCATATTTTTAGTGTAATGAAAATAAATCCACAAAGCACAGTTATTGCAGTGTTTTCAGCTAGAGTTACCAGGTCAAAATGAGACTGAGATATGAAGTTGATTCTTTGTTTAGTTTGTTCAAAAATGTTGCTTGTACACAAATCTTGCAGTGCAAATTTTCATTCGACACATGTTCAACATGTATCTCTAAAATCAACATCATTCTATAAACACTAAATAACTCAACACAGCCCAATGAGCACCAAGGTAGTTGGGAAAGCAAAAACATTTAACAAACTTTTTGCATTACTTGGCCAATGTTAAATAAATCTACTTTATATGCAAGTAAGTAAGTGTATTGCTTTTTTGTGACAAAACAATGGTTCGCACAGTCAATAGGTCACACAGCATTGCATATAGTAAGGCTAATGCAGAAACTA